>Ga0233386_1000090_pt1 | contig 30823 bp, 24 predicted proteins | sample ElkDunMinimDraft_17_FD_191544 | JGI IMG/M metagenome (GOLD analysis project Ga0233386, IMG submission 191544) | Fecal eukaryotic communites from dung pellets of Tule Elk in California, USA - Elk Dung G4 | ecosystem: Host-associated > Mammals > Digestive system > Large intestine > Fecal | place...
AAATCGGCGTCGCCATCCGGTAGCGTCCAGACGCAATGCATGTGGTCAGGTTGACGACCGAGGCATCGATATGAAGGGGCGAGGTGAGCGCGTGGCGGACCGTTTCGCGGAGCAGGTCGACATGCCGGACGAGCAGATTGCTTCGACGGTTAAGTAGATTCACCGAAAAGAAATAGGTGGTGCCCAGCACGGGCACGGCAGTATCGAGACATGGCGCTCATCCTTGAGCTTGGTGTTGGCGGTAGGTTTGTATCGGTGGATAAGCGAAGCGTTATCCACCCTACGCCACGTCACCGCCCACTGTCGACGCATCGACGTTGCAGGAGCGTAGGGTGAAAACGGCGAAGCCTTTTCCACGCGTTTCTTCCAGGCTACTCGCTTCCAGGCTACTCGCTGCATCGATATCACCCCACGCTGAGAGTAGGCACGCCCCATAGCGCGTTAATCCGGTGGCCCCTGTGCGCTCTATTCCTTATCCTTGCCGGCTTTTATCAAAAGCCGGACACCTCTCATGTTTGAATCTACCCTTTCCCAGCTCGAACAAGCCGTTTCTCACCTCCTTGAGCAGAACCAGGCGTTAAACAGCCGCTGCGCTGCGCTCGAATCGCAGTTGCAGCAGGTGCGAGAAGAAAACGACACGCTCCAGTTGGCCGCGCTCGAGCAGGAAGAGCAGCAGAGCGCCTCCTTGGCACGCTTGCAGGCCCTGCTGCAGCGCACCGGGCACAGTGAGGTCGCATGAGGGATGTTCGCGTACTGAATATCCTCGGTCGCGATTATTCGATTCGCGTCCCGGCTGCAGAGCAGGAAACGCTGACCCAAGCCACGCAGTTGTTGCGCGCACACATTCAAGAAAGCCAGCATCGCTTTCCCCGTGCCGGTTTTGATGAGCTGTTGGTCATAACCGCGCTCAACCTGTGCGTGCCTATGATCCAGCAGGACCAACGTCTGGATGTTGCCGAAGGCCGCTTGAGCGATATCTTGCTGCGGATCAGGCAGCAGTTGGGCGTCGCGGCCGACTCGCTTAACGAGTGCTGATCGCTCCCACGCTGCGTGCGGCTGGACATGCCGGACAAGCAGGTCGCTGCGACGGTTGAGGAGATTGACGTGAAGGAATAACGTGGCGCCCGGCACATGGGCGCGGCGGTAGCGGGACAGGGCGGCTCATCCTTGAGCGTTGTGTTGGTGGGAGGTCTGTATCGGTGGATAAGCAAAGCGTTATCCACCCTACGCCACCTCAACCGCCCGCACCGCCGACACATCAATGTTGGTAGGGTGGAAAACGGCGAAGCCTTTTCCACGCGTCAGTCCGCACCACCTTCGAATCCCTCCGCCTCATCACCGCACCAATCAATCGGGTAGACCCTAGCTCCGACCGCCCGATGAAAACTCGAATAGGGCCAGTCGACGACACGCTCCACCAAGCCGTGCTTCAACGGATTCAAATGCACATAGTCGACGTGATGCCGATAGTCGCGCTCGTCACGAATCAGGTGTTCCCAATAGCGCCGTTGCCAGATACCCCGTTCGCCGCGAGAGCGCTGGGTTGTCGTCAGTGCCTCCGTCTTCGGCAGGCGCCGGGCAAACGCGAACTTGATGACCTTCCAGCGCAGGGCGAAATCGTCATCACGATCCGGCAGCGTCCAGACGCAATGCATATGGTCAGGCAGGACCACCCACGCATCGATATGGAACGGGTGACGCGAGCGAGTGGCACGGACCGTTTCGCGCAGCAGATCGATATGGCGGACCAGCAGGTCGCTGCGGCGGTTAAGCAGATTGACCGTAAAGAAATACGTGGCGCCCGGCACACGGGCGCGGCGGTATCGAGACATGGCGGCTCATCCTTGAGCTTTGTATTGGGGGGAGGTTTGTATCGGTGGATAAGCAAAGCGTTATCCACCCTACGTCACCGCACCCACATAATCCGTCGACGCATCGGCATTGCGTAGGGTGGAAAACGGCGAAGCCTTTTCCACGCGTCACTTCCAGGCTACCTCGCTAGTAACGCATCTCCAGGGTGACCTTGGCAGGCTTGTCATCGGTCACCTCGAAGGCACTCGCTTCGTAAGACGGTGGGCCCATGACCTTGGGGTTGTTCGACAGCCCATAACCTTCCGTGGGAATCATCCCGAAGCGCCGATCCAACTCACCGTTGTCGTTTTCGTCATGGTAAGCCAGCACCGCGTAGCGCCCGGGCGGGACGTCGTTGAACACCAGCGTCATTGCGCCCTTCTCAGCGTTGGCCTTCTGCGCGGCGAAGGCCTGGTCGTCCTCACGGAAGGTTTTCGCATCGGCGTATACGGCCACGGCAACCCGGCCCTTGTCATGCTGAAGCCCGCTGAGGGTGATGTGCAGCTCCTGGGCGTGGGCGGGGAGCGTCCCGAGGGTGAGGGCGACGCTGAAAATCGGAAGTGCCTTCATGCTGTGCTCTTGGTCTGGGGAATGGGGTTGCAAGGCGCCATACCGGAAAGGCTGCCAGCGACGTGGAGGTTGATCATATTCAATTGAAGCGCAGCCTTGTGAGCGATGCGCATGGGGTACGGCTTTGCCGATGAGGCGCCGGATGGATGCATGCTTGATGGCCAGACGCTGGATGCTGCCGGTTCAGCACTGCTTGAATCTTGGAACCGGTATCCGAGTTGCGCCCCCTGCGCGATCTGCAGCGCCGAGCAGTTGCGTAGGGTGGAAAACGGCGAAGCCTTTTCCACGCGGCTCTCTGCATCAGGCTCATCCTTGAGCTTTGTATTGCCGGGAGGTTTGTATCGGTGGATAAGCAAAGCGTTATCCACCCTACGCCACCTCAACCGCCCACACCGCCGACGCATCGGCATTGCGTAGGGTGGAAAACGGCGAAGCCTTTTCCACGCGTCACTTCCAGGCTACTCGCTACCTCGCTATTTGCTTATTTTGTTCTTTAAAGATAGATGTGATTTTTTTTCAGGTTTGTAACATGTCGAGAAAGCCATTATCACCTCCAAAGAAAATCTCCTATAAAACTTTGTGAAGCCATAGTATAAAATTGAGAAGGTGAAAAATGAAAGAATTGCTATTGCTGCTTTTGAATGCGAGAAAGTTACTGAAAAGTTATGCTGGGTTGCATTGTATAATTCGATCATGGATGTCGTAACTACTATCCAAAATGGGACAATCGCTGCGAGGGCGGTGTTTCTCATTAGACCGTATAGCGCCACGTAATTTTGTATTTTTGGAAGGTGGCTTGGGGTGTTTTCAACGCAGAAGTGGTAGATGGCGTGGAAGTGTTCTTTTTCAATTATGTCTGTTTGATCGTAACTGTATTCTTCCTTGAAAAAACTCTTAATCTTGTCTTTTATTTTTTCGGTGAGAGCTGCGTCTATCTTGTTCTCTTTTCGAGAGCTTTGAAAGATTCTCATAATGTTGTTAGCAAGATAAGTGTGAACGTCAAAGAAAATATCCATTAACCTTGGGAAATTGTGAGTTTCATTTTCAGTTTGACTATTTTCTTCTATGTTTAAGATTGATTTGGAGGGGTAGCCTTTTCTGCGAAGGTGGCTCGATTCTATTGTTATTGAAGAGATGATTCCTAGTATGTGTCCGGCTATATATGACGTGATAAGGGCTAGAGGTATAAGGTAGGTGTCTTTTGTTTGTTTTATTTGTATAAGTATGTCGTGGTTGTCAGTTTGCCCCAGAGCCACTAGAATTGTTGCAATTAAAAGCGCTCCAGGTAATAAATATCCCAGAAAGTCATACAGGGAGAACGGGTTTTGTTTATATGTCATTTTTTCCCTTAATAAAAACCCCGCGTAAGGCGGGGTTTTTTCTTGCTGTTACGAATGCTTTTTTAGGTACTGCTTTCTGCTGTTTGGATAAGCCTTAAATCAATCCCAACTCAACGCCCCACCCGTCTGATACTCAATCACTCGCGTCTCAAAGAAGTTCTTCTCCTTCTTCAAGTCCATGATTTCACTCATCCACGGAAACGGGTTAGTCGTACCCGGATACTCTTCCTTCAGGCCAATCTGCGTCAGACGGCGGTTGGCGATGAACTTGAGGTAGTCCTCCATCATCGCGGCGTTCATGCCGAGCACGCCGCGGGGCATGGTGTCGCGGGCGTATTCGATTTCCAGCTGCGTACCCTGAAGGATCATCTGGGTCGCTTCGTCCTTCATGGCGGCGTCCCACAGGTGCGGGTTTTCGATCTTGATCTGGTTGATCACGTCGATGCCGAAGTTCAGGTGCATGGACTCGTCGCGCAGGATGTATTGGAACTGCTCGGCGGTGCCGGTCATCTTGTTGCGGCGGCCCATGGAGAGAATCTGGGTGAAGCCGCAGTAGAAGAAGATGCCTTCCAGTACGCAGTAGTAGGCGATGAGGTTGCGCAGGAATTCCTTGTCCGTCTCGACGGTGCCGGTCTGGAAGGTCGGGTCGGAGATGGAGCGGGTGTATTTGACGCCCCAGGACGCCTTCTTCGCGACGCTCGGAATCTCGTGGTACATGTTGAAGATCTCGCCTTCATCCATGCCCAGCGATTCGATGCAGTACTGGTAGGCGTGGGTGTGGATTGCCTCTTCGAAGGCCTGGCGCAGGATGTACTGGCGGCACTCGGGGTTGGTGATCAGGCGGTACACGGCCAGCACGAGGTTGTTGGCGACCAGGCTGTCGGCGGTGGAAAAGAAGCCGAGGTTGCGCTTGACGATGCGGCGCTCGTCCTCGGAGAGGCCGTCCGGGCTCTTCCACAGGGCGATGTCGGCGTTCATGTTCACTTCCTGCGGCATCCAGTGGTTGGCGCAACCATCCAGATACTTCTGCCAGGCCCAGTCGTACTTGAAGGGTACGAGCTGGTTGAGATCGGCGCGGGCGTTGATCATCTGCTTATCGCCGACGTGCACGCGGGCGGATTCGCCTTCGAGTTCAGCGAGGCCTTCGCGGATGTCGAGCTCGTTCAGCGCCTGCTTGGCGCGGGCGACGGCAGCGGAGTCGCCAGCGGCAACGGCGCGGGCTTCTTCGACGGAGCCGGCGGCTTCGTTGTCCAGCTTGGCGGCGTTCTGTTGCGCGGGCTGCGCGGCAGCGGCCGGCGCGGCGGTGGTGGTTTCTTCTTCGTCGAATTCGTCCCAGCTCAGCATGGCGGTTTCTCCTGATTGGGGACCGGTCATGGCCGGTCGAAATAGTGGGCGGCTTCTGGTTTGCACGCAAAAGCGCGGAATCTGTTGTGTCTGTGGGCGGTGAGTGGTGCCCAGCGGTGGATGCACAAAGCGGCATCCACCCTACGGAATCAGTTTCGCGGGTGAACCCGCTTTTACAAAGTCAGCTCGGAGCGAGCGCGAAGCTGAGCGAGGCAGCGCTAGGCGTCTGCCAAATCGGAGCCCCTGAGCGTACAGCTGTACGTGATGGGGGCCGGCTTGGCGGACAACAACGCGTGGTCCGCTCAGATTCGTGCGCCAGCTAACTACTACTTACTGGCAGGCTTCGCAGTCGGGTTCATCGATGGCGCAAGCCTTGGGTACCGGGGCTGGACCGGCGGACATTTCCGGTGCCGGAGCGGCTTTCGCCGGGGCGCCGCTGAAGCCGTCGCCATTACCGTTGGACACGGCATTGAGCTTGCCGGTGTTGACGGTGGACTTCTCGGTGCTGGTCGCGGCCAGGGCACGGAGGTAGTAGGTGGTTTTCAGGCCACGGTACCAGGCCATGCGGTAGGTCACGTCGAGCTTCTTGCCGCTGGCACCAGCGATGTAGAGGTTCAGCGACTGGGCCTGGTCGATCCACTTCTGGCGGCGGCTGGCGGCATCGACGATCCACTTGGTTTCCACTTCGAAGGCGGTCGCGTAGAGGTCTTTGAGCTCCTGCGGGATGCGCTCGATCTGCTGCACGGAACCGTCGTAGTACTTGAGGTCGTTGATCATCACCGCGTCCCACAGGCCGCGCGCCTTGAGGTCGCGAACCAGGTAGGGGTTGATCACGGTGAACTCGCCGGACAGGTTCGATTTCACGTAGAGGTTCTGGTAGGTCGGCTCGATGGACTGCGACACGCCGGTGATGTTGGCGATGGTCGCGGTCGGTGCGATGGCCATGATGTTCGAGTTGCGGATGCCGTTCTTGACGCGGGCACGTACCGGAGCCCAGTCCAGGGATTCGGTCAGGTCGACATCGATGTACTTCTGGCCGCGGGCCTCGATGAGGATCTGCTGCGAATCCAGCGGCAGGATACCCTGGCTCCACAACGAACCCTGGAAGGTCTCGTAGGCGCCGCGCTCGTCGGCCAGGTCGCAGGACGCCTGGATGGCGAAGTAGCTGACCGCTTCCATGGACTTGTCGGCGAAGTCGATGGCGGCATCGGAGCCGTACGGGATGTGCTGCAGGTACAGCGCGTCCTGGAAGCCCATGATGCCCAGGCCCACCGGGCGGTGCTTGAAGTTGGAGTTGCGCGCCTGCGGCACCGAGTAGTAGTTGATGTCGATGACGTTATCGAGCATGCGCACGGCGGTGCGCACGGTGCGCTCCAGCTTGGCGGTGTCGAGCTTGCCGTCCTTGATGTGGTTCGGCAGGTTGACCGAGCCCAGGTTGCAGACGGCGATTTCGTCCTTGTTGGTGTTCAGCGTGATCTCGGTGCAGAGGTTGGAGCTGTGCACCACGCCCACGTGCTGCTGCGGGCTGCGCAGGTTGCACGGGTCCTTGAAGGTCAGCCACGGGTGGCCGGTTTCGAACAGCATGGAGAGCATCTTGCGCCACAGGTCCTTGGCCTGCAGGGTCTTGAAGTTCTTGATCTTGCCGTACTCGATCATCGCCTCGTAGTACTCGTAGCGCTCCTCGAAGGCCTTGCCGGTGAGGTCGTGCAGGTCGGGTACTTCGCTCGGCGAGAACAGGGTCCACTTGCCGTCGTCGAAGACGCGCTTCATGAACAGGTCCGGAATCCAGTTGGCGGTGTTCATGTCGTGGGTGCGGCGACGGTCGTCACCGGTGTTCTTGCGCAGCTCGAGGAATTCCTCGATGTCCAGGTGCCAGGTTTCCAGGTAGGCGCAGACCGCGCCCTTGCGCTTGCCGCCCTGGTTCACGGCCACGGCGGTGTCGTTGACCACTTTCAGGAAGGGCACGACGCCCTGGGATTTGCCGTTGGTGCCCTTGATGTAGGCGCCCAGCGCGCGCACCGGGGTCCAGTCGTTGCCCAGGCCGCCGGCGAACTTGGAGAGCAGGGCGTTATCGCGGATGGCATCGTAGATGCCGCCCAGGTCGTCCGGCACCGTGGTCAGGTAGCACGAGGACAGCTGCGGGCGCAGGGTGCCGGCGTTGAACAGGGTGGGCGTCGAGGCCATGTAGTCGAACGACGACAGCAGGTTGTAGAACTCGATGGCGCGGGCTTCGCGCTGTTCTTCCTCGATGGCCAGGCCCATGGCGACGCGCATGAAGAAGATCTGCGGCAGCTCGAAACGAACGTTGTCCTTGTGGATGAAGTAACGGTCGTAGAGCGTCTGCAGGCCGAGGTAGGTGAACTGCTGGTCCTGCTCGTGGTTGATTGCGGCGCCCAGCTTGGCCAGGTCGAATTCCTTCAGGCGCGGGTCGAGCAGCTCGAATTCCACCCCTTTTTCCACGTAGGCCGGCAGCGCCTTGGCGTAGAGGTCGGCCATCTCGTGGTGGGTGGCGGCTTCGGCCACGTCGAGGAAGCTCAACGCTTCGGCGCGCAGGGTGTCCATCAGCAGGCGGGCGGTGACGTAGGAGTAGTTCGGCTCGCGTTCGACCAGGGTGCGCGCAGTCATCACCAGGGCGGTGTTGACGTCTTTCTCGGCAACCCCGTCGTAGAGGTTCTTCAGGGTTTCACGCTCGATCAGCGCGCCGTCCACTTCCGCCAGGCCTTCGCAGGCTTCGCTGATGATGGTGTTCAGGCGCCCCAGGTCCAGCGGGCGCTGGCTGCCATCGGCGAGGGTGATACGAATGCTCGGGTGCGGCTGGGCGATCTCGATCTCGGCATTGGCGCTCTTGCGCTTGGTGGCCTGGGCTTCACGGTAGATCACGTAGTCGCGGGCGACCTTCTGCTCACCGGCGCGCATCAGGGCCAGTTCGACCTGGTCCTGGATTTCCTCGATGTGGATGGTGCCGCCCGAGGGCATGCGGCGCTTGAAGGTGGAGGTGACCTGTTCGGTCAGGCGGGCAACTGTGTCATGGATACGCGACGAGGCGGCGGCATTGTCGCCTTCCACTGCGAGAAAGGCCTTGGTGATGGCAACGGTGATCTTGTCATCGGTGTAAGGCACCACGGTGCCGTTGCGTTTGATCACGCGTAGTTGGCCCGGCGCGGTGGCGGCCAGATCCAGTGTGGTATCGGCTGCCTGCGAATTCTCGCGAATGGACTCGTTCTGCATGGGGTCTCCGGATTCTCTTCGTATGTCGCTGTCGCACGTTAGGTATCAGGCCCCGCTCTGGGCCTGTCTCTCGTATCGCTTGCCACGCGCGGTAAATCGGCGCGTGGGGTGTCACAGAAAAAAGCTGCGGATCGAATGTCACGAAGCATAGACATGGCTCGTGAGGATCACAACCTTGAAACACAACATATAGTGTGATGCGCTTTGTGGGCCAACCACCCGTAGGCATTGGCGCTTGGTCTTGCCTGGCGCTTCGATCAGCCGGAAGGGCGGTGCCGTCTGGCTTGCGGATCAAAGGTATTGGTATACGGGCAACGGTCTATGAAAAAGGCCTTGCTTTTTTTTGGTCTTGTGCCATTTGGCTTTTTTCACCCCAATATATGGGGTTTTTGCGCGATCGGGCGACACGATAGTGCCGGTTATCGCCTAAAGCAAGGCGGAGACACGGAACAACCTGTGGATAACATGTGCGCGAGTTGTGGGTTAAAAACGGCCACAGCCAAGCAGGCCCCGTGTGTCATGGGCGACAGCCAACCGACGAAATGCGAAGGAAGTTGAGCCTGCTCAAGGCCTTCCGGCCATAAAAGGCAAAACACTATATGTAGTGGTGGAAAAATGACTCCGGATGCAGCTTCGATGTGTTTCCCCTGGCTAAGCGGCGTTCACCGCCTGGCTGAAAATCGGTGGAGCGGTAACGGCTGTCATCCCGCTGAACGGTACGGATACAATCCGCTGACCTTTGATAGGAGTGACCCTGGATGGAACAAGATGCCTGGCGCATCCTGATCGTGGAGGACGACCAGCGACTGGCCGAGCTGACCCGCGAGTACCTGGAAAGCAATGGCCTGCAGGTTTCCATCGAAGCCGATGGTGCGCTTGCGGCGCAGCGCATCGTCGATGAGGCGCCTGATCTGGTGGTGCTCGACCTGATGCTTCCCGGTGAGGACGGTTTGTCGATCTGCCGCAAGGTCCGTGAGCAGTACGATGGGCCGATCCTGATGCTCACCGCCCGAGCCGACGACCTCGACCAGGTGCTGGGCCTGGAAACCGGCGCCGATGACTACGTATGCAAGCCGGTGCGCCCGCGCCTGTTGCTGGCGCGTATCCGGGCTCTGCTGCGCCGCCGCGAGAACCCCGAGACAGGCGCCGCAAGTTCCAAACGCCTGCAGTTCGGCCCGCTGGTGATCGACAGTGCGCTGCGCGAAGCATGGCTACGCGGGCAACTGATCGAGCTGACCGGCGCCGAATTCGACCTGCTCTGGCTGCTGGCTTCCAACGGCGGGCGCATTCTTTCCCGCGAGGAAATCTTTTCCGAATTGCGCGGCATCGAATACGACGGTCAGGATCGCTCCATCGATGTGCGCATCTCGCGGATTCGTCCCAAGATCGGCGATGACCCGGATCATCCGCGCCTGATCAAGACCATGCGTGGCAAGGGTTATCTGTTCGTGTCCGAAGCCTTCTGAGCCGTGCGCCGGATGAATGACTCGCTGGCGCTGGCCCTTCGGCTTCGACCGAGACGTGCGACCATCGTTGCGCCCGTTGTTTGTGATGCTCATGAATATCTGGACGCCCGATGAACTCGATCTTCCTGCGTATCTACGGTGGCGTGGCGGCGGTGCTGGTGCTGGTGGCGCTGCTTGGCGGCGGCGGGCTGCATCTGCTCAACGAGGTGCGTGCCGACCAGCATCGCGAAACTTTGGCTGGCGGCACCTTCCGGCTGATGGCGCACAACATGCAAAGCATGACAGCCGTCGAACGGCGCCAGGCGGCCAATCTATGGGGCCGCCTGTTGGGAATACCGCTGCGGGTGCGCACACTCTCGGACGTGAACCTGGATAGCCGCCTCGAAGCCCGGCTGTTGCGTGGCCAGGTGCTGGTCGAGTCGCTGCATCCGGGGCGCGTCACGGTATTCGCGCTGGTCAGTAGCAGCGACAGGCTGGTGCTGACCGGTGATGTCGAGCAGCTCAGCGAGCAGTTGGCACGTGCCACCGTCTACCTGCTGATCGATGAGCTGGTGCGTTATCCGCAGGAGGAACAGCCTCAGAGGCTCGCCGAATTGAAGAAACGGTACGGCTTCGGTTATGAACTGAGCCTGCTGCGCCGCGATAGTGCCAGCCTCGATGACGATCAACGTCGCCGCCTGGATGAGGGCGATACGGTAATGGCGCTTGACCGCGGCGGTGATGCCATCCGTGTGTTTGCCGCTATCGCCGGTACGCCCTGGATCATGCAGCTGGGCCCGCTGTACCAGATGAATCCCTATCCGGCGCAACTGCTGTTGCTGATTGGCTTGCTCGGGCTGTCTCTGATCGGCCTGACGGTCTACCTGCTGGTGAGCCAGCTGGAACAGCGTTTGCGGGAGCTGGAGGGGGCCGCTACGCGAATTGCCGGGGGTGACCTAGAGGCGCGGGTGCCGGATGCCGGCACCGACTCGGTGGGGCGTCTGGCGGCCGCCTTCAATGATATGGCCAAGCACCTGCAACGACTGCTGGCGGTCCAGCGCGAGATCGTCAGTGCTGTCGCCCACGAGTTGCGCACGCCGGTGGCGCGGCTGCGTTTCGGCCTGGAAATGGCCGGCGATGCGGAGGACGCCGCCACCCGGCGCAAATACCTCGACGGCATGGATGTGGATATCGAGGACCTGGACCGCCTGGTGGATGAAATGCTGGTGTACACCCGCCTTGAGCGAGGCTCACCCGTACTGGCATTCAGCTCGGTTGATCTGCTGGCATTGGTCGATCAGGTGATTGGCGAACTGGCGCCCTTGCACACCGACGTGACGGTAGAGCGGGGCCAATGCGTAGTTGCCGCCGACGGCGACAGCTGGGTGGAGGCCGAACCGCATTATCTGCGCCGTGCCCTGAGCAATCTGGTGACCAACGCCATGCGCCACGCCGAGACGCGGGTACAGGTCAGTGTCATCGTCGATGCGCAAACCGCACGATTGGTGGTGGACGATGACGGGCCAGGCGTGCCGGAAAAGGCCTGGGAGCGCATCTTTACACCCTTTCTGCGGCTGGACGACAGCCGCACACGTGCATCGGGCGGGCATGGCCTGGGGCTGTCGATCGTGCGCCGGATCATCTATTGGCACGGCGGGCGCGCGGGGGTTGGCAGCAGCGAGCTGGGCGGCGCGCGATTCAGCCTGACCTGGCCGCGCAAGCAGCCCAAATAAGGCTCAGGGGGCCGGAATGCCGACCAGAGTGAGCAGGTAATCATCAAAAAGTGCGAACTGACCTTCGACTTCGGCGCCGGTCTGCCATTCCGGCGAAAGATCGTTGAGCAGCCGCAGGCGCGCGTAACCAGTGGCGTCATGCTGGATCAGTTCGGCTTCCTGGAAATAGAAGCGCTTTTTCACCAGTGGGTAGAGCGCCTTGAACAGGCTCTCCTTGATCGAGAAGGTCAGGGTCACCCGCAGCGCCCGTTGCGGGTCGGACAGCTCGGCGTAGCCCGTCAACTCGCCTGGCGTGAGGATTTCCGCTGCGAGCCGATCGGCGCGAGTAACGGGCAACAGCTTCTCTACGTCCAGACCCAGGCCACGCCAATGCTCGGCACGAGCTGTCACCGCCGCGGCCCAGCCGGCGCCATGGGTGATGGAGCCGACCACGCCGCTGGGCCAGCAGGGCGATCGGTCTTCGGCGACCGCAGGGATTATCGGCGTTCCGGTCAGCCGCCGCAGCGCCTCGTGGGCGCAGATTCGCCCGGCGAGGAATTCGGTCTGGCGCTTGCTCACTGCCTTGAGCGGCTCGATGCCCCAGCGGACGAAATCCTCGGGCTCGAGCAGTTGCGGGTCGAAACGGGTACTGAGCAGTTGCACGCCGGGCAGCCGATGGGGCAGCAGCCAGTCATCAAGCAGCGGCGTGCAGCAAGCGGGGAGGGTGGGCGGCTGAATCATTGCGCTATTGTGCCTCAACTCCAGCGGTCGGAGGCGCGAGGATGCGCGGCGCGGCCTCGATGATTTGCCTGGACAGGTGTTCCATCCGTGGCGACTGCACCTTCCAGGTGTGCCAATAGAGAGCGATGTCCAGCGGCGCATCCTCGGCCAGGTCAACCACGACGCCCTGCGCCAGGACCTCGTGCGCCAGCGATTCGGGCACCATGCCATAGCCCAGGCCGTGGCGAATGGCGCTGAAGTGCGGCTCGCAGCCTGGTACGTAGTGGCAGGGATAGGCGCCCTCGGGCAAACCCATCCAGCGCAGCAGGCAGGATGAGGTCAGGCTGTCCTTGCGCGAATAAGCGACGACCGGCGCCTTGCGCGCAGCGTTGCGGTTCAGGCCGTTGGGGAAGTGCCTGTCACGAAACCCCGCGCTCGCCAGCAGGCGGTAACGCATGCTGCCCAGCGGGCTTGCGGTACAGCCGCGCATGGGTTTGGGTTCGGTGCTGATACAGCCGATCGCCTGACCGGATTCGAGCAGGCTGTAGGTGTGGTCCTGGTCCTCGACGATCAGGTCGAGCAATACCTGCTCGCGAACCAGCACTTCCGCCAGCGCCGGGAAGAACCAGGTGCCCAGGGTGTCGGCATTCAGCGCGGCGACCACCAGCAGCGGCGCATCGCTGCGTTCGGCCAGCTCGGCCATCAGGTCAGATTCGAGCAGGCTGGCCCGCCTGAGGTACTGCAGCAGGCGCTGACCGATCGGCGTGGCGCGACAGGGTCGGCTGCGCACCACCAAGGCGTTACCAAGGGCGCTTTCCAGCGCGCGGACCCGCTGCGAGATGGCCGGCGGGGTGAGATGCAGCTGCGCGGCGGCCTGCTCGAAGCTACCGGTCTTGATGACGAAGCGGAAGGCCTCGGTCTGCTTGGGGTCCAGATTCATGGGCGGCGCCAGATAAAGAAAATGTTTGTATAGCCTAAAAATACTTACTCATGCGTCATAACGGTGCAATTGCACCATAATCGCGCCGCCATCATTCTGCCTTTCCATACCGGAGCTGCCCGTGACCCTGTTGCATATCATCTACCTGGTTGCCATCACTGCCGAAGCCATGTCCGGCGCCATCATGGGGATGCGCCGAGGCATGGACCTGTTCGGCATCTGTCTGTTGGGAACAGTGACCGCGCTCGGCGGCGGCACCGCGCGGGACATTCTGCTGGGTCACTATCCGGTGGGCTGGATCGCCCACCCGGAATACCTGATGTTTACCATCGGTGCCGCCATCGCCACTGGCTTCGTCGCGCGGCACATGCATCATCTGCGCAAAGTGTTTCTGATCGTCGATGGGCTGGGGCTGGTGGCGTTCACCGTGATCGGCTGCGGCGTGGGCATGGAGATGGGGGCGCACCCATCGATCGTCGTGCTGGCTGGCGTGATCACCGGCGTGTTCGGCGGGTTGCTGCGCGACGTGCTGTGCAACGAGGTGCCGATGGTCCTGCAGCGCGAACTCTACGCCACGGTGGCGCTGTTTACCGGCGTGCTTTACGTGGGGCTGCTGTGGTTGGGGATCGACAACACCATCGCTTCGCTGATTGCACTGGGAGCAGGTTTCCTGTTCCGTATGCTGGCGATGACCTTCCAGTGGAAATTGCCTGATTTCCAGGGCAAGGAGATCCGCGGGCTGGATTGATCAGCGCGGCGCTATGCGTTGCAGATTCGAGGAGATCGAGTCGCTACACTAGGTCCAGTCAGTAACCAGGGAAACGGAACCGTGCTGAGACATCTGGGTATCAAGAGTCGCGTGCTGGTGCTGTCACTGGTGCCCGGCACGCTGCTGGCGGTGGTGCTGGGCACCTATTTCACGGTGATGCAGCTCTCGGAGATGCGTCAGCAGCTGCAGGAGCGCGGCCATTTGCTCGCCGAACAGCTGGCGCCGCTGGCTGCGCCAGCCATGGCGCAAGGCTATAGCAAGCGCTTGCAGCGTATCCTCAACCAGATACTCGACCAGCCTGATGTCCGTTCGGTGACGGCGCTGGACGCCGCCCGCAACCTGCTTGCCCACGCCGGGCCGAATATGGTCACCCCTTCGCCACCCGCCGATCCCGAGGCGCTGACCCAGGTCAGCAGCCTGGAAGCCACGCGCATTCTGATGCCCGTACAAGGGCACCACCTGAACTTTGCCACCGAGACACCCGGAAATGTCGATCATCAGGTCGGCTGGCTGGAGCTTGAGCTATCCCACCAGGGCACCTTGTTGCGTGGCTACCGCAGCCTGTTCACCAGTCTGTTGCTGATCGGCGCGGGCCTGATCGTGACGGCATTGCTGGCGTTGCGCATGAGCAGCACCATCAGTGCGCCGCTGCATCGGGTAAAGGCCGCCGTGGCACAGCTCAAGGAGGGCTACCTGGAAACCCGCCTGCCGGCGCTTGGCAGCCACGAGATGGATGAGCTCGCTTCGGGCATCAATCGCATGGCAGAGGCGCTGTTCAGTGCCCGCGAAGAGCTGCAGCAAAGCATCGACCAGGCCACCGAGGATGTGCAGCAGAACCTGGAAACAATCGAGATCCAGAACATCGAGCTGGATCTGGCGCGCAAGGAAGCGCTGGAGGCGAGCCGGATCAAGTCCGAATTTCTCGCCAACATGAGCCATGAGATACGCACGCCGCTCAACGGCATACTCGGTTTCACCCATCTGTTGCAGAAGAGCGATCTCTCGCCGCGCCAGCAGGATTACCTGGCGACGATAGAAAAGTCCGCCGACAGCCTGTTGAGCATCATCAACGAGATTCTCGACTTTTCCAAAATCGAGGCTGGCAAGCTGGTGCTCGACAGCGTGCCGTTCAATCTGCGCGATCTGATCGAGGACACCCTGACCATTCTCGGCCCGGCCGCCCATGCCAAAAACCTGGAGCTGGTCAGCCTGGTCTATCGCGACACGCCGCTGTCGCTGGTGGGCGATCCCCTGCGACTCAAGCAGGTGCTGACCAACCTGCTCAGCAATGCCATCAAGTTCACCAACGAGGGCGCCGTGGTAGTCCGCGCCATGGTCGAAGACGAACGTAACGACCGGGCGCAGTTACGCATCAGCGTGCAAGACACGGGTATAGGCCTGACCGACCAGGATTTGCGCGCGCTGTTTCAAGCCTTCAGCCAGGCTGACAATTCGATTTCCCGCCAGCCGGGTGGTACCGGCCTTGGGCTGGTGATCTCAAAACGGCTGATCGAGCAGATGGGCGGCGAAATCGGCGTCGACAGCATTCCCGAGGAAGGCTCCGAATTCTGGATCAGCCTGAGCCTGCCCAAGGCGCGAGACGATGTCGAAGACCTTCCGCCTGCCGCGTTGCTCGGGCGCCGGGTGGGACTGCTGGAACAGCACCCGCTGGCGCGCCAGGCCTTGCAGCACCAGCTTGAAGCCTGTGGTCTGGTGGTGCTGCAGTTCGACACCCTCGAGCAACTGCAGGACGCGGTAGTCGCGGCAAAGCCGACCGCGTATCCCATCGAGATCGCAGTGCTCGGCGTGACCACGGCAGAGATCGCCCCGACGCAGCTGAGCCAGGAGCTTTGGGCGTTCGAGGCGCTGGGTTGCAAGTGCATCGTGCTTTGCCCGACCAGTGAGCAGGCGCAGTTTCATGACGCCTTGCCGGAAACCCATACCCATACCCAGCTTCAGGGCAAGCCGGCTTGCACTCGCAAGCTGCAGCGGGTGCTGCTGGATCTGTTGCGTCCCCCGCACGCGTTGATCGAGCAAGCGCCGGCTGCAGATAGCCGGGCGCCCCGGGTGCTTTGTGTCGATGACAACCCGGCCAACCTGTTGCTGCTGGAAACCCTGCTGACCGACATGGGTGGCGAGGTGGTGGCTGTCGACAGTGGACAGAAGGCGCTCGAAGCCGTCGAGCGCGAGACCTTCGACATGGTGTTCATGGACGTGCAAATGCCCGGCATGGATGGCCGACAAACTACCGAGGCGATCCGCTGCTGGGAGATCGAGAGCGGCCACTCGCCGTTGCCCATCGTTGCGCTCACCGCCCATGCGCTTTCCAACGAAAAACGCGCGTTACTGCAGAGCGGCCTGGACGACTACCTGACCAAACCCATCAGCGAGCGGCAATTGGCCCAGGTGGTGTTGAAATGGACCGGCCTGCCGTTGCGGCGCAATGTTGCCGTGATGCCGGCGCAGCGCATCGTTGTAGAGAGCGAGCTGAAGGTGGTGGATACCGAAGAAGGACTACGCCTGGCAGCAGGCAAGGCCGATCTGGCGGCGGAAATGATGGACATGCTGCTGGCGTCCCTGGAAGGCGATCGGCAGTCGATCCGTGATGCTCGGGCCGCAGGCGATCAGCAGGCGTTGATCGACCGTGTGCACCGGCTGCACGGTGCTACCCGCTACTGCGGCGTCCCGCAGCTGCGCGCGGCCTGCGAGCGCAGCGAGACGCTGCTCAAACAACACCATCCCGGCGCGGCTAAGGCGCTGGATGAACTGGACAGCGCCATCGAACGGCTTATGCGTGAAGTGCAGGTTTCTTGAGCCGGACGCCCTTGCCGCAGCCCGCGCTGGGCGCCCCGGCAATGCCGAAGCTTGCGCGGGCTGTATCGGGCGTGATTTTCGTTTATCCGCCTGGTACTGGCACCTCACTCGCCCATCACCACGCCCTCGCGGCGAGGGTCGGCGCCGCCGAACCAGCCGCCGGCTGTGCGCTGGATGGCTTGTAGACCGCTGGTCATCTCGCTTTCGCCTACTTCGTGCCGGCGTGCTCTCAGCGCTTTCAAGGTGCTGCGCGGAAAGCGACCGGCCTCCAGTATCGTCGGGCCGTTATAGCTGGCGAAGTTGGGCAGATCGATAGCCCGTTGTGCATCCAGGCCCCAGCCATACATGCCGAGCAGGGTTTTAGCCGTGAAGTGGATGATTGCCGATCCGCCTGGCGAGCCAAGGCTGGCCAATAGCCGACCACTGTCGGCCTCGAATACCAGCGTCGGGCTCATGCTCGAGCGAGGACGCTTGCCCGGCTCGACACGGTTGGCCACCGGTTTGCCCTGTTCGTCACGGGGCTCGAAGGCAAAGTCGGTGAGTTCGTTGTTCAGCAGGTAACCGCCAGGCAGTCCGGTGCCGCCATCGTTGAGCAGGCGCGAACCGAAGGCTTGCTCGATGGAGGTGGTCATCGCCAGCGCATTGCCGTCGGCATCGACGATGCTGATGTGGCTGGTGCCATATTCGGGCTGCTCCGGTTGCCTAGCGAATGTGATGGGTAGCGGTCCGGGGTTGCCCGGCGTGGCGGTGCCCATACTGGTCTGGCCGATCAGTTTGGCGCGTTGCCGGAGGTACCTCGGGGCCAGCATGGTATTCCAGTCGCCACCTGGTGCCGGGACGAAGTCCGGATCAGCCAGGTACTGGGCGCGGTCGGCATAGGCCAGGCGGGCGGCTTCGGTGTACTGATGCAGGAAGTCCGCGGAGGGGATTCCTTGTTCGAGCGGCGCCAGCGGCCCCAGCTGCTCCAGCAGGCCGAGAATCTGCATCTGGGCGATGTGCCCGGAGGAGGGGGGCGGGAAGCCGCAAACCCTATAGCGTTGCTGCCACAGGGTGCAGATGGCGTCGCGCTGGCGCGGTTGATAGCTATGCAGGTCGCTGAGCGAAAGCTGTCCGGGATTGCTCGGGTGCCGATTCACTTGCTCGACCATCGCCTGGGCGTTTTCGCCCTGATAGAAGGCAGCGCTGCCTTTCTCGGCGATCTCGCGCAGCAGCGCGGCGAGGGCAGGATTGCGCAAACGGTGGCCGATGGGCCAGGGGCTTCCATCGGACTGGTAATAGAACGCGGCGGCCTGTGGGCTATTACGCAGCGCCAGGTCTTTCTGCAGCAAGCCGTGCAGGCGCGGGCTGACCGGAAATCCCTCGTCGGCGAGCCGAATAGCGGGCTGGAACAGCGATTTCCAGGGCAGCTTGCCGTGTTCCCGGTGTGCCTGTTCGAGCATCTTCACCGCGCCGGGCACGCCTACCGAACGTCCGCCGATTACCGCCTGCTGAAAATTCATCGGGGTACCGTCCGGCTGCAGGAAGAGCGTTTCGTCGGCAGCTGCCGGGGCGGTCTCGCGCCCGTCCAGCGCGACCACGCGCTCGCCGTCCCAGTGCAGCAAAAAGGCGCCGCCGCCAATCCCACTGGACTGCGGCTCGACCAGGGTCAATACCATCTGTACCGCCACGGCAGCGTCCAGCGCGCTGCCGCCGGCCTTGAGGACTTCGTAGCCGGCTTCGGTTGCCAGCGGATTGGCCGCCGCCACGGCGAAACGTTCGCTGGCCCAGCCCGGTTTCGGCGTATAACCGGTGGCGGCTTCGGGCAGGCGTGGTACCGATTCGTCGGCTGGTTCGGGGCTCTGGCAGGCAACCACGCCAAGAAGCAGGAAGCCTGATAGAAGTGCCGTGCGCCTGTCGAACATGAAATCTCCATAGAAGAAAAAATATTGTTATCAGCTTACCGAACTGAATGACTCCCGCCGATCCCGCCTGGTTCGTTGACCCACCGACAGAGGCGATGGTCATGCAACGTGCCCGCTCGCCTCATACCAAGGCAGGCGGTCTGCCCGTGATCGGTCGATGCCGGTATCATGTCCGCCTTTTCACGCCGTGCGGTTCAACCACGCCATGACAATTCAGTACCCGACCATCGCCGACTGCGTCGGCAACACTCCGCTGGTCCGCTTGCAACGTCTGCCAGGCGAGACCAGCAACACCTTGCTGGTCAAACTCGAAGGCAACAATCCCGCCGGCTCGGTCAAGGACCGCCCTGCGCTATCAATGATCGCTCGCGCCGAGGCGCGTGGTGACATCAAGCCCGGCGATACCCTGATCGAGGCGACTTCGGGCAATACCGGTATCGCCCTGGCCATGGCGGCGGCAATCAAAGGGTACCGCTTCATCCTGATCATGCCGGACAACTCCAGTGCGGAGCGCAAGGCGGCAATGACTGCCTATGGCGCCGAGCTGATTCTGGTGAGCAAGGAAGAGGGCATGGAAGGTGCCCGCGACCTGGCGCTGAAGATGCAGGCCGAAGGCCGCGGCAAGGTGCTCGACCAGTTCGCCAATGGCGACAATCCCCATGCGCATTACTGCGGCACCGGCCCTGAGCTCTGGCAGCAGACTGGCGGCGAAATCACCCACTTCGTCAGCTCCATGGGCACCACGGGCACCATCATGGGCGTGTCGCGCTACCTCAAGGAGCAGAACCCGCAGGTGCAGATCGTCGGTCTGCAGCCGATGGAAGGCGCGGCGATTCCCGGTATCCGTCGCTGGCCGCAGGAATACTTGCCGAAAATCTATCAGGCCGAGCGGGTCGACCGTGTCGTCGACATGTCACAGGCCGAGGCTGAGCACGTCATGCGTCGCCTGGCGCGCGAAGAGGGCATCTTCTGCGGTGTCTCCTCAGGCGGTGCGGTAGCAGCTGCACTGCGCTTGTCGCAGGAAGTCGAACATGCGGTGATCGTTGCGATCATCTGCGACCGGGGCGACCGCTATCTGTCGACCGGCGTATACGACGAGCCGAAATGAGCGGCGCTGTCTTCAATCATGCAAGCCTGATCGAGTGGGGTAACTGATGGCGCGACAGGGTGGCGGCTTGCGTTTTCAGCCCAGCGGCGGCGAGAAAAAACCGCAAATTCCGGTGGGCAAGAAACAGCGCCTGACCATCGAGCGCCTGGCCAATGACGGGCGCGGCATTGCCTTTGTCGAAGGCCGGACCTGGTTCGTCGAGGGCGCGCTGATCGGCGAACAGATCGAAGCGCGGGTTCTTGCAGCACGCAGCCAGGTGGTCGAAGCCCGTGTCGGACGCGTTCTTGCCCCCAGCGCCCAGCGTCGGCCCGAGCCCTGCCCGCATGCCCGGGTGTGCGGCGGCTGTACCCTGCAGCATATGCCGGCAGACGATCAGCTCGCGCTCAAACAGCGCAGCCTGGCCGAGCAACTGTCCCGTGTGGCAGGCGTCGAACCCGAGCAATGGGTGCCGCCGCTGGCCAGTCCCGAATTCGGCTATCGGCGGCGCGCGCGCCTGGCGGTGCGTTGGGACCCCAAAGCGCGTCGGCTGAATGTAGGGTTTCGCGCCAGTGCCAGTCAGGACATCGTTTCCATTGAACAATGCCCGGTGCTGGTACAACCCTTGCAGTTGCTGTTGCCGGAGCTGCTGGCCGTTCTGAAGGCGCTGGACAAGCCGCAGGCGATTGGCCATGTCGAGCTGTTCAGCGGTACGGCGGAGGCGGTGCTGGTGCGGCATACGGCGCCGCTGAGCGAAGTCGACCGGCAGCGGTTAGGTACGTTCGCCGAGGCACAAGGCGTTCAACTGTGGCTTCAGGGCGAAGGGCCGGCGGCACCGCTACAGCCTGGGCAGGCACTGGGCTATCGACTGGCACGCTGGGATTTACAACTGGATTGGCGACCGGGCGATTTCGTCCAGGTCAACGCACCGGTGAACGAGGCGATGATCGCCCAGGCGCTCGATTGGCTGGCGCCCGTGCAGAACGCGCGCGTACTCGATCTGTTCTGCGGGCTGGGTAATTTTGCCTTGCCACTGGCGCGTATCGGCGCTCAGGTGACCGGCGTTGAAGGTGTAGAGACGATGGTCGGGCGGGCGCGCACCAATGCAGAGCACAACGGTCTGGAGAATATGCACTTTCACCAGGCTGATCTGTCGAAGCCGCTGGCCGAAGCCGACTGGGCGTGCGAAGGTTTTCACGCCGTGCTGCTCGACCCACCGCGCGATGGCGCCCTGGAAGTCGTGAAGCAAATGGCGACGCTGGGAGCGGAGCGCGTCGTTTACGTTTCGTGCAACCCGGCGACGCTGGCGCGCGATGCGGCTGAGCTGATCCGCCAGGGCTACAGACTAACGCGCGCCGGTATGCTGGACATGTTTCCGCAGACGGCGCATGTAGAGGCCATGGCTCTGTTTGAGCGATAGGTATTCTTGACGGGCGACCCGCCCGTGGTTAAACCGACCGGCACAGAGAATGCCGGCGTATGCGACGCAGTTGCTGCGTAGAAGGAAGGTAATCAGATGGTCCAGGTCAGAGCACTTCAGCCGATCAATACGGACGGCAGCATCAACCTCGACGGCTGGCTCGATCATGTGCTGGGCATGGACCCGGCACTTGACCGTGAGGCATTGCGGGAGGCATGCGAGTTCTCTCGCGATGTGGAACAGCAGGCGAACGCCGCGCAGAACCTCTGGAGCGAAGGTACCTCAAGCTACCAGACGGGGCTTGAAATCGCCGAGATCCTTGCCGACCTCAAACTTGATCAGGACAGCCTGGTCGCTGCGGTTCTCTACCGCGGCGTACGCGAAGGCAAGGTACAGCTCCCCGAGGTGCAAAAGCGTTTCGGGCCGGTGGTGGCCAAGCTGGTCGAAGGCGTGCTGCGCATGGCTGCCATCAGTACCAGTCTCAATTCGCGTGAATCCCTGGTGCTTGGCAGTCAGACCCAGGTGGAGAACCTGCGCAAGATGCTGGTCGCCATGGTCGATGACGTGCGCGTCGCGCTGATCAAACTGGCCGAGCGCACCTGCGCCATCCGCGCGGTGAAGAACGCCGATGACGACAAGCGCCATCGCGTTGCCCGCGAGGTATTCGATATCTATGCGCCACTGGCCCATCGCCTTGGCATCGGCCATATCAAGTGGGAATTGGAGGACCTGTCCTTCCGCTACCTGGAGCCGGAGCAGTACAAACAGATCGCCCAGTTGTTGCACGAGCGCCGCCTGGACCGCGAGCAATATATCTCCAGCGTGGTGCAGCAGCTGCGCGATGAACTGACCGCCGCAGGGGTGCAGCCGGAAATCGACGGGCGGGCCAAACACATCTACTCCATCTGGCGGAAGATGCAGAAGAAGGGTCTGCAATTCAGCCAGATCTACGACGTACGTGCCGTGCGCGTACTGGTGCCGGAGGTGCGCGACTGCTACACCGCGCTGGGTATCGTGCATACGCTGTGGCGGCACATTCCGAAGGAGTTCGACGACTACATCGCCAACCCCAAGGAAAACGGCTACCGCTCGCTGCACACGGCGGTGATCGGTCCGCAGGGCAAGGTGCTGGAGGTGCAGATCCGTACCCAGGCCATGCACGAGGAGGCCGAGCTGGGCGTTTGCGCGCACTGGCGTTACAAGGGCACCGACGTCAATTCCGGTTCCGATCATTACGAAGAGAAGATCGCCTGGCTGCGTCAGGTGCTCGAATGGCACGAGGAGCTGGGCGATATCGGCGGCCTGGCGGACCAGCTGCGCGTCGATATCGAACCGGACCGCGTCTACGTCTTCACTCCCGACGGTCACGCCATCGATCTGCCCAAGGGCGCGACCCCGCTGGATTTTGCCTACCGGGTGCACACCGAGATCGGTCATAACTGCCGAGGCGCGAAGATCAACGGGCGCATCGTGCCGCTCAACTACAGCCTGCAGACCGGCGAGCAGGTGGAAATCATCACCAGCAAGCACGGCTCGCCGAGCCGTGACTGGCTGAACCCCAACCTTGGCTACATCACCACCTCGCGTTCGCGGGCGAAGATTGTCCACTGGTTCAAATTGCAGGCTCGCGATCAGAACGTCGCTGCCGGCAAAGCCTTGCTGGAGCGAGAACTCGCCCGGCTGGATCTGCCGCCGGTGGACTTCGACAAGGTGGCCGAAAAAGCCAATCTGAAGAACGCCGAGGACATGTTCGCCTCGCTGGGTGCCGGCGATTTGCGGCTGGCCCATCTGGTCAACCTGGCGCAGCAACTGGTGGAGCCGGAACGCGGCTACGATCAGCTGGAGTTGATTCCACGACGTTCGGCGCCCTATAAGCCGGGCAAGCGTGGCGACGTACAGATCCAGGGCGTGGGCAACCTGCTGACGCAGATGGCCGGTTGCTGTCAGCCACTGCCGGGCGACCCCATCGTCGGTTACATCACCCAGGGGCGTGGCGTCAGCATTCACCGCCAGGATTGCCCGTCGGTGTTGCAGCTAAGCGGCCGCGAGCCGGAGCGGATCATTCAGGTCAGCTGGGGACCGGTGCCCGAGAAGACCTACCCGGTGGAAATCTTCATCCGTGCCTACGACCGCGCCGGGTTGCTGCGTGACATTTCGCAGATGCTGCTCAACGAGCGGATCAACGTACTGTCAATGAATACCCGCTCCAACAAGGAAGACAGTACCGCGCAGATGCTGCTGACCATCGAGATTCCAGGCCTGAACGCCCTTGGGCGTCTTTTGAGCCGGATTTCACAGTTGCCCAACATCATCGAAGCCAAGCGCCAGCGAGCTAACTAAGGCGCTGGTCGCGTCACGGTGGATGGGTGGAGCGTCATCCACCCTACAAATGATCAGACTGCGTAGGGTGGATGTCGCTTTTTACATCCACCGGAACGCCGTTACGATTGCCCCGACCCGAGGAATCCCATGTACCAACTCAACGATCTGCTGCACCTGATGGCCCGGTTGCGTGATCCTCAGCATGGTTGCCCTTGGGATCAGCAGCAGGATTACGCCAGCATCGTGCCGCACACGCTGGAAGAGGCATATGAAGTAGCCGATGCCATAGAGAGCGGCGACTTCGATCACCTGCCGGGCGAGTTGGGCGATCTGTTGTTCCAAGTCGTCTATTACAGCCAGCTGGGGCAGGAAGAGGGGCGTTTCGACTTCGCTACCGTGGTCGATGCGATCACCCGCAAGCTGGTACGGCGTCATCCGCATGTTTTCCCGGACGGTGACCTGTACGGCTCGCTCGATGTACCGCGTCTCGATGAGGCCGCGATCAAGCAGCGCTGGGACGAGATCAAGGCTGAAGAGCGCGCCGAGAACGCTGCCGTGCCTGAGCAGTTGTCCCTGCTCGATGACGTGCCTGGTGCATTGCCAGCACTCAGCCGTGCCGCCAAGCTGCAGAAGCGTACGGCCCAGGTCGGCTTCGACTGGCCCGACGCACTGCCGGTGGTGGACAAGGTGCGCGAGGAGCTGGGCGAAGTGCTCGAAGCCATGTGCGAGAACGATGCTGAGGCCATTGCCGAGGAAATTGGCGATCTGTTGTTCGTCACGGTCAATCTGGCGCGCCACCTGAAAGTGGACCCGGAAAATGCCCTGCGTGCGGCCAATCGCAAGTTCGAGCGGCGCTTCCGCTTCATCGAACAGGCCCTGCGCGATGCTGGTCGGCCCATCGAGCATTGCAGCCTCGAAGAGCTGGATGCGCTCTGGGGCGAGGCCAAGAAAGCTGAGCAGTCGCCTTCCTGCGGTTAGGTGTTGGTAGGGTGGATGTTGCCTTTCACATCCACGACAATCCCCGAAGTGCATGCAACCGGCGGATCGAGGACGCCTGATCCGCCCACGCCCATTTGAATCAAGACGAGACGAGTCGAACCATGAGTCTTTCCCTTCGCGACCAGTTGCTCAAAGCCGGGCTGGTCAATGAGAAGCAGGTCAAGCAGGCCAGCAAACAGCAGCAGAAACAGCAGCGTCTGGTGAAGAAAGGCCAGGTCGAAAAGGACGACTCGCAACGCGAGGCCGCACTCAAGGCGCAGGCCGAGAAGCTGGCGCGCGACCAGGAACTCAACCGTCAGCAGCAGGAAAAGGCCGAGCAGAAGGCACGTGCGGCACAGATCAAGCAGCTGATCGAAACCAGCCGCCTGCCCAAGCTGACCACCGAGGATTACTATAACTTCGTCGACGACAAGAAGGTCAAGCGCCTCTCGGTCAACAAGCTCATGCGTGACAAGCTTTCCAGCGGCTCGCTGGCCATCGTCCGTCATGGCGGCGGCTATGAGGTGATTCCGCGTGAAGCGGCACTGAAAATCCAGGAGCGCGATCCGCGCCGGATCGTGCAGCTCAACATCCAGACCGAAGCGCCGGATGCCGATGATCCGTACGCCGCCTATCAGATTCCGGACGACCTGATGTGGTAACGCGCCGACGGAAGGATGGATAGAAAACCGATCATCGCCCCTCTACTGCAAGACCCGCTCGGGCTGGACCTGGGCGGATCGTCCGATTCTGAGTGGAGGACTACGACATGGGTAACCAATCCAGCCGTTATTCCGGCGAACTCGACACAAGCGTATTACAGGCCAACGCCTTGCCAGGCGATCCGGAGGAGCCGGGCGTGCCTGACCTGCCCACCGAGCCGGGCGTGCCGATGGAGCCCGATCAGCCGCCGCCAGCGCCCATAGTCTGAGGCGGCGGGCTGAATGCCTCGGCCCGCTGCAACAGATCGACGACCCGCTCATCGCTGGTCTGGTCGAAATCCGCATAGTGCCGCCCGACACCGATGAACGGTTCGGGCATGGCCAGGCAAATCACTTCATTCACTTCGCTGTGCAGCGCCTCGATGACGTCGCGTGGGCCTACCGGAATACCCAGTATCAACTTGCGCGGACCTGCCTGGCGTAGGCCCTTGATCGCGGCGCGTACGGTGGCGCCGGTGGCGATACCGTCGTCGATGACGATTACGCAGCGATCTGCTACCGAGGGAGGCGGCCGATCGCCGCAATAATGCTGGCGCCGGCGCTCCAGTTCAGTCAGTTGGCGCTGCATTTCTTCATGGAACCAGCTGGGCGGCGGGTTGAGCTGCCGCAGCAGCTCCTGATTGACCACCCATTGTGGATCGGCCCCGTCGATCACGGCGCCGAGGGCCAGTTCCTCATTGCCTGGCGCGCCTATCTTGCGCACCAGTACCAGGTCCAGCTGGGCCTTCAGCAAGCTGGCCACCTCGAAGGCCACCGGTACGCCGCCGCGCGGCAAGGCCAGTACCAGAGGCTGTTGGCTCGTCAGATGCAAGAGCGCTTCGGCCAGTTCCTGGCCGGCGTGGTTTCGGTCGCGAAAACGACTGGATTCAGGAACGAACGTACGCATGCTCATTCTCCGAAGGGGTAAGTGTCGGGCACGATGGTTTCGTCGATGTGGCGTGGACCGATGGGACTGACCGCCGTGGTTTGCTCCAGCCACAGCAATGCGTCGAATTGCTCGGCCAGAATCGCTTGGAAATAATGGCTCTGACGTTCGGTCGCCGGCCGGTAAATCACGCCAATCGCCCGTTCCAGGCGCGGTCGTGCCAGTGCCTGACGGAGCTCGCGGCGGTTGTCATCGCGCCACTCGGTCAGTGATGCGCGGTGACCGGCCTGCAAGAACAGTTGCTCCCAGCTGTCCGGACGGGACGGGCGCACCTGCTTGAGCTGCATAGGCTCGTCCCAGTTATCAGCGGCGGCAACTTCGCCACGGTCGGTAGCCATGCCGATCAGCACCGCCTCGCGGCCAAAGGCCGTGCGGCAGAGTTCACCGATGTTGAATTCGCCCCCCCAGCCCATTGACGTGGCGGCGGCATTGCCGATGTGCGAGTTGTGCGCCCAGACCACCGCTCGGGCGCCTGGGCCACGGTGTTCAAGTAGCGCGCGCAAGGTGTCGAACATATGGCGATCGCGCAGGTTCCAGGACTCCGTGGAGCCACGATACATCGCGCGGTAGTAATGCTCGGCCGCCACCACAACGCGCGCATTGCGCTCGGCATTGAAAAGGCAGCCATTATGTAGCTCAGCGTATTCCAGCCGCTGCGCCAGTAACGCATTCAGCTGTTCGACTACCGCTTGTTCGCAGGAAGGCCCGCCGAGCAACACCTTGTGACCGTAACCGGCCGGCTCCTCATGCCAGGGACTCAGGCAGCCGTAGCGCTGGCGAGCAGCCTTGGCAGCGGCTGGGTCGACCTGGTCGAGGTAGCTCAGCACCTCGCGTATCGATGCGCCCAAGCTGTAAACATCGAGCCCGCGAAACTCCACGCGCTGCTCGTCGGCCAACGCGTCGTTGTGCTGGCGCAGCCAGCGGGTAAATTGCGCCACCTCACGGTTGCGCCACATCCAGTTCGGGAAGCGCTTGAAGGAGTCTTCCACCCAGGTTGCCGGCTGGCGGTGGCGCACGTAGTGATCGATCTGCGCGGCATCTGGCCAGTCTGCCTCGACGGCGACGATATTGAAGCCGTGGCGCTCGATCAGTCGTCGCGTAATAGCGGCGCGGGCGCGGTAGAACTCAGAGGTGCCATGGCTGGCCTCGCCAATCAGCACCACGCGCGCATCGGCGAAGCGCTCGAAGCTGTCGGCAAAATGCGGATCGTCGATATCGGGCAGGGGTATCGCATGCTGGCGCAGCATGGCGATCAACAGTTGTTCGGTGACCTCGGCAGAGGGGCGAAGGCGGGATTCTGTCATGGCCTCGGCTCCTGTTCGGTTTGGCGCGGAAAGCGTCGCCATCTCTCACGGCAGTTCGCAACGACGTCGAAGGCTCTATTAGTGACCAAGCCCTTTACCGGCTGTTCATTCGGCTCGACGGAAGGCCGAAGTAACCATGGCCACCGAACTGAAACAGGAGCGCTGGTCTCTAATCAGTCAGACGTCGATGTCGGCGGGCTTTTCCGGCCGAAGGCGCTTTTTAGAGAGGGGCTGCCCATGACCACCTGGATCATCGCTTACAGCAAAGATGGCAATACCGAGACCCTTAAAACCGATTCCGAACATAAGCCGGACATCGACGAGGCGGTCGAACGAGTGACGCAAATGGCTCGCCGTGAATACGGTCAAGGGGATGTCGAGCGCGAACATGACCCCGATCTGGAGGACACCCCCGCCACCCGTCTGGCCGAGCGCTACGGCATCACCATTACCGGGATTTCTGAAGCCTGAGTTACTGAGCGCAACGAGTTAGTGCACTCTCCAGACGCAGTTATCACCCACCACATAGATTTTTTGCCCGGCCTTCGCGCTGGCCTCCAGCATTCCGGTGAAAGCGCCGAAAGCGGGCAGCAGGCCGATCCGTTCGCCGATGCAGAAGCAAGGCAGACGCAAGCTTTGCCGGCCGCGTCCGTACAGGCGAAACGCCGGATGCCAGTGCCCGGCCAGCACATAGTGAGTAGGGTGTGGGTTGGGTTCGTGCTGCAGTGCGAAGGGGCCAAGCAGCAGGGGTTCGGGGACCACGGTAATGTCCAGCGTTGCGGGGGGGTCGCCAGCCCGCTGATCATGGTTGCCGCGAATCAGGGTGAGCTCCAGCTGGGGATGGCACTGGCGCCAGGCATGCAGTTGCATGAGCGTCGCAGGTGTCCTGGATTCGGGGGCATGAAGAAAGTCGCCGAGGAAGATCAGGCGGCGGCTGGGGTAGCGCGCCAGCAAGCTATCGAGGCGCGCCAGATTGGCTTGTGTGGTGCCCCGCGGTACGGGTTGACCGAGCCGACGATAGGCGGCGGCCTTGCCGAAGTGAATGTCGGCGATCAGCAGCGCCTGTTGGGCAGGCCAGTAAATGGCCTTTTCGGCCAGCAGCCAGAGCTCTGTTTGCTGCAATTCGATCGGAAGGTATGGGTTCATTCAGTCGCCGACTTTGCCTTGCTCGATCTAGGGGTGCCGTCCTTGCGCTTTCGGGGCATGCGTGACGGGCGGGTTTCCTGCTCCAGGGCAATATCCGCGCCCTGTTCGGGTTGATAGCCACCAGGGCCGGCGGCCTTGTCCAGTTCGGCAACCATGCGACGGATGCGGTCGGCGAGTTTCTCCGAACTCATGCTTTCGCGAAAACGTTCGACCATCAGCGGAAAGGCTAGCGGGGTAGTGCGCCTGACCTGGCGTATGTCCAGCTGTCGCCGTTGCAGGCGAGTCAGCGTCTGTTCCAGCCGGCCGACGTCCAGTTCCTGGCGCAGCACCTCTTCTTCGGCCTGGCTCAGCAGCAGGTTGGTAGGGTCGTACTGGCGGAACACATCGAAGAACAGCCCGCTGGAAGCTTGGAGCTGCCGCGCGCTTTTCTGCGCGCCGGGGTAGCCGGAAAAGACCAGCCCGGCGATACGCGCGATCTCGCGAAAGCGCCGGCGCGCCAGCTCTCCCGCATTGAGGCTGGCGAGTACATCATGCAGCAGATCGTTGGCACCGAGCAGGTCGGCAGTGAGCCCGTGCGGCCAATCCACCTCGGTGGCTGAAAGCAGCTCCAGACCGTAGTCGTTCACCGCGATCGAAAAGGTCAGCGGCAGGCGTTGGCCCATGCGCCACGCGAGCAGACTGGCCAGTCCCAGATGCACGTGGCGACCGGCGAAGGGATAGAGGAAAAGATGCCAGCCCTCGCGGGATTTCATCACCTCGGCCAGCAAGGTGTTCTCCGTGGGCAGCGCCGACCAGCGCATCTGTACCTCCAGCAACGGTCGCAGCAGGCGCATTTCGTCACTGGCGAAGGAACCTCGTGACGCGGCGCCGAGCTGTTCCACCACGGCATCGGCCAGCTCGCTGGAAAGCGGCATGCGGCCGCCGTTCCAGCGCGGTACTGCAGCCTTTTTGCGGGTGGCTCGATTAACGTAGACGGTCATGTTTTCCACCCGCACCAGCTCCAGCAGGCGCCCCGCGAAAAGGAAACAGTCGCCTGGCCGCAGACGGGCGATGAAGCCTTCCTCCACAGAGCCCAGCGATCGCCCGGTGCCGCCTCGGGCCCAGAACTTCACCGTCAGGCTGGCATCGCTGACGATGGTGCCGATGCTCATGCGATGGCGCATCGCGACGCGTCGGCTGGGTACCTTCCACAGGCCGCTTTCGTCAGGCTCGACGCGTTGGTAGTCGGGGTAGGCGGTGAGCGAGACCCCACCGTGACGGACAAAGGCCAACGCCCACTGCCACTGGGCCTCGTCCAGGTCGCGATAGGACCATGCCTGGCGAATTTCGGCGAAAAGCTCCGGCGGTCGAAAGCCACTGCCCAGGGCCATGCTCACCAGGTGCTGAACCAGTACGTCCAGCGGCTGGTACGGTGCTTCGCGTGCCTCGATACGGCGCTCGGCAACTGCTACCTGAGCCGCGGCGGCCTCGACCACTTCCAGGCTATGTGTCGGCACCAGGGTCACCCGCGAGGCGCGACCGGGCGCATGGCCGGAGCGCCCGGCACGCTGCATCAAACGGGCCACGCCCTTGGGCGAGCCTATCTGCAGCACGCGCTCCACCGGCAGGAAGTCCACGCCCAGGTCCAGACTGGAGGTGCAGACCACGGCTTTCAATGCGCCTCGTTTCAGGCCTTGTTCCACCCAGTCGCGCACCTCGCGCGCCAGTGAGCCGTGATGCAGCGCGATCAGGCCGGCCCAGTCGGGGCGCGCTTCGAGGATCGCCTGATACCAGCGCTCCGATTGCGAGCGGGTGTTGGTGAACACCAGGCATGTGGCCGCCGATTCGATTTCTGCCACGACCTGCGGCAGCATCCGCAGGCCAAGATGCCCGGCCCATGGGAAGCGCTCGATGCTCTCGGGTAGAAGCGTGTCAACCGTGAGCGGCTTGTCGATTCGCCCCTCGACGAGCCGCCCGCTGCGGGGATGCAGCAGCACATCGAGCGCATGGGCCTGGTTGCCCAGCGTGGCAGACAATCCCCAGACGATCAGTTTCGGGTGCCATTGCCGCAGCCGCGCCAGAGCCAATTGCAGCTGAACGCCGCGCTTGTTGCCCAGCAGCTCGTGCCACTCGTCCACCACCAGCATGCGCAGGCCGGAGAACGCCTGGCGCGCATCAGCACGGGTCAGTAGCAGGGTCAGGCTTTCCGGCGTGGTGACCAGTGCGCTTGGCAGCCTTCGGCCCTGGCGGGCGCGCTCGGCGCTGCCGGTGTCGCCAGTGCGTAGCCCCACATCCCAGTTAATGCCGAT
>Ga0233386_1000094_pt1 | contig 29709 bp, 27 predicted proteins | sample ElkDunMinimDraft_17_FD_191544 | JGI IMG/M metagenome (GOLD analysis project Ga0233386, IMG submission 191544) | Fecal eukaryotic communites from dung pellets of Tule Elk in California, USA - Elk Dung G4 | ecosystem: Host-associated > Mammals > Digestive system > Large intestine > Fecal | place...
CGAACTCAACTGGGTGTGTCCTGTTATGCTCCTGATGGTGCTTGTGTTCTCACCCGCTTCAAGCATCAGCGTAATGAAAGTCCTTCTCGCTGTGTGTGTCTTTATGACTTCCCATTTCTCCTTATGCTCCACTACACGCTTGCTTCCCACCATCCTCACTACTTCCACTCGTCCTTTCACTCCTGCTTGCTTCGCTATCTCTGGCAGCCATCGGTTCATTACTTCCAACTTCGGATGTGGTAGGTTATAGTCCCACATCTCCAATATATGTAGTGCTCTATCATTAAAATATATCTTCAATCTCTGCATTGTCTTCTTTGTAGTCAGCACGATATACTTACCATCTTCATCCTCCTGTATGTTCTCCTTATATATGTGTATCATATCAGAGTATCTCAATCCACATAGACATTGCACCACGAATATATCTCTGACAGCACACATCACATCTTCGCTATACTTGCACTTACGACCATCACGCTCCAATGATACCTTATATATATTATGTAGTTCTTCTGCTGTCAGACATACCACATCATTCAATACAGTCTTGAACTTTGGTTTATATTGCAGCACTTCATCGTCCATATATCCTTGCTCCACACAGTATGTCAAGAATGTCCTGAACACCCTGTAATAGTTCCCCTGTGTTGTGTTGGTCATACCTGCATCACACATATGCTTGACCAACCCTGACAGCCACACCTTATCCACAGCCTTGACACTTGACACATGATCATATGCTCTCAACAATGCTATCAAACTCTTATACACTTCATATGTTCCGTCTGTCAGTCCTTTCTCTATTGTCCTTGCTTCTGTATATGCTATGAATACCGACAGCAGGTTGTCATCTGTTCCCTGTATTCTCTTGATGATTTTCTCTGCATCCTCTTTGGTGGTAGGTAGTTCCGACAGCACCGCCTTCTCAATGTCATAGAGGCGGTCATAGGTAAGAAGTTTAGATGTTGCTGTCAGGCGGTCATAGTTAGCAGGGGTGATATATATCCCTGACTTCACCCTGTAATGGATACCACGCTTTGGTTGGATATCAAGGATGATTTCGCTCATTCCATCCTTGACTTTCTTACTGATGGTGTAGTTGATTTTAGCCATAAAAATACTATATTTGTAGTTGATTTTTACCCATATTAAAAGTTGTTGCAATTTGACAAAAGTTGTTGCACGACACAAAGGTAAGTAATTATAATTAAATAAGTTAGCAAATTAAGCATAAATTTGCTAAATAAGTAGTGCTTATTGATAATCAACGACTTACAAGCAAAAGTTGTTGCATTGTTGTTGCACCGTGTTTATACCGTATCTCTGCTTCTCACCTGCAAATATAGTGAAAATCTTTGTTTTTAGCCTACAAGTATTGCATATCTCTATTGGATGATATACTACATTATCTGACAGCGATTTCTATAATGTTGTAGTAAAAAATCAATACTTATATCAAATTATTTTCAAATTTCTGATAAATCCTCTAATTTTTTGTTATTTCTATAGTAAATAAAATTTAATGTATATGGAGATAATAAAGTTAGAAAAAGATTTTACGAAGAAGAAGTATGAGGGTTGGAGCAAGCCCGTTCATTTCATTCAGTTGGAGGAGACAGAAACCGCTTACCTGTATAAGCGTGAGATTGGTAGTTATGTAGATTACGAGGTATTCTTGAAGAAGGCAGGCAAGAGTGCAAAGACAATAGACGGTAAGATAACGGTGGTTGATATAATGAAGGAGAAATACCCAAGAGCGAGTGCTTTCGGTCAGTGGGCGTGGTCTTTCAAGGATAAGGAGAGAGCATACAAGAAGTTATCAGAATTATAGTGAATACTTTCGTTTTTAGCCTATAAGTATTGTATAACACATTTCAGATGATACATTATATCAACTGACAGCGTTTTGGATTTGGATACATTAAAAAATCAAGAGGTAAATCAAATATAGTATGACAGAAGAAAATATAAGATATATTACGAATGATGACATCCCTAACATAGTGGAGCCATGTTATATCACATCGGAGGGTGAATTATGGCAGTGGAGTTTAAGACAGAAACAGATGAAGCAGAAGTCGGTGTTCCTTGATATGAGCAACAACTGTGCGAAGGTGAATATAATGCTGTATGACATTGACGGCAGGGAAAGAACGACGAAAGCGAAGACAGTATCAGTCGCATCCCTCGTGTATAGGTATTTCAATGATATTGATTTGGGTATATGTAAGAGGTTGGATATCGGACATCTTGATCATGATGTTATGAATTGTCGGTTGGAGAACCTTTATCTGAAGGATGTAAAGAACATCAGCACCCCCCATAGCGGATACGAACCGCAAAATCTGACAGAAGAAAATATAAGACATTTGACCCATGATGACTACCCTGACATCTTGCTCCCATGTTATATCACATCAACAGGCGAAGTCTGGCAGTGGAGCAACAGATATAAGAAGGTGGTTCAAAAAAAACTGCAGTATGACAAGATACACAACAAAGCCATAGTGAATCTTGCTAACGACAGAACAACGGCAAAATACGAAACAAAACCCATCGGACTGGCATCACATGTATATAGATTTTTTAGCGGTGATACCAATATAGGAATTCAGTTGAACTTGGACTATCGTGATGGCGACCCTATGAACTGCAACATCAACAATCTTTTCATTCGTGAGAATAGATACTATAGAAAGCCAAATAAAAGGGGGCGGGCGGATAATGAAGGAGAGAAGAAGAATGAAGGAGAGAAGAAGCAAAGATTCACGAAGATACGCGGACTGCAATATTACCCACAGAGGTTGGTGCTGTCAGACTTTGACAGCGTTATGGTCTTTTTTGAGATGAAGAAATCACATCCGACAGCAGCAGAGACCAAACTGACCATTGACACTACAGACTGGACAGCAGAACAACTCCGTAAATTGCTGAAAATGAAAGCAAGATTAACGGACACTATAATAAAATAATTGAAAAAAGCAATAGTTTATTTGGATTTTTCAATTTTTTTTGTTATATTTGATATATATGAATATAAAATAAAGAATAGATATGAAAAGATTTAAGTATTTTTCAGCAGAGGATGCAAGGCGTCTCGCTGATGGTGAAGTAAGTGAAGTGGTTGTTTCAGATGATACCACCATATTGTTTAAGAGCAACAAGTTTTGGTATAAGCAGAACGGTGATGAATATGACTGTGATGTTCCTCATAGTTATATCACAGATGGCGATTATGATGCTATCGCAAAGGATATCAGAACTAACAGCATCTATCCTTGGATTGAATTTGAAACAGATATAGTATCAATATTAACAATTGATAATTCAACAATAACATCAATCAGAAAGGGTGAGATTAAGAAAATTGATATACAATGCAACCCTTTTGGACACGGTGAAGAATGGGGTGCTATCAAATGTGGTGAGTTGTTCTGTGATAAGGATACTCGTGTATGTGTTGTAAGGATATGTAAGACTAATGATGAGTATGAACTTGGTGGTAATATAATGGAGACGCTTACAGAAATATTCCATATGTGGTATCCTATTGATGATGGTGAGTATATAGAATTAGAAGAATATATAAGTCGTGCTTGGCGACAAAATCATTTCAACTTTGAAGTGATTGATATTGAAGGGAACACTTGGTATAGTTGCAATAAGGATGAAGATGGCAAGATATTACCTATTATGGATTGGCATATCGGTAATTCTGACAGCAATTTGAAGAAATCTATCAGAGATGTGGTAAGAGGAGGTTATTATGGACTGATTGAGACAGGTCATATTCTCAATAGTATGTTGTTTGAACTTACGATAGATATGGATAATTAAATTTTACAACTATAATTAGATGAAATGAATTATCAACAAAGGCGAGGATCATGTTCCCCGCCTTTATTTATTTCGTGATATCACATCCACCATCACACATTTCGCATCCTGCTCCGCATAAGTTCTGTGCAAGTGGTGGTTTTCTCTGCTCACATCCTACATGCTCACATCGTAGTATCTTTGCCACCGCTAAATCAGTGCTCATAGCATCTCGCTCACGCATAAACTCTTCACGCTCCTTGTATAGTTCATCTATCATATGCTGTTTGGTAGTTAAACGCTCACGAAGTGTATTGATTTCTGTTCGTTCCTCTTGGCAGAGTGCTTTCCACTCATCTATGGTTTTCTGCATATTCTCAAGTGCAGCCTTTGCTTTCTTTTCTGTGAGTGTGATGAGGGCGGTCAAGCCTCCCGCCCCCACTATCGCTATAATTATTGCTGTCCAATCAAGTCCCATTAGTTGTTAGTTATTGTCTTATGTATTTATGTATAGCACGCCATCACGAAGTGATGTATAGTGCGACTACTTCTTCTTAACAGAAGGTAGGTTAAATCTTGGATTTCTCGCCTCCCTTGGTATTTCAAGAACAGTATAGTTCTCTATCTGATTGACATTCAGACCATAATCCTCTACTGCAGATATAGTGTGTCTGTTAGTTTTCACATCCCAACTGTCGCTCACCACCATCAGCCATCTTCCATTACCGACATCAGGGATATCAGGTGCTTCAATGAAGCATAGACAATTACTGAACTGTTCTTTATGAGGGACTAACACTCTATTATAAGTTCTTCTTATAGTTCCCCAGTAGTTCTTATAGCCTTGCATCACATAGTTTTCTGGTCTGCAAGCAATCTTATTACTCATCCAGCCGATACTGAACCTGTTAGCATCCGCTAATCCATTACCTACAATAACATAAGAATGAGACTGGCTAACAATGGGATGGCGGGTATTAACCAGAAAACTGGGTGCATCATAACTTTCACGAAATTTCTTACTGGGATTCGTGGAGTATTTCACATCAGACTCGCCGAACATCTGCCCCAAGTTGCTTTCAGGGACTGACAGCGAGATGTCTAAGTTCAAGTGTTCTGCTTTGATATATGTCGCATTGACAGGCATGAAGTATATATTCACAGGTTCTGCTCCGACCTTACCATAAGCATCACCTATAAGACCTTCTGACAGCGAACCGCTACCAGTTTCACCATTTTCTTCTGTCCAACTATACTGTCCTTCAACCTTATATTTTACATAATGAGCAGTCTTGCTTGGATTGCTGTTTCCAGTATTACCTGTGATACCCAACAGATTGCTATGATATATATCACATTGAACAGTTGCATTCACACTGTTGATTGCAGGTAATATAATCGCTATACGACCTTCATCCGCTTCATCTATATACTTCTTCCAAGTCTGTGAGGATTTAGCATAGTATTCAAATTCAACTTTTTTTGTTTCCTTCTCACCTTCTCCTTCTGGATATACACCGTTGTTTTCAGGATTGCTTCTGTCGGTGCTGTAATACTTGAAACCGTCTGGGTTCAGAGCATATGTTGTCCCATCGGAGCATTCAATAAGGTCATAAGTGAATTCCTCTGTAAATATATTCTTATAGTTCATCAGTTTCTTCAAGTAGAAAGCATTGGTATCTGTAATGTATTCTACTTCTAACCAATCCTTACCATTGAACTGATATTTCTCACCATCAAGTGTTGTTATGGACAATATGACCTTACGCTTGTCCCACACTGGTTTAAGCAGACTCATATTTGATGTATTTGAGTAATCATCGCTGTCATACTTATCAAAATAACCAGAACTAACACTAACATTATCATTTCTCCAAGTCCAAGGATATGTATATGCTGTTCCTCGTATCAGTTGTGCTCCAAAATAATAATCCTCATCCTGACCGCCCGTTAAAACGAACTGCTTGTTTTCTACAGTAGAGTAGTCAAGTGTGTCAAATGTCAATTTGACACCTGTCCTTGAATAACTCTGTGATAAGTCAATAGTTAAAGTCTGGTCAGTATTCTCGCTTATAGTGATGTTCTCATATCTCTGTCTATAACTGACAGCATCCGATACACCTGTCTTGTTTGTTCCGAACTTGCTTGTATCCAAACCAGTATGTATTGGAGTCAAACCACCAGTAGTGTAGTCCTCACCTTCATTACCCTGACCTACTTCATATGACCATTTCAAATATTCCCTTTCCAGAAACTCTGGTGGGAGTCCATTGTCAGGGGCGAACACAGTGATACATTCCTTTACATCCACTGGACGCTCAACCTGTGGGTCTTTATTAGTTCCAACCAAATTATCTTCGCCACCATAGAAGTTCAATATACCACCATAAGCATCTGGATGCCCTGTCAGACCGCTCATATACTGATATGCTCCATTGATGTTGGCGTAGCCATTGACTGTTGTTCCTGTGATGTCAAGTCCGAAATCAGGTGATTTATATACTCCGTTCCAGATATAATACCATTCATCATTGGTGTATTCGTTGTCATATCCACCAGATGTCTTGAATCCCTTGATTTTATTGCGCTGAACATTCAAATCACCTGCATCATACATATCTCTGTTTTCTGACGATACCAAGTCAAATGCTGTCAGTGAATAGTTGGGTATCTTGGTGCTTGCTACACTCACTACCTTGTCATAAGTGTTATCTATGCTCACAGTCGGATTGTCGTCTATAGTAGTCCAATCACCAGCACTATGCTTGAACTGATGTGCTTCCTTATTCCAACTTCCTGTTCCAACACTACGAAGTGTTCCACCATCCTCTATCTTATACCAAGTGAAATCACGGTAGTTGGTTCCGAACTCATGATCCGATATCACAGTGTATATCATATATCTTGTTCCAGTGAAGGTAAGTGTGTATCCAAATAAACGCAAACACTCACTGACAGCATCATACACACTTGATGGGTCATCGCCCTCATCCCAGAAGTTAGAAGTCTGCAACACCAAATCAACGAAGTTATAATTGACCCCATCAGCATCAGTATATCTCACGGTGTTCTCTATCCACAAATCAACGCAGTCTATCCTAACAGCAGCAAGTGCTCTTGCTATCAAATCACCCATAGTGATTGACTTCGCCTTCTCCAATATATCATCTATATAGAGATATTTGAGCACTGCAAGTGGGTCAATTGCTGTCATATCTATGTTGTCAAGATTGGGAGAAAGTTTCTGTGAATATGAATTTGGGGTCATATAACCCTCAAACAATGTGGTGTTTTGTGTCCCTTCTTCGTTCCATACCTTCTCCACCTTCACCTTGATATCCTTCTTATCATTAGTGTATAAGTCAGACAATATCTTGTTGCTCACTACGGTGATATCACAACTGCTACTCCTTATCGGATTGTATATATCTCGTGTATCACCGTTCCTGTTTATCACAACTGGTAATTTACCAGCAAATCTCAAATCATCTGTCATACTTATCTTCGTGTAATTGTTATTGTCTTTGTCAATTGCTCTCTGTCATAACCCTCCAACTGACCGAAATCACTTATCTCAACACCTACATTCAACGAACCTGTCGCTGATACACCAACGAAATCTCGTCCTGCTATTTGTATCGTATATTTATAAACGGTGTGTCCATCAGTATTTCTATAACTACCTTTGAATATGGGGTCTGATATCCAGTCATAAGCACTGTCGTAGATTAGAGCATCACCTACATCACTCCATACTTCAACCTCATATTCACCACCTGTATATGGTGCAGTGATTGATGTTCTACTCACCCACAGGTGCTTCTCCTGATAAAATGTTATCTTGATTGTATTTCCGTCATAGTCAAGAAATTGACCGCTATGTAATATCTTCTTCATTATCGTGTTAGATTTCTTTTATTCTGTCTGTTGTTCAATACGCCCACCAGTGAGTCGCCTGATATATGAAACTCTACCTGACCACCGCCACCACCAAGCATATTAGCAAGATTTCCCTGCTGGCGTTTGTTCAGTATCATCTCACCTGAATTGACCATCGCAAATAGTTTATCACCAGAATAACTTGTTCCACCTACGATACCACCTTCGGCGAACTTACCTGCACTTTTTTTAATGCTATTGATTTTAGCAATCACAGATGTTAAGGTTGCTACTACGGTTGCTATCGCTGCTATGTTTGCTGGGAACGGCAGCATTGCTGCCTGACCTGTTGCTTTTGCCATCGCATATGCTTCATCAGTTGCTATTGCAGCCTGCATAATACTGATATAACTCTGAACACCAGCACCAATAGTTGAAAATACATCAACCCAAGCAGCCGCTTTTCTTGCACTCTCATCCTCACTATTAGCAAGTGTTTCACTCAATGCGTTCAACACCGATACGCTGCTGGATACAACCATATTTGCATTTGCCCATTTCTTCTGAAGTTTGTCAATTGGGTCATTCTCATTAAGTGTCCTTACAAACCTCATGTATTCTTCAACATACTCTTTTAATCTTTCGTTTGCTTCTACCCAAGCATCTGACTCTCTGTCATATTTCTCCCTTTCATCCCAAGCATCAACTGCTGCTTTCCTCTTTTCCTCTAATTCCTCATTTTTTGATTTTGAAGATGTTGTTGATGTAGAACTCTTTCCATCATATTCATCCTGTTTCTTCTTTAAGTCGTCTAATATTTTAGTGTATTCTTTAATTTGTTCTGTCAGTTCCTTCCACTCTTCGGACTCAAATTTCAAAGTATCCCTCAAATCAGACTTTTCCTTTATAAGTTTTTCATAATAAGCAATAGAACCTTCAACAGCATCATTATTATCATCCACTATACCAAGAAGTGCATTCTGATATGTTCTCACTTCATTTAATTCTGTCTGATATGCATCAATTGCATCAACAGCATCCCACCAGTCAGATGTGCCCACATCAAACCCATCCATCAATTTTTTTTGTGCATCTATCATTTCTTCCAGATAACCAATTGACATCACATTCCTTACATCTGGGTCTTTTTTAGTGGTTTTGGTAGTAGAACCACCAGTTGATTTTGTTGTTGGTTCTGACCAACCCATACCTTGCAACAGAAGTTCATCAATTGCAGCAACCACATCATCTGCTGCTTTCATATCACCCGCTATTTTACTCAATCCCTCTTCACCAATGGTATATAATACATTCTTAATCATTAGGTCTTGATATTTCATAACGGTTTCTTCCCATTGTTTTTGTGCTTCCGCAGCAGTCGCACCATATGACGCAGCAGATTTCATCCAAGCATCATGACTACTACCAAATCCTAACCATTCCTTGATATCTGATATCCATTTTGGTGTTGCATAATATATAGACATATCTGCTGTTTCAGCATTAGTATCTGCCTTGATTTTTGTTTGTGTCATTTGTTGGGATATACCCTCCCATCTCTTTTTTTCCTCTTCATCACGATTGAAAATGATATCATATGCCGCTTCTAATATCAAATCATTCAATCTATCAGATGGGATAAGTTCTTTCGTTTTCTTTAAGTCTCCTGTCAAATCACCAATGTTAGGATTTTTTGCCTGTAATTGTTCTATAACAGAAGTATATAGATTTTCAGCGTGTGCTTCGGCGGTTATCCTTGCCTCTTTAAGCAATCCATCTCTTAACGCTGCTATCTCTGCTCTTCTTTCTTTTGTTGTATTAGGATTACGATATTCTACTTCATATTCCTTTAATTGAAGTCTGGTATCTCTATCTACTATACCATAAGCGATGGTGCTTAACTGTGCATCCAACATTGCCTCTTTTGCCTGCTTCGCATTCAAATACACTTCTTTCCATCCTTTATTGAAAGCGGTGAAGTCAAAAGTAGAGAAAGAATATTGCAGCGACTCCAATACACCACCGAAACCACTGATGACCCCCTGAAACTTTTTAGCAGAATCATGACTGCTCATCATAACATTCTTGAAAGCACCAACAGCAGCAATTACACCACCTGCGCCTGTCAATATTCCACCTAACTTACCGAAAGCACCCGCCGACAAACCTATCTCGTTTGTGAATTTACCAGCCGTCGTTCCAGCATTCTGCATCTTATTACTAAACTCTTGTGCTTTACGCTCTGCTGTTCGTAGGTCATTACCGAAAGCACCGCTATCAAGCATCAATTTTACTACTAAATCTTGTTTTGCCATTTATGATTTATTGTTCAATATATTCTCTAACTGTTTCATCTCAAGTTCTATGTTCTTCTGGTCTGCTTCATTCACTATTGGATCATGTTCGTCCTTCTCCCAGTGAAATTTCATTATATCAGTTGGGGATAAATCACCTTTTGAATTAACTCTCGCTGTCATATAAGCGATAAGTCTTGCTTGCTCCCAACTGTCCTTGTGTTTCAGATAATAACTGTCCAAAAGTGCATCAACCTCATAAAACTCCATTTCATCTAAAACATATCTTGGCGATAGACCCAAACCCACCACCAAGATATTATAGACTTCCTTTATGCTTACTTCTTTACCTTCGCTTTTTTTTTAGTCTTGTCAGTAAGCATCTCTTTTCTTTTAGACTCCGCTAACAGAGCAGCATCAAACTCCTTCAATAATTCTGGATGTTCATCAGCGTAATTGATGAAGTCCTCAAAATCCAATTCTGGGTTGCTTGGTTCTGCCATCAAGCAAGCGTAGAAATAAACATATTCATCAAAGACTGTCTTTATGTTGAACACCTCACCTGTGATTGACTCATAGATGAACATAGAACGAAGTCCAAATTTCAAAGCGTATTCTTTTCCTAAAATCTCCATAAACTAAAACTGTATTATATAATGTATTTATGGTGGTTGTGGATATAAAAAAAGACGAAATCCTGATATAATCAGAGTTTCGTCCTGTTCATAGTTATTTGTTGTTTATACTACTTGTATTCTACTGCACCCTTACCAGTAAGTGTGATGCTCATAGTTGCTCTACCATCATTGCTTGCATTGATATCAAGTGAAGTGATGTATGCCTGACCTGAAAGCATCTTTACACCTGCTGTTGTTGCTGCCTGCTCCCAACCTGCCTCTGGTGCTCCAGTAGTAGAAGTCTGTGCAAGACCGAACTTAACATCAAGCAATGTGCCTGAAAGATAAAGTTCCATCACCTTATCACAAGTCATACCATTACCCTCATAAGCGAAAAGGTTCTCTGCTGATATGCTCCATGAGAACATATCCAAGTCCTGTGCATCCCATTTACCTGCTCCACTTGCTACATCAGCGTCATCTTTTGATGCTACTGATACTGTTGAAGCAGAAGTAGTAAATGTATGATTGGTAGCATATGCAATAGAAGTATATGTCTCCTCGTTTTTAACGAAAAGCATTAGTTTCTTTCCTAAAATTGTTGCCATTGTAATTACAAATTGATTATATAATATATTTATGTAAGCCCGCCATCGTTAGATGTATAGGGCGTTATAGACGCTCTACATCACGGAGTGATGTCGCGTCCTATGCAGATGTGTATAATCTGCAATTAACATTCTTAACATAGGCGTTCTCAATGAAGTCCTCCGATATGCTGTCAAGTATCACTTCATCAACCTCACTACCCTCCATAGCAAGAAGTCTATTACATACCGCCTCCAAGATATTACAGCAGGTATCGTATTCCTCATCCACTATGCTGATTTCAACATTGTGCTCCCACTCGTAGATACCATCCTTTGATGCATTAGGTGCTGTTGAACTGCTCCTGTATATAATGAAAGGATATTCAGTTGATTGCTCTGCTATCAGCGGATAGCAATGTGTATCAACCAAATCACCTATGTTGCTGTATATTAAACTACCTATGTTTATCATTTTCTTTCCCAAACTCTTTGTATTGATTTCTTAATGTTCTGTTCTAAACTCTCTCTACATTCCCTGCCTTTATTATCCACTGCATTCCTGAAAAAGCGTTTAGCGTGTATCCTACCTCTATTACCCTTGCTGTAAGTCTTACGGAGGGATGTTCCCTTTTCAAACCACTTCAACCTGAACTCACCCATAATATGAACTTTTGCATAGTTGTCCTCTGGGTCTCTCACATCCACCGATGTCATTATACCTTGCAGCATTGACTTATAAGTCTTACCTGTTTTCTTACTCACATATGGTTTATTGACATTCTTGATACCTGCTCGCCTCAACTGCTTCTTCGCCTCATTCTGTAAAGGTTTCATTGAATCTGTCAGTGCTTTCCTATAAGCACGCTGCATATCCTTATACTCCATCTTTTTGAGTATTTGCCTCAATTCTGTGTCGCCTTTAAGGGTAAAACTTACTTTTGGTGCTGCCATTATTCGTTAATAAGTTCAGTGTATATGACTACACTCTGATTGTCTTGGCGTGGTTCAACGCTGATAATCCTGTATTTCTTACCACACCAATGAACTTGACATCTCTCGTCAATAACGAAGAAAGGCGTTCTGATTTCAAATTTGATACCCCTTGAATAGAAGATATCACCATTCTCATTCACCCTGTCCATTGACTGATATGCCACTGCTGCCCTGCATTCATAGCAGAGAGTATAGACGGTGCTTTCAGCACCTGACGCTGTTCGTGTAGTCTTTGGTTCATACAGCGTTATTATCTGTGTAAGTCTGCCTGCCTGCATAGTTAGTTAATGTATAGTGTATCACCACCCACCATTGCGTTAGCAATGTAAAGGGTATCGTCGTAGTTCCTGTAAAGACTCAATAAGTATTGATATACAGGGTTCTTGTGTATCTGAACAAAAGAAATTGACTCTCTTGCATTATACAGACCACCGACCAACAGCAATGCTGCCTGTAATACACACGCTGGTAATAGACCATCTGGTTGGACGATTTCTTCCAAGCAGTGTATGTTCAAGTCCCTGCATACTGCATCTTCTGCCACTGTTATATAGTCTGCTAACAGAAGGTCATCGTGATCATGAGGGATATATAGATGTTGTTTAACTTGTTCAAGTGTAAGATACATAGAAATAATAATTATTATTTATAGCCCGTCATCCGAAGGATGTAGAGGGCGGTTTTATAAAAGGGGCTGGTTGAATTCAACCAACCCCGTTGTGTTTGTTTAGTTTATGAAATAGAAATTACGCGAGTGTTTTCTTCACGATTGCTTCACTTCTGCGTGGTTTTGCATCAAAGAATGCATTAACTACGATACGAACAGCGTTCTTCTTTGCCTGTGTGTAAGGGTCAATTATGATATCTAATGAACCCCACTGTGCGATTACCAACTCATCCCACTTTCCGAAAGCAACACCTGCACAGTTTCCAGTAGTAAGAACTGGATATCCATTTACCTCATTGCCTTCCATAAGCATACGAAGGTCTGACTTCTGACCTGAAATAGTAGTAGTCTTGAACTTTGCTTTTGCAGCAGGTGAAGCGATGAACTTGTAATCACCGAAAAGTTTTGCCTCTTCAAGTGCTTTCTCCATCTCAACTACATTAGCGAAAGTGATTTCAACACCTTCTGCACCGTTGAAAATACCCTCTGGTGTGTTAGTATCACCAGCACCAGCACCAAGAATAGTTGCCTCAAGTTTATCAGCGATAGCATTAACGATATCTCTATAAAGCATCTCTTCAGCACCTACTGAATCCTGTGCCAAGAACTGCTTTGAAACATCAATGTAAGCAGTAAGTCTCTTTGGTGAGAACTCAATGCTGTCAAATGTTCCCTTACCATCTTCTGCATCTACCAATTCACCCTTCCAACCTACATTTGAACCTGTGTAAGTAGGGATAGATACATTACCTACAAGACCTGTAAGATATGTAGCACCTGCCTGTGCAAGTACCATTCTATTACGAAGTGGTTCAAGGATGTTAAGTTTTTCAGTAGCAACTACTTCTGCACCATATGTTTCCTGTGTTGCAGCGATTGCACCCAAATCCTCACGGATTTCAGATACTGGCAACTGAATCTGACCGCTGTAAGAAAGACCTGCCTTTCTCATTTCCTCTGTACCAGCGTTAAGCACTACCTGTGCCTCGTCTGACATTGAACGATTATTTACTATATCGTTGATAGTTTTGATTAAAGAAAATTTTCCCATTTTTTTATTATTGTGTTGTGTATAATTTCTTGTTTCTTCCTCTTTTTCTCCCTCTTCATCGGACTCTTTGTCAGGCTCTACACCTTCGGTGTCGCCTTCTTCGTCCTCTTCGTCCTCTACAACTTCGTTGTCGGACTCTTCGTCAGTAGGCTGGGTGCTGTCAGGTTCAGCGTTTTCCTCTTTTTCTTCATCAGGCTCTACACCTTCGGTGCCGCCTTCATCAACAACTGGTTCTTTTACCTCGTTGTTCTCATCATCTTTTGGTTCTTCATCTTCTACTTCCTCTTCTGCTCTTGCTGCTTCAAGTGAGCGTAGAGCAACAGATGTGTCTTCATACGCTTCGTTATATACTGGACTAACATCATAGAGTTTATCTATCTGTGTGATGGTTCGTAGATATCTGCCATCTTCCTCTTTCGTCCATTTCTCACCAGCAACAGTGAAAGCAAAACTTGATGTAGAAATATCACCTCTTTTGAGTCCCTCAACCAATTCATTTCCAAGTGCAGTGTTTGGAGCATCAAAAGAATAATGTAATCCTCTCTCATCTACGGTGAGCGTCAATGACCCAACGCCTTTTCTGCTTCTCGCAAGAACACCTCTGTCCTGATCATGGTTCAAAAGTGCTAATACATCACTTCTTTCAATAACACCATTGAACGCTGCTGGGTCTATGATTTCGGTAAATCCACCTAAATCTTTTGACCTTGAATTGAATACAGAAGCATATCCTTCTACCTTACGACTTTCTGCTTCTCTGAACTCAATATCAAAACTTCTTCTTTCCAAGTTCATTGTGTTATTTAGTTTTATATATATATTTATGTAAAGACCGTTATCAGATTTCTGATGTGTAGGTCGTGCAGTCTTTATTAATATGGTTTTTGTCCAACCTCCATAAAGTATGCAGTGTCTAATTGACTGTTAAGATATACATCATATGTTCCTGCTGGTACTACAATATCACCAGCATCAAATGACAGGCTGACTGCTCCACCTACTGCTGTGAATTCTCCACCACGCTGGTCTTCCCATATTCCTTTTACGAACTTAACACTTTGTCCATCAACAGTGAGATTCCTTAATACATACCAGTCGTTTTCTATTATCATCTGGGTGTTAGGGTCTGCTATTGTCCATCCATTGAAATTACCAACTACATACCAATCACTTGCATTTGGGTCTGTCCCCTCTGCAAATATCTTGTCAGCGTATTGAACCCAGAACCAGTCTGACTTATATGAATCAACAAATGTTGGATTTACAAATATTGCTTCAATTGAGTCTGGTAGAGGACAGTTCCAGTTTAATGTCACACCATTGTATTCTGTTCCTATTGTCAGTGTCTTTAAGTTATTACAGTTTGCAAATGCAGTATCTCCTAAAGCAGTACATTTCGGTAAATTAACTGTCGTCAATGCTGAACAGTTTATAAATCCATTAGTAGATACATAAGTACATTCAGGTAAATTAACTGTCGTCAATGCAGTATTATCGCTAAACATCATATCATTTACATAAGTTAATTTACCAATATTTATACTTTGCAGATTTGGATAAGACTGAATTGATGGTGCTTTGCTTACATTAGGTAAGTCAATTGATAGCACAGCATCATTTCCGATAGCAAGATATCCAAGATAATCAGCAGTAAGTACAGATGTTTCTCCATATATTCTACCGTTATCATTCGCCAATAATACTACATCTGGGTCTCCTGCTCCAACCAAACATCCTGCAAATTCAGACCACGGGTAGGTTGATTGATAATATGCAAGTGATGAACTATGAACTTTTATTGTGCCTTCTCCACTCGCAAATGGGGTCATTTCAAATACTGATGTGTCTGGTATGGTACAGTAATATACATTACTCAAATCCAGTTCTGTCAATGTACTGCAACCTTGAAATGCACTACTGCCTATTTCAGTACAGTTTGGTGCTGATACCGATGTTAAGGTAGCACACCAAGAGATCACAAATTGTCCAATTTTATTACAATTAGGTAGGTCAAGTGCTGTCAGTGCTGTGCTGTTTAATGCAAAATCTTCTATGATTTTACACGCTGTTGCAGTTATAGATGTCAATGACATACAAGCGTTAAATGCACTTTGACCAATAAACTCACATTTAGGTATATTAATTGATGGTAATACAAAACAACTTGCAAAAGCATTTTCTGATACATTAGTGCATTCAGGTATATTAACATATGATAATTTATAACAATTCTGAAATGCTGCATATCCTACACCTGTTGCATTTGGTATATTAACTGATACCAAGTTATTACATCCTTTGAATGTGCTATCTTGTATGTTATTAGCATTAGGTAAGATGACCCCTGTTAAGTTCGTCATACCATAAAATGCACCAGCAGGTATCTCTTGTTCATCTGATGAATATGAAGTCAGACTTTTTCTCACTATGAGATAATCAGTTGGGTCATAGACTTTAACATCAAAAGGACAGTCGCTCAATAAACCAGTAAATCTTGCATTAATAACAGATGATTTAAGTTTGATGACAAGATTATCCCCCGATATTGATACATCAATTGTTCCATCAGTTATGTTGGTAGGTGTGCCCCATGTATCAGGTAATATCTCAAAATAGGTTCCACTATTTTGCATCCATCCACCCATATCAACATCACCTCCAATATTAAACTCCCATTCATTTACCTGATTGTTTCCTGCATTTGCTGTGTAAGTTCCAGTGTAAAGACTGCTGTTGTTAAATGAGTAGATTACAATTGTGAGCAAATGACCTTCACCTGACCAAGTGCTGTTTCCATTGTTGGGGTCTATTTCATATTCAAGATTAGGTGTTGTGAATTTCAGTTGAATACAGTTTGCTGCTGCCCACATAATCTCATAATGAACTGCTTTATCAAATTCAATATATTCAGTTGTATCAGATGCACCACCTGATATCTCACCGATTTTCTCTGCATAACCAGTGAAAGGGACATCTGTCATATCAACGCCCTTGTCTATGATTGCCTGACGGATGCTTTCCTTGCAGGCTTTAATTTGATTCAAATTGTCCGCTACGCTCATGATAATATATCCTGTGTAATTGTATCTATATCACCGATTTTTGCATCCAGTTCTTCTGTCTTGTCCAATGCATTCTTCGCCATATTCTGTGCAGCACTTGACTTCATCAAAGCACCTTGCACTTCATCTTGTGTCGCCTTATCCTCTACGCTGTTGAGCAGGGTTCTGTCTGATTCTGTGAGCGGATCTAAGTCACCTTCACCAAGAAGTGAGCGACCAGATAAACTCTTTATGTTTTCACCAGATACAAGTGTCGCCTGTTTATGCTCCAATGCCTCACCCAATATCGGATTGATTGCTGCGAGAACTTCACCCTTTATTCTATTGGTCAAGTCAGAACCTACCACATTATCCACTAATGTTGATATCATTTCAACAATGTCCTGCTGTTTAGTGATATCTCCGTGAATCATACCCCATACAGTTGGTGCTGCAGGGGTCAATAAACTCTTTCTTTTATTTAGTTCCATAATTTGCAAATTATATATAAGTATTTATGTAAGACGCGACATCACGAAGTGATGTGGAGCGTCTATATAAAGTGCGGCATCATAAGCACTATACATTGCGGAGCAATGATGTGCGTTGTTAGATGTAGAGCACGGTGGTGTTAGTTAAGGTATTCAACTGTCCAAGTAGATGGGATGTGGTCTTTTAATGGACTTTCACCTCCTATTCTATAACCAACAAATGTTCCTGTTGGTGATACACCTGATAACCATCCATTTACACATTCAGTATATGATTCAGCAGATGTGTCGTATTTTGTCGCTTTACATTTCAAGTAATTCAAATTACTACATCCTTCAAACATATATGCGTAGCAATTATACACCAATGTAGTTGCTGGTAGTTCTGGGGCTGCTGTCAATGAAGTACAACCCCGAAACATTTGTGAATAACAGTTGTAGTTTAATGTCTTTACTGGTAAAGCAGGTGCTGTTGTCAATGAAGTACAACCACCAAACATATCTGCATAACACGCCTGACCTAATGATGTTGCTGGTAAAGCAGGTGCTGATGTCAGTGATGAACAGTTCAAGAACATATGAGCATAACATTCATCTGCTGTTCTGATTGCTGGTAGTTCTGGGGCTGTTGTCAGACTTGTGCAGTTCTGAAACATTCGCTGACAGCAATACATATCCAATGTAACCGCTGATATTTTAGGTGGTGCTGTCAGACTTGTGCAGTTCCGAAACATCCCTACATAACAATAAGTCGTTAATGTCGTAGCAGGTAATATTTTAGGAGCGTGTGTTAGACTTGTGCAGTTCCGAAACATCCCTGCATAACATTCAAATGTTAATGTCGTAGCAGGTAATACCAGATTTGCAGCATTCCGTATATCACAATCTTGGAAAAATCCCATTCTATAATAACCGTTTGGTAGTTCTGGATAAACAGTTTGACCAACAAAATCATCTCCATATATCAATGACATTATATTACCTGATATATCACATAAACCTGTGATTTTACAATACCAGATGTCTGATGATATGATATTCACGGTATCATTTCTCTTTATCTGAATTCCATTACCGTAAGACTCCTGCCATTCGCTCCCATTTATAGAGTATTTGAAATCACCAATGGTTTCATAACTGGTTCCCTGCTTACGGGCGTAGTATGGTTCTACAACCACTGTATCATCAAGTGCTACAACGGTGAATGCTGTGGTGTTATAGTCTATCCTGTTCTTTTCCCACACCAATCTGCCATATGAGAAAACTCGCTGAATCTCACGACCTTCGCTAAATACATTACCTATATTCTTCCCTAAAATCATTCCTCTATCTCTATCATTGCTATTGTATAACTGTTCTGTTGCTCAACAGATAAAGCATCCCACTCATCCTGTGTTCCTGTCCATATCTTGCTGTAATCAACTTTGGTCTCAACCGATATATCAACATAACTCTCTGTAGCATAACCTTGTTCAATCACCCAGTTCTCTGTAGCATAACCAGTTAAATCCACCTCTACATTGTCAATTGCTTCATCCACCTCATCTTTTGTATAGACTTCACCTACTTTGGCGTATGCTAACAATTCGGTTGCTACCCAATCCTTTGGAGCGAAATCCTTACCATCAATCTCTATCTTCGTATATACATCAGTGAGATTCGCTTTCGCTACCAACTGTTCATCTACCCAACCCTCTGTGGCGAAGTTCTTTCCGTCAATTTCAATCTTCGTATATACATCCGATAAGTTGGCTTTTGCTGCAAGTTGCTCTTCTAAATAAGGTGCTGTGATGAACTCCTTATCATCCATCTCTGTCTTGGTATATACTTCACCCAATTTAGCATATGCCAATAACTCGGTTGCTACCCAATCCTTTGGAGCGAAATCCTTTCCGTCAATCTCTATTTTAGTATATACATCTGTGAGATTCGCCTTTGCTGTAAGTTCTTCTACCAATCGTGTTTCGTTAATGAACTCCTTACCGTCTATCTCTGTCTTGGTATAGACATCACTTGTGTTCGCCTTTGATAATAACTGCTCTGTGAGATATGGTGCTGTGATATACTCCTTATCATCCAACTCTGTTTTGGTATATACTTCACCCACTTTCGCGTATGCTAATAGTTCTGTTGCTACCCAATCCTTTGGAGCGAAATCCTTTCCATCTATCTCTATTTTAGTATATACATCAGTGAGATTTGCTTTCGCTGTCAGTTCTTCTGTCAAGCGTGTTTCGTTGATGAACTCTTTATCGTCAATCTCAATCTTCGTGTAGATGTCTGATAAGTTTGCCTTTGTCAATAACTGCTCTGTGAGATATGGAGCGGTGATATACTCCTTATCGTCCATCTCTGTCTTGGTATATACCTCTCCAAGTTTAGCGTATGCTAACAGTTCTGTTTCAACCCAATCTTTTGGAGCGAAGTTCTTTCCGTCTATCTCAATTTTCGTATAAACATCTGATAAGTTTGCTTTCGCTGTCAGTTGCTCTGTGAGATGTGGAGCAGTGATATACTCTTTGCTGTCTATCTCTATTTTGGTATATACATCACCTGTGTTCACCTTTGCAAGCAATTGCTCATCCAGATACTCACTTGTGATGTACTCCTTATCGTCCATCTCTGTCTTGGTATATACATCACTTAATTTAGCATAACCCAGTAATTCAGTTGCTGTCCAATCCTTTGTGGCGAAGTTCTTACCGTCTATCTCAATTTTCGTGTAGATGTCTGATAAGTTTGCCTTTGTCAATAACTGCTCTGTGAGATATGGAGCGGTGATATACTCCTTATCGTCCATCTCTGTCTTGGTATATACATCACTTAATTTAGCATAACCCAGTAATTCAGTTGCTGTCCAATCCTTTGTGGCGAAGTTCTTACCGTCTATCTCAATTTTCGTGTAGATGTCTGATAAGTTCGCCTTTGCAAGCAGTTCTGTATTCAGTTGTGATTCAGTGATATACTTCTTACCGTCAATTTCAATCTTTGAGTAGATATCAACTACATTGGCTTTCGCTGTCAGTTGCTCCGATACCCAATTCTCCTTCGCATAACCTACCATACTCGGTAGTTCTGCTTTCAGAGCGTATTTGTGCTTCTCTGCTGCCCATATTGGGTCTGTTTCGCTTGAAAGATAACCCTTGCTATACACCCAATTTTCAGTAGCATATCCTGTAAGGGACTGATGTTCGGTCAGGTAGTTTCTGCTGTCTATCTCTGATTTAGTATATACATCAACCACATTCGCCTTTGTATTCACTTTTGCTGTCAGATTAGCAAAATCCAACTCTTGTGTTGTTGAAAGTTCAGCAATATCCTGCTCCACTTCGTTAAGTCTGATGTCAGCATTCACCAATAGTGCTATCTGATCATGGGTCAATCCTGATGTAATGTTAGCGAGCAGGTTCATCAAGTCCTTCTGCTCGCTCACACTTCCCTTTATATACCCCCAAGTGCTGGTAGGTATGTATGTGTTTTTGTCCTCCACTGGTATCAAATCAGGTGCAGGACAAACACTTATATATCCTTCATTCCAATCTACTAACATACATAAACATTCATATTGTCTGTGAGGATGAGATTTCTTTTGCCGTCAGGGTATAACGCATCCTCTACGATATACTCTACATCACGCATCAAGATACCCGCTGGGAGCGTTGATAAATCCTCCGATGGTAATGCTATGACTAACACATCATTCTGTGTTTCAAAATCAGGTTCTATAAATGTTGATTTATGACCCTGTGTGTAGTAGATGATACGCTTAACATTACGGGCGAACATCTCATCTTTACACAATATCAAGTCCAATTGGTCTGTTGCTTTATTCAGTCTTTTTATCATCGTCGCCTCCTTCTGTTTTTACAGGCTCTACAACTTCGTTGTCGCCTTTTAATTTATTATCTACTGGATTTTGTGCTAACTTCGCTATGTTCTCCAGTGTTGTGAGATTTACCTGTGCTACATGCTGGTCTCCTCCTTCAATTGCTGTCATATCCAATGACTTACGGATTTCATTGGGACTAAAAACACCCATATTGAACATAGTGTTGTAGTAGTTAGCGAGCGATGTTTTGTCAGTTCGGAGCATCATAGTAGTGTCAAATTTCACCTCATATTTACTTCTTTCACCCCTATTGAACAATTTACACTCAAACTCCTGCTCTATCTTCACGAGCAAAGGTTGGATGCAGTCTGTCAAGAACGCCAACTGGCTCATTTCAAGTGAATTATAATTTACACCAACATTATCAAACAATTTAGTAGGTGGTACTCCGAAGAAGCGTGCTATGTCAATGACATTGAACTTCCTTGACTCCAATAACTGTGCATCTGCAGGTGAAATAGACAATTCCTGAAAACTCCAATTACCGTCCAACACTGCAATACCGTTTCTGTCGTTGTTGCTACCGTATGCTGCTGCCCAACTCTGTCTTGCATCCTCTTTCTGCTTGCTTGAAAGCGGGTTCGGTGTTGAAAGAATACCAGAAATCGCTCCACCTGACTTAAAGAAGTTATTTGCTGTGTTCTCCGATGCTGTTGCAATACCCAATGTTATTCTTGCATACTGCAAAGTGGATACTCCACGAACACCATCAAGTGATATATTCTTCAAGTGGATCATGTCGCTTGCAGGTATGTTGGTCTTGAATCCAGTTATCTGATATTCTACCTTCTCTGGTGATTCAATGATATTTACAAGTCCTGATGGTATATATACCAAGTCCTTCACTTTCTTACCCTCACGACGGATAAGGATATATCCATTACCTGTAAGCACTGTGCTTATTACTGCTGCCTTTATCATTGCAAAGGCGGTCATCTTCTCATTAGGTTGTTTAGTGAGGATATCATACAGTTCGTTGCCTGTATCCTCAACCTTATAACCCTTCGCGTCTATTGAATAGAGTTTAAGCGGTAGTTGAGCAACAGTGTCTGAAATACACTCTACACAACGATATACAGCAGACAATAGTAATGCTTTGTTCTGCTGATATCCGTTGAAGGATGAGTAATTCAACGCCATTCCTCCGAAATATCCGCTATCTGACCTCTCTTCCACAGACTTTCTGTTAAACAATCTGTCAAATAATCCCATTACGAATTAGTTTCATTATATAATGTATTTATGAAAAAAGGGGACTGACTTACGCCAATCCCCAAAAACATGTCAAATAAAAACAAATATAATTATGAAAAAAGAACAAATATGATTAAAACCCTATGAAGGCTTCTATATTAAATATAACAAAATCTAAAATACCATTATCTCACCTGTTCCGTGATTGTCCAGCAGATATATACCCAACGCTTCAATCATCGCTATCACACCATCTATCTTCTTCTGACTCTGACCCTTATGAGGCTTACAGTTGGCCGAAGAATCCACTATCAACTCTACATTATCAAAGCAGAAGCGGGTGATGTTATTTCGGTCTATATACGCCTTGTTAGACAATATCAATCTCTCAATCTCCTTCGTTCCTCTGTTGAAATTTCCAATAGACTGGGAGAACTCCTGTATCGGTAGTCCTTCTTCCTTACACTGAACGCTCCATTGGGTCGCATTCCAAGCATCATATGCTATCTTACGAACATTCAGTTTCTCACACCAATACTTCAAGTCATTCGTGATGTAGTTATAATCCACTACATTACCCTTCGTTAAAGTCAAATCCCCGTGTGCTGCCCATATCTTATACAGTTCCTTGTTGAACTTATCATCAACACAGGTTTCAGGTAAGTAATAAAATGTCTTGAAATAATAATTATTATTTGTATCAACGACCATATAACTCACCGCTGTCAGGTCGGACACACTGGACAAATCCACACCAGCATATACCAATACATCGTCCCTTCCTATGAAGTCAGTAAGGTCAATCTTCCTCATCTGCTGCTTGATATAATGCTCTGGTATCCATACATTGCTTGAATCGCACCATATGTTCAGGTTCTTTGTCTTAACACCCACCTCATCTGATGGGTTCTGCTTCGCCTGCTGCACCTGTGATGCTAACCACTCCTTACTCACGGTGATGCCCAGATTAGGGGAGCATTTTATCCAATTTCGCTCATCTGTCCAGTCATCACCCTCATCAAGCGTGTAAATTAGACAGAAAAAACTGTCATCTTCCTTGATACCTTTCAACACTTCTATGCCATATGACCTTAATTCATAACAAGGTGCTGACTTGTTAAACCCTGCTGTGGTAATAGTTGCAAGATGTGGGTTCTTTCTCATACCCATTGATGACTTGATTACATCCCTGACCTTGCTGTTAGATGCAGCGTGATACTCATCAAGCAGACCAAAACTGCAGTTAAAACCATCCAATTTGCTGTCATCCGCCGCCAATACCTTCAACTTGCTCTCATTAGGACTGAATTTGATTTCATTACGATACACTTTCAGTTCCTTCTCCCTTGGATCCAGTTGTCGTGCTAACACCTGTGTCATCTCAAATGCTATTCGTGCTTGCTCCTTGCTGTTCGCTGCAAGCAATACCTCTGCTGCATCTTCTCCGTCTGCTATCAACGCAAACAGACAAAACAAAGCAGCAAGAAATGTCTTTCCCTGCTTTCGTGCTAACTCAATATAACTGCTGGTGTATTTTCTCCTGTTTGTATCTGCATAGTAGAACCCGAATATACTCGCAGCGACCATCTCCTGCCAAGGTTCAAGAATAAACGGTTCTCCGCTATGACTACCAGTGTAGTGATGGAGAACGCTCGCAAACGATAATAATGTTCTGACCTTCTTCTCCTTGAATATCAGGTCATCTCTACTCAAGTCATCCAGAAATCTCTGACACGCTAATTTCGTATATTCACAGGCGATCATGCTACCAGCAACAACTGCTTCTGCATATTCCCTGTATCCCATACTAATCCTCCTTCACCATATCTAAAAACGCACTCAACGGCGTTTCGTCTGATTTCATTTCGCTGTTAGCAAGCAAGCGTCTGCCTCTGCAAGTGATGTTTAGTTCTTTCAAGTATGACAACACCATTGCCTGTTGCTGTCTTGCTATCACCAAGTTCGGGTTCTGTCGCTGCCTGTCGCCCACTCCAATTGTCAGTCCTTCATTACGGACATTCTCGCGTGCTTGCAGATATAAGTCATAAGCATCACCCAATAAGATGATGTTCTTCATATCAACGCTTTCAAGCACACCCATAGATGTTAGGGTGTTATTGACTTCAATGATGTAATCCTTTGTCTCGTCCGACCACTCGTTTCTGATATTCATAAACTAATATATTCTTATATATCAGTATTTATGAGACCACTTCGTCATCATCGTCATATACACCATACTTGTTGATGTCCTTCAACTCTGGATGATGTCTGTATATATGACACTGCCTGCATAGTGATACACAGTTCGCCTTCTTATACGCATACTCCATCCTTCTGGGGTCTGACTCCGCGAACTTCATAAAGGATACTATGTGATGCACCTCTTCTGCTGGAGTGATTTTCCCTTCGTTCAAGCAATCAACACAGAGCGGTTGCTCTCGTATGACGGATGCTCTCAATAACTTCCACTCCTTACTGTTATATATTTTATGACGCTCCTTACGCCTCTGTATTCTTCTACCTTCGTCCATATTTAGTGATATATATTAAGAAATTAGGCGATTTCAGGCTGGGATGACTAACTAATTACCCAACGGAGAAACCGCCTAATTTTATATTTTATTAACGCCTTTTTCCTAACGCATAATCCTTCCAGTCTATACTCTTACTACTGCTGTATATTGACTTGAACTCCTTTTCAAATTCCTTTGTCATTCTGCTGTCCGCCTCTGCCATCTTCTTGACCGCTCGGTCTATATCATCAGTGTTGAACTTAAACTCTACCATAACCATATTATATCCTTGTATAATATATTTATGAAAGAAAAAGCGGAGGACTAACCCTCCGCTCTATCAAATACAAACGATGAAACATATGTAATACACAAATCACCATCATCATCAATATAATAGTTTATTCCTAACCTATTACCATATGACTTAACAAACCAATATAAGTCAGAATCTGAAAAACGATTTACATAACCTTCATTATCGTTTATATCTTTCCGATACTTTTCCTTAACTATCGTCATCATCTCGTTCAACACATCGTTTATAGTTTTATCCCACTCTAAACCAAAGTGATACTTGTAATCAAATGACTCAAACACATACCAGCCTGTCGGTTCTTTCGTATCTGGGTCTATCTCCTGTATTAGTGTAAATGACCCAAACGGACTGTGTTTAAGTAATTCGTTGTCTGTGATATCGGTGATGTTAATAGATACAAATACGATATCACCCTCATCTATGTAGTCTCCTACACTACCCCAAAAATCTGCTATCGTCATATCAAGGGGGACATTTGTCTTGATTTTTATTCCGCGTACCATAATGTAAAATTGATTAAATATTATTATTTTATAAGTTCCATTCTGAATGTGCATTAATGACCACTTCCATATAGTCTGCAAAGTCGGGGTTAGTCAAACCCGCCTTGATTTCATCTATCTCCTTTCTTGTGAATCCATCAATCGTTATCAACTTCCATAGTCTGTTGTAGATGGTCGTGTTCCAATTCTCAACACACTTGTTAAACATCTTAATAGTTCCATTGATTAGAGCACTACTATTTGAACAACTGGATACCAATGGGATATCCTCCTTCTCTATCGTAGTTGTAGTGTATGTGTTTGACACACTCACCAAATGTTGTAATAAATCAACAGTCTTCTGATTTACATCATACACCTCACCATCATTTACATACATATGCTCAAAATCATTCAGGTTGATATATGAAGTTAGTCCATGACAAGGGTCTTCATATGGACAAAACATATTACGGAGTGCTTTCAGAACCTTTACATTGTTCTCACCGTCTATTGTCAATGTGTTAGATAACGGGACAATCACTCTGAACTTATGCCAGTCATTAGGGTCAGTGTTGGAGATGGTCGGATAAGCATACCACTTATACTGCTTATATATCTCCTTGAACTCACTGAATCTCAAACCTGAATCAATATCATCAATCAGACAACCAACCTCATTCATCTCACCCTTCGTGTGTCTATATTCTTTGTCGTCATCAAGATACAAATCACTTATTTTTAATTGTCCGTAATTCTTTAATTCTTTCCACTTTTCCTGTTTATCCTTAATGAAATGATACCAAATCTTTAACTCATAATCTGTTTTCACTGATACCTTCTTATATATCTTCGCCTCAACAGGACTTAACTCCTCACCTGCATCTACTCTTTCTCTCCAAGATGCTATCAGTTCTTTCAGTTTATCCAATCCATTATTTCCCTCCAAGTCCATCTTCATCTTATATATTCTTGTCTTTTTATCTTGATTAACCCAGTCGTATATATATATTCCCGTAAGTGGATTCAAGACATCTTGGATTTCATCATAGTCTATCGTTCTTGCCATACACCTTCCTTTCTGCTTACCTGACTTATCACATTTCTCATATTTGAGTCCAGTCATATAACTCAATTTAACTTCATTTTTACCACTCACTACACTTTTTCGGGTAGTTGTACTATATAGAGGTACTACCCCAAAAAATGTATCTGGTGGTAAATTATTATCCGTTGTAGTCATTTCATTGAACTTGTCAAATAGATAACTACCCATAATACACCACATATCTGAACCTTTGGTTCTACCTTCCTTCTCACAATACATAACTGCACCAAACACTTCCCTGAACTTAATTGGTAGCAGTCCGTAGTCCAACTCGCCTTCAACCAATCTTGGATAGAACTCCTGTATATACTTCAATGTGTATAACAGTGCTTTCGCCTTGTATATCGCACAGTCCTCAAATCCGACAGCAACATACCTATCATCTGGAGACAACACCTCAAAGTCGCCCCTAAACTCATCAAACACATTGTCCATCTTCAAGTAAGCAAATACCTTCTCTCTCGGTGGGACAATCACATTACCTCTTCTGTTTCGGGTAATACCGTATCTGCTGATATACTCCGTTATCTTATTCACATCCCTGTACTCTTCCCAAGATACAGTCTCTCCGTTAGCAACCTTTATAAATGCCGCCCTATATGACAAACTTGATTCAACAGTATATTCGGGTAGTTCTATAAGTGCTTTCGGTTTATCCACTCTCTTACCGTCCTTTTCAGCAGTGAATACTTCATATCCTTCCGCCCTCAATCTCATGATCAGTTTCTCTGGTGTGCTCCAATATTCAAACTGCTGTCGGATATCGTGATATTTCAGGTTGTTCAACTTCATCTTGATTGCCTCTGGGTTATTCACCCAATCTGAACCACATTTCTTCATCCAAAACTCTGTTTCACTCAACTGTCTATCAAGAGTCTTATACTCTTCATCACAGATACCTTCATTCAGATACATCATATTGATACCATTCCAACTCCATCCACAATACTCTCTGAACCTACCGATAATCTGCTTGATATCTCGCATAGATATCGCTGTACATGCACTTCGTCTGCTACCAATGATATAACACGCATCAATCTCCTCATCAATATCGTGTCCAGTGAAGTATGCTGATGTCATAAAATGAACACGCTTCTCCTTATTATACTTATCCGAATAATACTTGCCACACTTCTCCTTCTGCTTCTCATCGTTAGAGCACAATATCTCACACTCCTCTGTTCCGACCTTCTTCATTATCTGTGATACCTTGCTTACATTGTTGTAGAATACACATACCTTCTTACCGCTTGATATCAACCATTTACAGAATGCTGTCAGTTCATATGGAGCAATATCATATATGCTCATAGATTTAGTCATCCTCCTGCTCGCTTTTGCAAGTCTATCCACTATCTTTTTGTGGGTATTCGTCTTTTCAATCGCTGCTCTCTTTTCAGGGTCTGTTTCAGTCAGACCTGTGTCGGTCATCTTGTATGAGATATTCAATGGGATAATATCCTTCTTCTCATAGAGAACATCTGACAGCGTTTCTATATATGCATCGTGTGGTGTCGCACTCATCAATACAACAGGTTCGCAGGTCTTGATTATCAAATCGGTCATACCCACCATCACAGGTCTGAACTTGCTTTCATCAATCAGTTTGTGATACTCATCTACCACAATCACACGACCCTCCCAGAACTTGCAGTCATTCACATTACCAATTGAACCAACGCTGTCCAGTGTGTTAAGCAGTCTTTCAAACTGGTCGTATGTTGCAATTACAATTCTTGCTGTCAGGTCAATCTCATCCTTACCGCCATATACACAGCAGATGTGAGGTTTATCCTTATAGGTATCTTCCTTACTGATAACGATGCTACGGTTAGGGACGAGAATCAATGCACCACGAATACACTCGTCGGATTCTATGTATTTAACAATACCAGAGGTTCCTCCATTACCACACTCTGTCTTGTTCAGAACGACAACACGCTTTCTCTGCATCATGATCTTGTAGTCGTCGTTTGTAAGGATGTCATCAAGGTAGAACTGCTTTGCGTTCTTCACCTCAATGGTTCTTCTAAAGTCTAATAAATTATTTAACATAATAAAATACAAAAATGGACTACTCAACTTACTCTCCCTAAAGTGGCACGAGGATTTCAGTTGAATAGTCCTTATATAATTGTATGAGCGAAATTTGAGTTAATCACCGTGCCACTGATAATCAACTCTAATAAAATATAACAAAGATTTATTTTTTTTAACTTCAATTTTTACCACTCACTACACTTTTTGGGGTAGTTGTACTATATAGAGTTACTACCCGAAAACATGTATGTAGTGGTAAATTGTTCTTTGTATTATTTATGTAAGTAAAAAAAAAACTGAACGAACCATATCCCTTAAAGTGGCACGATGGGATATAATCTGTTCAGCCATAATATTTAATTTTTTTGTATTTTTTATTACATTATGTTAAACTTATATTAAATATAACAAATTATTTATCTAACTGTATTTTAGACAGCAGTTTAATCACTGTTGTAATCATTAGATAACCCACGATAATAGAAAGCAACACCATAACCAAATTTTATTTTTTTATACAGTATTTATGTTTTGTTATATTTATTATACCTGCATAAATAATGTAGCAGTAAAACAATTCATAGCCATAAAAAATTATTTATATTGTTAAAACATTTTGTATATTTAGAAAGCACTCCGATGTGAATCGCAGTGCTTTTTTTCTTTATCTCCCAATCACCCCGCTTCCCAAAAACTCAATTTTGCGTAAAGAAAGG
>Ga0233386_1000100_pt1 | contig 28585 bp, 24 predicted proteins | sample ElkDunMinimDraft_17_FD_191544 | JGI IMG/M metagenome (GOLD analysis project Ga0233386, IMG submission 191544) | Fecal eukaryotic communites from dung pellets of Tule Elk in California, USA - Elk Dung G4 | ecosystem: Host-associated > Mammals > Digestive system > Large intestine > Fecal | place...
CAAAAAATGAGTTTCCGATAACAACAGTTAAACCCACATTTATTAAAAACTTTATAAATGAAATCTTTTGGATATATCAGGATCAAACATCAGATCTTGATGTTTTACATGATAAATATAATATAAAATATTGGGATGCGTGGGAGAGTAAAGATTTTCCAGGAACAATAGGACATAGATATGGTTATGTTGTTAAAAAGTATGATCAAATAAATAAATTATTAAATGGATTGAAAACAAATCCTTTGGGTAGAAGACATAGAATAGATTTAAATCAAATAGATTGTTTAGAAGAATCTGACGGGCTTGAAAGTTGTGCATATAGCACGTTATGGTCTGTAAGAGGCGAATATTTAGATTGTACATTATTGCAAAGATCAAATGACGTAGTTGCTGCATATAATTCAAATGATATTCAATATGTAGCATTACAAATGATGATTGCCCATAGTGTAGGATTAAAACCAGGTAAATTTACAAGATTTGTACAGAACATACACATCTATAATAGACATATAGATGTAGCAAAAGAATTTTTAAATAGAAAACCAAGTGAATTACAACCTAAATTAATTTTTGAACCGAAATCAACAGATTTCTATAGTTATACAATAGATGATTTTAAGATAGTTGATTATGAACCACAACCACGAATAAAATTTGAATTGGCTATTTAGGAGGTTTTAATAATTTGGACGAAAAATATTGTAAACAATGTGGTAGAATATTAGATAATAGGGCTTGTAGAAAAGGTTTGTGTTCTAAACATTATACACAACAATTGAAATATGGTGAGTTTTTAGACGACTCACCATATAATAAAAACGATCCAAATGATATAATCGAATATTCTGATTATGCTGAAGTTATATTAAGAGATGCACATGGATATGAATTAGCGAGAGTGAAAATAGATGTAGATGATATTCCATTAATATCTCAGTATAAGTGGTCATTTCATCATAGTGGATATAGTATAGCCCGTATAAATGGTCATAAAATTCAGATGCATAGATTGATAATAAATGCTAAAGATGGTGATGTTGTAGATCATATAAATCATAATGGGCTAGATAACCGTAAACATAATTTAAGAATATGTACAATAGCACAAAATGAATGGAATGCTAGAAAAAGTCCACGAAATACAAGTGGTGTAAAAGGTGTTAATTATGATAAAAGTAGAAATAAATGGAGAGCTCGTATATCTTATAATGGAAAAAGAATTGAATTAGGATTCTTTGATACTAAAGAGGAGGCTAAACAAGCACGATTTAAAGCCGAATATGAATTACATGGTGAATTTAGATGTGATGAATAGGAGGACAAATAAATGATAAAAATGATATTTTGTTCAGATATTAAAGGTGGAATAGGATTTGATAACGATTTAATTTATAACAGTAAAGAGGATATGAAATTCTTTAGAGAAATGACAACTGGTCACAAAGTTGTCATGGGTTATAATACATGGGTTTCTTTACCTAAGAAACCCCTTCCTAATAGAATTAATTATATTCTATGTGATGGAGAATGTAATATAGAAGAAAATGAAAATGTTAAGATTCTTAGAAATCTAACAGAACTAGTTGAACTTGGAAAGAATGAAGATATATTTGTAATAGGTGGTGCTCAACTATATAATTCGGTCATATATGAAGATATAGTTGATGAAGCATATGTTACATTAGTTATAGATATTTGCCATTCAGCTGATAGATTCGTTCATTTATATAAAATGGAAGAAAACTTAACTAAAAGAGAATTATTAAAATCATTTAAATTTGATAAATATACATATGTGCTAGATGCACATATATTTAAGTATACAAGATAAAATATATACGTATGGGATAATTCCTATACGTATATATTTTTTAATTAAATTTTATAATTAATACAACAAATAATTAATGGGGAGGGGATTGCAACTCTGCCTATAACGAAGCAACATCGAGTCCCATTGGAGTCGGGGTATAGGGAAACTTATATCTTTGGATGTGTGTACACACGGATGTGGAACCGGAGCCTGGAGAGAGAATGAACCGCACCTTCATCTCTCGAGATAGGGGTGTTCATGTCTTCCGTCGGGGGGTGTTGTTTCGGTGCGTACCATGGTTATAACCTTAAGAAAAGGTTATAACTTTTTTTCTACCGTAAAAAGGTAGGATTTCAATTATATATTATAAAGATGAATAATATAAAATATAATTTATATTATAACAAATATGTAGCAATACAAAATCCTATAGTATACTCAAGCGAGCTCTGTATAGGTCGTTAGCTCAAGCGAGCAGCGAAGCCTCCAATAGACAGTAGCCTCCGAATCAACGCCAACTCAAGCGAGTGCGTCGGATGAGTGAACATGTCCGCTAGTCAAGCGACGGCGAGGGAGCCAGAGCCATAGGTAGTTTCTCTTACGCCTATGGAATAACTCTGTAAGTTTAAACGGGCTGCGTTAGTAGGGAAACCGAATACGTATGCGAGGGCTATGCCTGAACCTAAGTCTTCTTAGAAGATATGGTTATGGACCAGGTTTACATCCTGGGTAAATAAGTATCCGTGAACATAAGAGAATATATTTACTTAGTCTATACATCATAAGATGTATAGACATTAAATTTTTATTTTATAGGAGGTAATGAATTATGGGAAATAATATGAAACAAACTGTGAGTAATAGTTCTGTTGGAGGAAATGTTGTAAATAAACAGAACAAACAGTCTAATATTAATAAAATAATCAAACAAACTCCTAAAAAGAAAAATAAAGTTAAATCAGCGTATACAATGCAAGCACATGAAGGTATTGAAGAATTGAAATTATTAGAAACAACTCCAACTACACCAAGAGAATCTTTTATGTCTATATATAATAAAGGACAAAAAATATTATATGATGTAACATTCTTTGTAAAAGGATATTTACCAGATTCTGATAATAGTATGGTTACAGTTGAAAATATTTGCTGGACAAAATTATTATCTTGGCATTGTAATATTGTAGTTGAAGATAATCCTGAAATAGTTGAATATATAGGTAAAATAATAACATGTGATATAGAAATATATCCATACCCTAGTAATCCTGATAAATATTCGTTTAATATAATATCAGAGCCTAGTTATGTTGAGAACCAAGAATATTACGACATGGTATCTTGGGATGTTAATGTACCTAGATTTGAAGTTAATAATATCAATGTTTTTATGAATGGTATAATGAAATTGAACATAGAATATAAATTAAAATATGTTGATGATATAGTAGCTCATTTAGAAGCTTTATCTGAATTATATTATAACAATCAATCAGTAATTTTAAATCTTGTATTGAATACATTATTTATGTCAACAGATATAGATAGAAAAATTCTAAGTGATAGTTTATTTATAAATAAGTATTTCTATGACGTAATGATGATATTAACGAAATTAATTGATAAGATAGTTGTTGATAATGTAAAAGAATATACAAAATTAATAGAAACTGTTTTATATGTAATAGGTTTATATACAGATTCTCCATATATAAATAATTATAAAAACACACAAGAATTCGTAGCAACTAGAAATTATTTAAACGTTAGCTCAAAACAAGCTAATTTCTATTATTTATTCTTAATAAAATCTGTATATGAACCTGTTAATATTGACGCACAATATAGAAAGAAAGAATTACAAAGAATGAAACAGATGGTGATAGATTGGTGTATGTCTGTACCCACTTAAAATATATACGTATAGGAATTATCCTATACGTATATATTTTATTTTTTCTCAGGTTCTTCAGGTTTTTCTTCTACTTTCTCATGTTCGTCACAATCATCAAATATACATTTTAAGCATAATACATGATTACTATCATTTATACCAGGGCTACTAGTATCAACAACAGTATTAAATAACGATACTGCAACTATGCTTAAGCAATAAGGATTACTTACAGCAGATACTATAACTTGAAAAAATGTTCCCCATGTAGTAACATCAGACCAGTTGATTCCTAAATATGCTAAAACTGGTACAAATATAGATAGTAATAATTGAATGTAAAACATAGGATTTTGTTTTCTAATAGTCCAGTTTATTTTTGGCATTTATTCATCTACCACCTTTTATTTATATTTATTATATGATTGTTTTGATGACAAAAAAGTAGATAGAGAATTAATTCTCTATCTACTTTTATTATATATTATTCTCCTTCAACAGCATCTAAGCTAGCTATTATTGCATCTATATCTTCATCAGTAGCAAATGGTATTTCTTGTTCTCTTATAACAAGAACATCATCACCATCTACACCACCTAAAGCTATTCTTAACATACCATCTTCAGTTATTTCAGCAACTAATGATTGTATAACAGCAGCCATTTCAGCTTTAACTGTAGCATGTAAAGCTTCGTCAGCTTCAGCGAATTCTTCTCTTATAGCAGCTTCTTCACCTTCAGCTCTTTCTTTTTCAGTTTCAACAGCACCTTCAACTGCTTCCATTCTTCCTTCTAAAGCAGTAGCTCTTTCTTCAACAGCGTCTACTTCACTTTGAGCTTGGTCAGCAGCAGCTTTAGCTTGATCTACTTCTAAGAATAAACCTGTAGCAGGATTTTCACCATCTACATCATGACCAACTTTTGCTTCTAAAGCGTCTATATCAGCTTCAGCAGTATCCATTCTTCCTTTTAAAGCATCAACTTCTCCTTGTAATGCTTCTTCAGCAGCAGCAGCTCTGTCAGCTTCAACTTTAACATCGTCGTCTATTTCTTTTTGTAAGTCTGCTTTCATTTGAGCCATAGCTTGAGCATGTTCTTCAACGTAAGCATCGTATATATCTTGATTATCATTTATAGCTTTAGCTAATTCTTTTAATGTATCCATAGCTTCTGGAGCAGAATCAACTAATGCAGTTATTTGTTGATCAGCATAATCTTTAGCATCTTGTAAAGCTTTAGCATCTGCTTCATCTATGTATTTATACATACCTGTAGCAGCATTTTCACCTTCAGCTTTAGATCCTATTTCTTCGTCCATAGCAGCTATATTATCTTCGTTAGCTTTAACTCTACCTTCAAGTTCTTCAGCAGCACCATTAACTGCATCTATAGCATCTTTTAATTGTTTCTTAACAGAACCTTCAGTATTTTCGTCTCCATCTAATCTGTCAACGTCTTCTCTTAATCCATCTATAGCTTCTTCAGCATCATCCATTCTTCCTTCTAATTCAGTAGCTCTTTCTTCAACAGCATCTACTTCATCTTGAGCTTGGTCAGCAGCAGCTTGAGCAGCTTCTATAGCAGCTTGTTTAACTGGAGCATCGTCTTCTAATGCTTTAACTCTATCTGATAAAGCACCTTCTGCAGCTTCAGCTCTTTCTTTTTCAGTTTCAACAGCACCTTCAACTGCTTCCATTCTTCCTTCTAAAGAAGTAGCTCTTTCTTCAACAGCGTCTACTTCTCCTTGAGCTTTGTCAGCAGCAGCTTGAGCAGCTTCTATAGCAGCTTGTTTAACTGGAGCATCGTCTTCTAATGCTTTAACTCTACCTTCAAGTGCTTCAGCATCTCCATTAACTTTTTCTATTTCTTGATCTGCATATGCTTTAGCTTGAGCTAAAATACCATTTTCAGAATCATTTATAGCATCCACAGCATCTTGTAATGCTTTTTCAGCAGCCATTGCTCTTTCTTTTTCAGCAGCAACAGCAGCTTTTGCTCTTTCGTCTAACGCTTTTGCTAATCTAGCAAGTCTTTCTCTATCAACTAATTTAGCCATTTTAAATACACTCCTTTTTTATTAAATATTTTTTGTTTTTTTGAACATAAAAAAATATTTATGTCCATTACCTTTATCTTATTGTTTATATCAAGATAAATGAATTCGATATCATTTTTATTCGTCTAAAGATAGTATTATATTATTTATATCTTCATCTGTTGTCATAGGTATTGATGCTAGTTCTTCATTATCTTGTGATAATATAACCATGCTATCATTTTGCATTACTATCCCTTTAATAGCTTTTTCACATATTCTATCAATAGCTTCACCAACACTACTAAGTTCTGGTAATTTTTTGTTAATGTATGCAACCTCATATGCACCCACTTCAAAAGTAAGTGATTCTATACTAATAGGTTTAACTTCTAATCTACCCTCAGCATTCTTATTAACTGAAAGTAACTTACCCTCATCAGCTGGATGTAATTTCAATAATTCTTGTTGTCTTTTCCCTTCCAGAATAGCTTTAATACCTTCTATTATTGAATTTTCACCCATCAATTTTTTAGTGTCTTCCCAAATTTCGGCGTTCTCTTCACTATAAATATCAAGTATAGCACTACTTGTTTTAGTAGCTAAATTTGTAAAAGCGTCAGTTAATATTTTAACATCTCTAGCAAGTTTATTTATAGCATTAACTATTTTACTATCATTCCCTGAAAAATAATTTGGGTCTAAAGCTTTATTTAATGCAGCTATAGTTTTATAAATCATTTCAGGGTTTTCTGAAGTTTTGGTAGTTAATACATTAATTTGCTGGATTATAGCTTCTTCAGATAATGCCATTTAATTCACCTCGTTTTCAGTCTATTATCATAATTTACTTAATGTTTAACTTTCATTATTACGTATACCATATTCGCCATAGCTATACCGTTTAACGATACAACTTCACCATTAAACGACCATGACCAATTGTTATTAGGAACTAATTCCCAACCTTCTAATCCTTCTCCTTGTGTTTGAACGCTACTTCCTTCGTAAGGTAACAATGCGTCATATCTATTAAAAAGTTTATGATCCTCTACATTTCTTAATGCATAAACTCTATAATTATCTTTTTCAGTAAATTGTAACCACCAAGCTTCGTATTTTTCATCATTTATTTCCCCATTAGCATAAGCTTCTTCAATAACATCCATTTCTTCAAATAGTTTTGGTGCATTTTCACGATTAAATATATTAGCACTATATTCCTTCTGTTTAACTTCATGTATCCATTCATATTCTACCCCATATTCCATATCAAGTAATTTCTTTTTAGTCATTTCTAATTCCTCCTTAAGAACTTGAATTTGTTCTTCATAATCACCTTGTATAGGTTCATCTATATGATCAAGCATACTAGTATCTCCAACAACCACGTTAGTATTTACTATTACGCCGTGAGGTGTTACAGCACCTTCAATTCCGTTACTTGTTCCTAAATTAAAATTATTAACAACCCCACCGTTTAATTTTAATTCACAATCTTCTATTATTCCGTTCACTGTTGTATCTTCAGTTTCTCCACCAACATATAATGATTTAATTACACCATCATTTAATACGATTTTAGCATTATTTACAAGACCTCTATTTGTAGTTTGTATACATGTATATGTTCCACCGTTTATTTCAACATTTCCGTTTCTAGTACATCCATTAGAACCACCAACAGTAGTCCATCCGATTTCACAGTTTTTAAGTTTTATATCAGTTGTTTCAACAACACCATTTCCTTGTGGTCCTCCAAATAATAATGAGCATCCGGTCATATTTTCACAATCTATAAATACATCATATACTACATTTACTCTAGATGGTTTACCATTTACTGGTGCACCACACCATCCACCACCTATAATTTGAGTCATAACACAATTTTTAACAATTAATTCAGCTCTACCAACCATACCTTCAAAATAGTTACCTCCACATAATCCTTTTATGTTAACTCCGTTCGCAACTATTTTTGTACATGGTAAACTTCTTTTTACGTTAACGTTATTAGGTCCATATCCACCAAATATCATCAATTTTTTAGCTTCTGTGGATGGGATATGTATGTATTCCAATTGCTCATTCCACATATAACTACAAACTATTTCATCTTCTGGTAATTCTTTATTATATTTATAACCTGTGTTTACATCTACATACATAGGTAATCCACAAGCAAATAAAAATTTACTAGTTGGATAAGCTGATATATCCATTAAATAAGGTTTTTCTTCATCTATCATAATTCTTATTTCTGTATCATCGTACAATAATTCATTAAGTTCCTCAGGAGTAAAATAATCAACTCCTTTTACAGGTATATATCCGTTCTCTCCAGCAGGTCCTTGTGGTCCCATTGGTCCAGCAGGTCCCATTTCACCTTTTGGTCCTTGTTCACCAGCAGGTCCTTGTGGTCCCATTGGTCCAGCAGGTCCCATTTCACCTTGTGGTCCTTGTTCTCCGGCAGGTCCTTGTGGTCCCATTTCACCTTGTGGTCCCATTGGTCCATCAGGTCCCATTTCACCTTGAGGTCCTTTTAAAGAATCAATAAATTCTTCTACTGAACCATTTTCATTTCCTTCTATAGTTCTCCAAGCTTGATAAGCTGAAAAACCTCTAGGTCCTTGTTCTCCAGCAGGTCCTTGTGGTCCTCTAACTTCCCCAACATCTACAAATGACTCACCATTAAAAACAAATAAATGTCCATTTTCTTCATTTACATATCCGTCACCGATTTCTTCACCTTCGATATTTTCTAATTCTTGTTCTACTCTTACAGATCCTAATATTTTAACAGAAGTTCCATCCTCACCTTTATCACCTTTTGGTCCTTGTTCACCAGCAGGTCCTTGTGGTCCCATTGGTCCAGCAGGTCCTTGTGGTCCCATTGGTCCAGCAGGTCCCATTTCACCTTGTGGTCCTTGTTCACCAGCAGGTCCTTTTAAAGAATCAATAAATTCTTCTACTGAACCATTTTCATTCCCTTCTATAGTTTTCCAAGCTTGATAAGCTGAAAAACCTCTAGGTCCTTGTTCACCAGCAGGTCCTTGTGGTCCCATTGGTCCAGCAGGTCCCATTTCACCTTGTGGTCCTTGTTCTCCGGCAGGTCCTTGTGGTCCCATTTCACCTTGTGGTCCTTGTTCTCCGGCAGGTCCCATTTCACCTTGTGGTCCTTGTTCTCCGGCAGGTCCTTGTGGTCCATGTAAACTATCTAACCATTCATAAACATTACCTTGGAATCCGTTATATTCTACAGCTAAATCCAATGCAGATTTACCTTCAGGTCCTTGTGGTCCCATTGGTCCAGCAGGTCCCATTTCACCTTGTGGTCCCATTGGTCCAGAAGGTCCCATTTCACCTTGTGGTCCTTGTTCACCAGCAGGTCCTTGTGGTCCCATTTCACCTTGTGGTCCTTGTTCTCCAGTATCGCCTTTTAATTCTTTTATCCAATCGTCGATAGTACCTTCATACGCCATATATTTTTTTACAATATCGTATGCAGAATCTCCAGCTGGTCCTTGTGGTCCCATTTCACCTTGTGGTCCTTTTAAACTTTCTAACCACTCTTCTTCAGTACCCTCAAATCCGTTATCAACTGCTACTTCAAATGCCGATTTACCATTTTCTCCGGGCATTCCTATTATATCACCATCTATTTCTATTCTAGAAATAGTTTCTCTAACAAAATCTTCGGTAGCATATCCTGTTAAATCAACAAGTTCTTCGTATTCATCGATAAGTATATTTTTCATTTTTAGTGTGTTTACAACACTATCTTTTAATGATTTTACAACATAGTGTTTAGATTCTTCTATTACGAAAAATATCATACCAACATAAGGCATTTGTATTTTATCAATATCGTCTAATGTAGATATTCTCATTCTGACGTCAAGAGGAGTATCTACAGTTGATGGTATCAACGAACCACTAACGACAATTTTAGGTTCTTTTTCATTTGACATAAATATCAACTCCTTTTTATATTTATTTTTTGTTATACCCCTATTATATAAAAATATATAAGAGGTATATACCTCTTATATATTTGTTTTTATTAACCCTGATTACTCATGTGAAATACAGATTTTTCTTTCTCCTCCAACTAAAGTAACTTCTCCATATATCTTGTACATAACACCATCGAGTGCAACAATCGCTCCGTTTACACCAAGAACACTTTCATCAAAACGGTCTTGAATACCAAATCCATTATCTTTAGTTACTGTAAATCCACTATCAAATGGAACTGCAATAACGATATACATACCAGCATCGATGTAACCTAATGAAAATCCTGTTTTATCAATAGGCTCTTCGGACATAATATTTTCACTTTTAATTATCATGTCTGAAGTTATGTCAGAATATGAACTTAATACACCTGTTACATTAGGATCCATAAATCCATAAAACATATGGGCGGTATTAACATCTCCATTTGATTGATATTTAAGTATCATATATAATAATTCATTAATAGCACCGATTACAGTTTTATCTTGAGTTTGTAAAGTATTATACATTTCTTCTATATTAAATTTCCCAGCTTCACCTTTTTCTCCCTGAGTACCTTTTAAAGAATCTAACCACTCTTCTTCAGTACCTTCAAATCCTTTTTCGACTGCAACGTCGTAAGCAGATTTACCATTAACAGAGCCTATATTTTCCAACATACTGTTAACATATTCTTCAGTGGCTAAATTAATAGATTTCTTTTCACTCATAAAAATATAACACTCCTTTCATTTATTTTAATAACCCTTATATCGTTGTTTTTAAAAAAGATATTATGTATTCAGAATAACTCTGAATACATAATATTAAAATTGTTAACTATAGTATTTTACATTCACTAACCATTCTATAGTATTATAAATACAAATCAATTCATATGAATTTCCTATTTCAACATTAGGGTCTATTCTCCATTTACAATTGTCAGGGAATGATAAATTTATTTCATCCTCAGATGTGAAAAATAAATGGATTTCTGTAAGCCCTGTTACCTCAGGAAATACTACTTCAACACCATCGACCATGTTTAATACTTTTTGATATTTATCATTTGTAAGATTCAACACACCATCAACAACATCAACTTGAATAACAACGTTTTCGACAACATTACCATCATCATCAACATAACTATCATCACCATCTGAAATTTCAAAATATATAGTGTTTGCATCCCTACTAGTTAAACTATTTAATTCTTCTGTAGTTCCCACCCATATATCATATCCATGTATAGATGAAGCGTCGATATTATCTGCATTAAGACTATCTAAAAATTCTTTATTTTCATGTTCATGAGTTAAATTAGCAGCATTAGTGATAACGTATGAAACTGATTCATTGTTTTTTTCTTCATCAGACAGTGATTCGTATTCATCTCGTGTTAAATAAACGATAGAACGTCCACCAAGCATCTCTTTGACTTCGTCGATATATTTTTTTAATTCTTCATCAGATAATTTCATTCTATTATCTAAAGCTTTTATTAATCTGCTCAATCTATCGGTTTCTATAAGTTTGCCCATATTACAGTTTCATCTCCTTCTTTAAGTATTTTCGTCAATGTTATGTAATTGTTTTCGGGATATTTATTTTATAAAAGAGTCTCCTAAATGAATATTTTTCACCTTTTTATTTCCAAACAATCCTTTCATTAACTTACTATTATATAAATGTATAGTACCTATACGGTCTCCACATGAGAATATCCAATTTTTAGATTCCGCCACATCGACTTCTAATTGATTTTTATCTATATTTAATGATACGAAGAATTTAGAAACATTTTCCATATTCGGAACAACTGTCACTAACTTATTTATATCATATATTTCACAGTTAGTCATCACAATCGATGATAAACTCGTGCATCCGTTAAACATGTTTTCCGTAACAACACTTTCATTAAAACTCCAGTCGTTGATATTTATACTCTTAAGATTTTTACAATCACCAAACGCTCCTTTCATATTAGTTATGTTATGCACATCCCATCCTGATAAATTGATATGAATTAATGATTGACAATTATTGAATACATTTTCCATTGATGCAATATTTTTAACATCCCAATCATTTATTTTCAGTGTTTTTAATGATCTACAATGTGCAAACATACTATTCATATCAGTTACATTACCAACATTCCATTCAGAAACGTTCAGTTCTATTAAAGAAGAACAACCATTAAACATGCTGCTCATATCAGTTACAATGTCAGCATTCCATTCAGAAACGTTCAGTTCTATTAAAGAAGAACAACCGTTAAACATGCTGCTCATATCAGTTACTTTACCAACATTCCATGATGATATATTTAAATCTATTAAAGAAGAACATCCATTAAACATACTACTCATATCAGTTACATTATCAACATTCCATGATGATATATTTAAATTAACTAAATTACTACAATTATTAAACATAGAACTCATAGTTGTTACTTTACCAACATTCCATGATGTTATGTTTAAATTAACTAAATTACTACAATTATTAAACTGTTGCTCATATCAGTTACTTTACCAACATTCCATTCAGAAGTATCTAAATCTATTAGATTTGTACAATTGTTAAACATATCACTCATATTAGTGATATTACCAACATTCCACCCATCAGTATTTACTTTAACTAAATTTGTACAATTTTTAAACATACTAGACATGCTATTTAACTCGCTGATATCTAAATATTCTAATTCAATTAAGCCATCTTGGTCGATAAAATTTACTGAAGCTGGTATATTATTAGCATATACAGTCCTACTAACAATTCCATTATCATTTTCGTCAAAATATAAAAATGATGTATTAGTAGGTAATGTAGGTATAGTATCATTATCACTATTAAATTTATATTTGATAGGTGCTACTGAAAAAACATTCCAATATTTAGTTGAGGCAGTTGTATTGTCTATAGAACCTAAATCATCAACCCCTATAACTATTAAGTTACCCACATCATCTTGAGTTTTAGATATTATGTTTGTTAAGATAGTATTTATAGAGCTCGCTTTACTATTGTTCATGTAAATTAAATCAAGTGATGTACAGCTATTAAAAGGCGTTGTTACGGTTGTTGTAGTTGTTAAATCCCATCCACTAATATCGATACTAGTTAAACTAGAACAACCGCTGAACATATTAGCTAATGTTGTTACCGATTCTGTATTAAAATTACTTAGATCTAGAGTCGTTAAACTAGAACAATCTCTAAACATACCATTCATAACTGTTACTAAACTTGTATTCCATCCACTAACATTGATACTAGTTAAACTAGAACAACCTCTGAACATACCATTCATAGCTGTTACTAAACTTGTATTCCATCCACTAACATTGATACTAGTTAAACTAGAACAACCGTAGAACGTATTAGCTAATGTTGTTACTGAACTTGTAGTCCATCCACTAATATCGATACTAGTTAAACTAGAACAACCGTAGAACGTATTAGCTAATGTTGTTACATTAGTAATATTTAACATGCTCAAATCAAGTTCAGTTAACTTACTACAATTGTAAAACATACTAGCTAATGTTGTTACTTTACCATTATTCTCTGTAAACGCTGAAAATTTAGTAAGATCTAATTCCGTAAGTTCAGTACAACCATAGAACATATTAGCAAAAGATTTTAATCCTGGTATTTCTAAAGCCTCTATAGATAACAATCCAGTACAGCTTTTAAAGTTGATTGCTGTTGGTACAGTAACCCCGTCAAACGGTGCTAAAGTTCTAGTTACAGTACCGTCACCATTAACATTGTCTATACAAGCATAATTGTTTGAATAACCGGTCATTGTAGCTGGTAGTGTATCAACTCCTACCGCAAATTTATATTTTATAACCTCATTAATAGACGTCATACGTTTCCAATATGTAGCATAACTTGTACTTGGGGTAACACCCTCATCATGTATAAGTGCTCCATAAGTAGAACTAGATCTAGCTGGTATATATTGTATTATTTTATTCATATTTGCAGCAGTGCAATTTTTCATAATAACAGTTTGTAGACTAGTGCAGTTAGTAAAAACCGATGATACTATAGTTCTTGATCCCATATTCAAACCTGATAAATTTAGTGTTGTTAAACTAGAACAACCGTAAAATATATAAGACCTTGAAGTAGCACTAGATAAATTCCAATTAATTAGATTAAGACTACGTAAGGAAGAACAATTCCTGAAACAATAACTGAGATTCGTAATACCTGATACACCTTCGAATGATTTTTCATTAACATATGTTAAATTAGTACAACCATCGAATAAATATCCAAGGTTTGTCATACTTGAAGTATATGGATATTCATACACCTCTAATAACGCAGTAGACTCGGTACTTTGATTACCAAAATACAATCTAGTAGGATTAGAAGTGTAACTAATCGTTCTAGTAATAGTCCCGTCTGCATTAGTGACATCAGTTGTTGTTGCAGTACCTCCTCCACTTACAGTAGGAACCACACTACCATAAATAGTCGGGTCAAATTTAAATTTTACTTGTGCCATTTATACCATTTCTCCTTTCTTTAATAAAAATATGTACTCAGAGAAATCCTCTGAGTACATATTTTTACTGTTTTCTCTTATTATATTATTGTTTATTTAACTATATTTGCAGGAACATGAATTATAAGTTTTTGCGGTTTACAAGATCCGTTAAGGAATGCTAAGCTGTATTCTAAAACATATCCATGATCATTATATACGTTTAAATATGCAAATCCTCTATAATCTTTAGAACCATCTTCAGCATTAAATTGTTTTAATTCCTCTACTCCTGATGTAGTATCAACTCCATCTATTACTCTTTTAGTAACAACTTGACCACCATTAGCAAACATATTATTACCTTCAGCATCTTTAAAATCGAATAATATCCAAGCAGTTCCTCCGTTTAAATCAGGTGTCCAACCAGCAGGATCTAAAGGTGTTACAATTTCTAATTCATACTCATTATAACCTATTTCTTTAACATTATATCTGTCATTTTGCCACTTAGCACCTTTATAAACTTGAATTTTACTAACATCTGTTGGGTTTTCTAATGTTACTTTAAACTCAATATCTTTATAATCGTTAGCGGAGATTACAACAGTTGAATCACCTGCAACTGCTAAAGTGAATAATGATAGTTGTATATCTGCCCCATTATCAATATATTGATCAAATTCTATAAAGTTACCATTTCCTATAGATAATCTAGATTTTTTAACTATTTCTATCCCATTAAACGATATTTGTTTTTCAGCTTTAGCAAATTCAGGATCATCTATTGTAGCTATAGTCATATATGTATTAGATAAATCTACGTCTAAAGGCTCTTCTTGCAGTTTTAATTTTGAGTACTCAGCTATTAATGCAGAAAGGTCTTGGTTGAATGATACAGTATCTACTTGTACATCTTCTACTACAGGAGTATCATTTGTTACTCTAACTCCTTGTACAAAAATCCATTTACCTGGTGCACCGTCTTCTATACAGATGTACATTGGCTCTTCCTCCATTTTTTCACCTATATTAATTATAATATCACCTTTTCTATAATGTACTTTTTTACCTTCAGGAACACCATCACCAACTAATATTGAATTAGGTTTACCAAAAGGAATATCCTCATTAAATTTTTCATTCATGGTCTATCAACTCCTTTGTGATTATATTAGTCTATATAAGACTTACTATATTGTTTTTTGTTTACATTCTGGGTAATTAAGTCTCTTTAAACATAAGTACATTCACCCTACATATAACAATATTAACGAAATAATAAAAAAGAAAAGGACATAATCCTTTTCTTTTTTATTATTTAACCTTTAGGTTCATCATCATTAGTATCGTTTGCTAGATTTGCCTCACCCTTATAGTTTTCTATCTCAGTACTGTAAGCTCTATTCTTTTGTCCGTTATTAATTTTAGCTTTTTTGATAGTTGATAACAACCAAAGCTCTCCAGTACAGAATGCGTAAAAACACGTCGTAAGTGTTGGTGATAGTTCTATACCTGATCTAATTTGTACAAACATAGCTAACCCAGTATAAGTAAATAAAGACAGTATAACAAATATTATTATAAATTTACTGGTTCTACTATGCGATTTCATTTTTTTCTTTTTCAACTTATCCTTTATAAGTTTTAATGAAAACATCAGAACTTCACTTCCTATTTTTATTTTTTTATTAAATATTTGTTGACGTGGAACAACTAATTAAATAGAGTAATAAAAAAGAAAGAGGTAGATTTCAATGGCTAAAAAACTTATAATTTTAGATTCAGGACATAGTAAAGCAACACCTGGAAAAAGATCTCCTGATAGTAGTTTATTAGAATGGGATTTTAACAATCAAATGCAAAAAAAATTAAAAAATAGATTAGAACAACTAGGATTCGAAGTTTATTTGGTTAATCCCAATCCTCAAACAGGTGCGGATAAATCATTAGCTAGTAGATGTAACGATGCTAATAAATATTGGAATAGCAAAGGTAAACCTGATTGTCTTTACGTTTCACTTCATGCAAATGCAGCAGGATCTGGGAAATGGTATACAGCTAGAGGTGTAGAAACTTACACATGTCCAGGTTGTTCATCTAAATCTACAAAAGCATCTAAAAGTATATGTGCATCTATATTTAAAGATATATATGCAGTAGATAAAGGATTTAAAAATAGAGGTCCTAAAACGGCTAATTTTTATGTTGTTAAACATACAAATATGCCTTCAGTATTAGTCGAATATGGATTTTACGATAATGAAGAAGATCTTAGAATATTAAAATATAAAAAAGATTTGCTATGTGAAGCAACTTTAAAAGGTATATGTAAGCATTTCGGTGTGGTATATAACTCACCTGCGGTAAAATCAACACCAGTAGTTGTTGAAGAAACAGTTCAACAACCGGTAAACAATTTACCATCTACAAAAAAACCATGGAAAAATGGTACGTATAATGTAAAAGTTAGAGTAACAGCTTCACCATCTTTAAACGTTAGAGCTGGAAGACCAGGTAGTAATAAATACGATAATATAATAGGAGTTCTACCAAAAAATGAAATAATTACAGTTGGATATTGTTTAAATGGATGGTTTGGAGTAATTATAAATGGTAAACAAGGATTTATATCAGGAAATTATGTTGTATTAGTATAACAATAAAAAGGTTGGGTTTTACCCAACCTGCATAAATATTTTTTAATATAAGGAGTAGATGATCGCTATGGATAATTATGTGTATAGATATGACCAATTCGTCGTCAAAAAAACAACTGATGGAGGATTTGTTGTTGTAAATACCAAATCTAGTTACGAATGTCATTCCCACGTAAAATCAGTGCAAGCTGGAAAAGCCTTGTGTAAGCTTGCAGCAAAACATAAATTGCCAAAAAATAATGATTTATATTTTATTGAAAGTTTAATAAGACTAACTAACAATAAAAAATATTTATGTGAGCTAAATAAATTAAAATCGGATATATTAAATAATAATATTATAGAAACAAAAAAATCTAAAATAATAAAAGAACATGAAAATGATATTAGAAAAGAAATAAATGAGGGATTAGATGAATATTATGATAATGAATGAAATATAATCTATCATATAAGCTGAGCTTATATGATAGATTATATTTTTTAATGTTTTATCATACGTTTAACCATTACTTTAATTGCTCCGAAAAGAGCTAAACATGCTAAACCAGGTAATCCAAAAATTACCCCTAAAATACCACATATATTTGGAGAAAAATTTAGCTCACGGAATTGTCTATTTCCCCATATCGCTAATTCGTGTGCTAAATATCCCCATAAAATCGCACAAAAAACACTTATTAAAAATTCAACCAATTTAATTCATCACCTTTCTTATAAATTTATTATATTTTCTACTTCTTTAGCATCTACAAGTTTAATCATTCCTCTATATTCAAATGGTGACATCTCTAATAATTCTACATTCATTGGAACTGTTACTAACAGTCCATAATTAACTAATTGTGCTAAAGTTAAATTGTATACTATTCTACAACCGTCTGTTTCTAATATAAACGTTACTTCTATTTCTCCTTCATCCTGCATATCACTGTCTAATTTAACTTTTTCCACATATAGGTTAGCAGGAGAAACTAATACAACTCCTAATAAAGGAACGTGTTTCATATTACAATTCCATTTATCTACTAAAGCTCTTTGTTCTCCTAAAACATCACACTCTATATATTCTCCGTCCATAGGTACTATTCCTTCAGCTATATCGTTAAGATCACTAATTTCTTTTTCGTTTAATTCAACACTACCTTGTTCTAAAATATCTGAAAGATTCATAAATTCATGAAGTTCATCTTCAGTTAATTCTTCTGTAAAATTATTTATAGCTTCCTCCATATTTTCAGGTTCTAATAACATGAAAGGTTCTACAAGAACTTCATCTTCTTCTTGCTTCATATCTTTAATTCTTTTCTTTTCTAATACCGCCATTAAAGCATTTTTTATAGCTTCTTTAACATGATTTTTATTATCCATTTCAATTACCTCCATTTTTTATTTTCTATTAGTTTGTTATATATGTTATAATTTTTTATCAAGTAGTTCAAAAAACAAACTAATAAGGTTAAAACTAAACTAAAAGGAGGTTCTAATATGGATTTAGATAAATATAAATTTAGATACGATGCGTATAAAAATAATACGTTTGATTTAGATATAGTTGAAAAATCTATAAATGACTCTAAACTGTCATCTTATCAGTATCTTAGACAATTTCAACTAGAATCTACAGGATATAGAAGATTTGATTTTAATATGCAAGATATTTATAGAACTAATAAAGTTAACCATGTATATACACTAACACCTAGAAAATGGTTATTTTATATAGATTATGAATTTATAAATGTCGGTAAGCGTCTATCTTATAAAAGATCTAAACTATACGAAAAAGAATTAAGTTTCACGGATATTATGAATAGACCGGATTTATTTGATTCATCGTTTTTAATGTTTATTAACGGTACACTTTATCTTCGAGGAATAAACATTCTTTGTAAAGAAGATAAGACGTATATGGTGATAAATTGTAAAGAGCAGCCTTCTCCTGAAGGTATAACTATTTCAGATATGCGAAACTTCATAGATAATAATGCTAAAGTCACTGTATTTTTTATACCAAATATAGGAATAAAAAATTTACATACTAATGCTTACAGATTAAGAACATTAAATAAATCTACCGGTGTTCCTAATAATCTCCTTAATTTATCGGAAAACGTAGATTATAATAATGCACTTACATTTATGAATTATGTAAATGATGTAAAATCGATTCCTGTTATAAGTGAGATGTCAGATTCCGGACTTTATGTATCAAATGATGTTGTTAATAATATAATAAACACAAATCCTAACAATACTGGATTAGATATAACGTTGATACCACTACGTAATTTACTTACAAGAGTAAGAATAGACAAAGGTAATAAATGGTTTGAATTACCGATGCAAGACTATCCAGTTGCTGTAGAGAACTGCTTAGTAACCGATATTAATGGTAATTTTATACATGATGCTAGAATAAAACATTATTATCCTAATATATATTCTATAGAAAATGTGGATGACATAATATCCCGTACTGAGTTATTAGTTTATGTATTTTATTTAAATAACGGATATAATCAATTAAAGCATTTAGACATGCTTGCCGCATATCATAAATATGTACCAGATTATTTAACTAGATATAAAGAAGGGACTATTAACCCTATAGTTAAAAATTTCGACCCTACAATTGTAAATTACAATATCAAAGATTATCATAATTCTGTCGAGTATGACGATCATTTTAAATATAAAATAGCTAAAATGAAAGAGTATATAAAGGCAGACCCTAATAACTTTAAGCGATATTTAAAAAATTTAGGTCTAGGTAATAATTACTATTATGTGGATGTGTCTAAAATAAATTTAGATTCTCGAAAAAGAAAAGACAACCATGATACCAAATTGGATTTATACGAATTTAAAGAAGAAATGTATATGTTTGTATTTAGAAATGATTTTAGAGGAATGTATGATGAATTAATAATCCATGTAGATGGAACTAGATATCAGGAAAAGATAATGGTGTTTAGAACTGATATGCTTGATTATGTATACATACCAACATATTTAGTTAAAAATGATTCTATGATAGAAATAGAAAAAGTTACTGATGTTAAAAAAGAATATCCTTTTAAATCATCAAGCTTATCAACTATACATACAATAGACATAGGTGAATTCGCAGTTAGAAATAAAACATTATATAATGATCTATTTGTTGTAGATAAAGCTACTGGAAGATATTTGGATTCTGAAGATTATCAAGTAATTTTACCGGTTAAATTTCATTTAGACGATATGGATTCTGATATAGTACTGGATTACATTATAGTGGAATCTAGTAACGGTTATTATCAATTGGCTCTTTTAGACCATGGATTAATCGAATTACAGGAAGATATGGAACCTGAAAATACTGATAATGCATATTATTTAACAGTTCAAAACAATGATAATGAATTTTATCAATTTGATGTACAAAATAAAAAAGCTTTATTTGGTAAAGTTGATTATTTAAATGGATGTATCACTAATAAGTTAAGATCTCTAGAAGATAAAAAGTTAATCTATCAATTTAAAATGGTGGATGGTAGTGTTAAAATAGAAATTTCCGAAGACGATGGTACTAGTAAGACTCTAGCTGAAGGTGGTCTTAATTTAATAGATTTAGACGATGTATTTTTACCTTGTCCTAGAGAAATAAAAATAAAATTATTAGACGAAAAATACTTAAATAGAGATTTAGCTCTTCATATTAAGAAAAATCATAATTATGAAGTAGTCGAAGATGATTTATTATATGAAGAAATCATAATATATGATCATGATGGTATATCATATAAAGTTTCAGTATTAAGAGACTATATGCTAGCTTATTATCGAGATTATGAGTGTAAAGAAATTTATTTAAAAGAAGAAGGAAATATATTTAAATTATCAATTGTAGGTAATAAATTGATCGTTGATTTAGTAGAAAATGTGGAAGAAATTATTGATAGAGCATCATATATATCCGATTATATAAATGTACGAGATGGTTTAAATGGAAAAGTGTACAAAATATTTATAAACAATGGAAATCTTGAAGCGGAGATATCTGATAATGAAGAGGTGTTTGAACAGGATTTACATATAGAAGGTGATAATAAACGCCATTATGTATTATTAACATATAACGGTCTAATAAGAACAACACCTATAAATTACAATAGGGATCCGGAATTAGATTTTTATTCAATAATATTTAAAACAGTTTCTAAGAATGATTCACGATATTTTAGAGTATACCATAATGGTAGACTTATACCTAGACATGTGTCTAATGTAGTATTCCCGAATTATTGTGACTTTACTGATGCTGAATTACGATTAGGATTTAAAAAACAACCAGGTATTCATTATAATATAGCAGTCGAGTGCATGCCTTACATGATGAAACAAGTATGTTATTTAAATGCTATACCGACAGATAAAGTTATTAATTTAAAAGGAATAATAGATAAACCTTTTGATTTTAAATGGTATGATATATACTTAAATGGTAAGAAATTAACTACTAAAGATGTTGAAATAGTATCAGCACATTTAATTAAAGTGTTAAAAACCGATTCAGTTAAAGGTCTTGAGATAATAGAAAATTCAAGAGATAGAGAATACTTTGGTGGTTTTGATGTTATATATGATATAATTGACGAACTATTTGAAAATGATAAAGTATTTTCAGATAATTTAAATAACTCCGTTAAAGAAAACAGCAATATTAAAGATAATGAAATCCCTACTGCAGGAATAGAAGATGTTCTTATAGGATCACTTGATTATGTATTACACCATCTTTATGAATTTTTATTACTTTCATTTGGTATGATAAATCCCGATCAGAATCAATTAACAATGTCAGATTTATATAAATTTGAAGGATTGGTTGATATAGACACTCCATTAATGATCGGTTTTGATATTTATGGTGAAAATAGAATAGACGATGAACGTATTGTGTTAAACATAAATCCTGATGAATAAAAATAAAATTGTTTTCTGGGGTTGTAATTCTCCCAGAAAACAATTAATTAATAATTTTTTAATTTGAAAGGAGAGACTTAAGTATGAGTATTCAATCGGATGCAATGAGGGACTTAATACAACGATTCGCCATTTCAGCTCTTTCAAGAGAAAGAAAAAATGAGGCAATAAATGAAGAAATATTAGCTGGTAAATACACTGGTGAATTTTATATTAAGACAAAAGATGGATTAGTTCTATCAGTTGATGTTATTAACAGAATGAAATCTATGAGTCATGATGTTATTAGGATAGCTGAGCTTCTTAATATGTCAGGTGAGGTATTTAGAGTTGATTTTGAAAATATGATTTTACCATCATTCATAGACTATGAGTCGAATGTCCTACAACAGGAACCAATAGAATTACCTAATTGTAGTGAAGTGGTAGTTTATTTGGATATAGACGAATATGACGTAATGAATGATGTACCAACTCCTATACAAAGTGAAGGAGTTGTAGAGTTTGTATTTGAAGTAATTAAAGATGGTGTTGTTTCTAATATTCAAATAAATAATACTCTAAATAATATTAATTATTTTAAAATACCATTTGAAGATTTTGAGAAAATAACTTCTATTAAATTATCAAGTATAGTTATAAATAAAGATGATAAAGTTTATACTGAATCAGAATCTAATAGAGTTATGGTGCTACATAATATATTTGTAACATTAAATTATTAGGAGGTGGATAATTATGGCTAAACTTACACTAATTAAAAAATTATCAAATAACGAAGTTATTAATAGCTTCAATCTTATTATGAACATGTTATTTGGTGGGAAAATCCCTGAAATTTACGATGAAAACAAAGTTTATAATAAGGGTGATGTTGTAATAGTAAATGAAAATGGTATGTATAAAATAGTAGTTATATCTAAAGATAACGTTACAGGACCCTGGAATCCTGCTAATGGTGCTGAAATAGTATTTACAGAACTATTTAACGACAGTAGTATATTATTACAAAATAATAAAGAGTTTCATTCTAAACAAGAAGCGATTTCAGATGATTTAGCTACTTTATTATACGAATTAGCTGGTTTAATAGATAATAGATTATCATTAAATACACTTTATAGAGAAAATTTTAGAACTTCTGATAACTTAAAAATAAATGCGGGTATGCATATACCAGGTTCTATACAAGCAATACCAAATCACGGTATAGATTTCAGTTTATCGAATCCAGTACCTCTTCATTTAGAACCAACATCATTTAAAATAAAACATTTTATAGAAATGAAGGGTGTACCTACTTTGGGTTGTAGTATAACTTTTAATGCTTTAGATTCCAATCCTTATTGGTTTAATGTTAATGATGCTATTTTAAATGCTGGTTTTATCAACATACCTAAAAATGAATTTGAGAAAGAAGATGGTATACCGTATGCTTTAGATTTTAGAGTAACGGGCTCATGTCCTTCAAATTCTTCATTGATAATATCAGATTTTATGGTGGTGTTTATATAATGAACCGTATATTTGAAAAAAATGTATTACGAAAATATTTACTCATGATAGCTGTACTATTACTATTTTTTGCAGGTGGTTATAGAGCATTTACTTTATATAAAACATATAACAGTTATAAAACTGAAATAGAAACTATTGAAAAGAATACTGATGAAAATATACATAACGTCTTAAGTGTTATTATTGAAGAAACACATGATATTGTAAAATATAAAACTAAAATGGATTCTGTAACATTACATCGATTGATGATTGAATCTATGCATCTCGATGAGATATATAACAACATAGTCAGAATGGATTTAGATGACAGTTTTATAAAAGTACTTGATGAAGTATTTGACTTATCTGATGTTGAAGATAAAGTTATTATAACAGTAGGTACTAAGGATTATGTGTTTTATTGTAAATCTAATATAAATATTGACAAATTTGATCATTTAGATGCTGAATCAACTTATGTAACCTGGGATCAATACTATGAAAAAATGGATAATCCAGGAGTTGTGAAAATAGCATATGAGGATTTAGTTATGAAAAGAACGGATTATGTTATACTAAGAACGGATGGTGTATATCCTGATAATACATATTATACAATAGACGATGTTATTTTAGATTATCATGAAAATGGTATGAAAAATATGGATAAATATTATATTCTCACATTGGGTGTTATAACTGATACTGGTGATATATTCGGTGAATCCGATGATAATTATATGTTACATAATCCTAACGTGAATAAAATATATATATTTAAAGGAGTTTGTTTAGGAGATTATATTAAAGATTATATACCTTTACTCGAATCACTGAATGAGAGCATGTCTGCTAAAATAATACAAGTTAGAAATACAACAGAATTCTGTAATGCTTTAATTAATATTTTCCTAATTACAGTAACTATAGTTATAATAATGATAGTGATTAAAAATTTGGATGAAGAGAATAACGAAATACAAAATAAAATAGATAAACCCAATTAATTTACAGAGGGATGGAGATGGTATAATTGCAAGGAATGAACATTGATGTTTTTTTATCAATAGCAATACCATTGTCTCTATATTTTTTAATCACTTTAGCTGGAGCGTTTGTAAAAGACATGTATAATAGTATTAGAGGAACCGATACGTCTTTTAGATTGTATAGGATACTAATAGGTTCTTTTTTTAGTGCATTTGTAATGGTTGGATTAGAAAATTGGATGATGAAATTTATAGGATTAAAAGAAATTGTTGTAGTTGCTTTTTTCTTGGGTATATTAAGTTTCGAGTTATTTGAAAAACTTTCAAATATAGATGGAATATTTGAATTTTATCAAAGATACCAACAAATTAAACGTGGCGAAAAAACGGAAATAAAAGAAAGTAAAAGCCCTACATTAACTGAGAGTGTTGAAAATAAAAAGAAAGAAGAAAACATGACTGATAAAGGTCCAACAGATTCATATAAAAAATAGAATGTAGTCAAAAGACTACATTCTATTTTATTAATAATTCCCACATACACTAGTTACAATAGTAATTCCATAATTATAGTAAGGGTAACCTTGTGAAGGATTAACTTCCAAGTGTATTTTATCACCTCACTTTAATTATATAAATTCAATGTCTGTTATATAAACATAATAGCTCTTATAAGGTACGTAAACCGTAACTCCAGGATAGTATTCTCCTGTCCAGGTAGAAATATCAATAGTAAACTCAGTAGTTGCAGTCAACATAGAAGGAGGTATATTGTAAAGACCTGAATTATAAACTGCCCCTAAAATAGTTATGTCCGCGTCTGCATATTCCCCTGCATCAACTGTGGAATTCGTACATGCTGAAAACTTTATTGTTGCACTAGTACCACTATCACTAGGTATTTCGTATCTAGCTTTTATCTTTACCTTACTGAATAAGCTAAAGTTTATCTTATTGCTGTAAGTTGAAACTACATAAGGGTAATCACTATTTTGGATAGAGAATTTGTAACCCAAATTTGATGCGTGAGTGGCAAAAACATTCGAATTCAAAGAACCAAAAACAGAGGAATTGCGTAAGACAGTATTTTCAATAGAGAATACTGATGCTACTGTTAAAGCGTTCCATTGGGAGTTCTGATAAATATAAGAGGCTAATCTATCAGTGTTTTGGCATACTTTATAGATGTAATAATTAGTTGTTACACTACCACTGACACTTTGCACCAAAGTACCTAGACTCGTATCTGTAGATACTAAATTCCCTAAGTATAAAGTTATTTGACTATTATCAGATGTTACATCATTAAAATTAGAACTAAGGACAAATTTATCTACAGGGTTCTGAGTTATAACACAAATTTGATTTTCTTTTCCTGTTGCTGGTAGCTCAGTAGCACTTATTATATCTAAACCACCACTGTTAGCTATCTCTTCATTCTTTCTATCTAATTCACTATTTACTTTACTTATTAAACTAGCCATATCATCTTCTTCAGATACTTCTACACCTTCTTCTTCAAGTATAGAAGCAAGTGAATCTCTAAGAGTAGTGTCTTCTTCTCCTACTCCTATTGCATACCATTTAGTAGCATATATTTTATAATAATAAGCAACACTGGTTTTAAGTGTGAAACTGTTAGCTGTTATATCTGAAATTGAAAGTTGTCCAAGAGTAGTATCACCACTACTTCCGATTGCTCCTAAATTACTGACTATGATATTATCTATACTCAATGATGCATTTCCCATCATCATCATACTACCAGACACTTGAGCATATTCTCCATATACAAAGACGTATGTAGGAGTAAAATTTAAATTTGTTGTTATCGTCACTGATTGACTGCTATATGAATCACTCTCTAACTTCCAAGAACCAGACCCTTCAGCAAATTGTATACCTTTACCACTACTATCTTCTGCCATTGAGGCTATCTTATCTATTAAACTTTTAAATTTATCAGTACTTTCTATAGCAATACCATTATTCATCATATTAGTTTTAAATGTACTTAATAATCCGTTTATATCATTACCCATAGCAGCAAACGTATCCTCTGAGTTTAGAGGCTCGCCAATAGCGTCTGCTATGATTTCTTTACCGTTATTGGCACTTTGAAAAAGTTCATTTATAGCTCCTACTAATGATTTATCATTAGTTAATAAACTTTCATCTGTTTTATCTTGTTTGTCAGATACATCTACATTGTCTATAGCTTCTTGAAGATCTTCTTTAGTAGTATAGTTACTTAGATCTACATCACCAGTACTATTTTCTATTTCTTCTATTAAACTTTCGCTTAAATCTTGTTTTGTTATTTTACCACGCATATTTATCACTCCTTTGTTATTAATTATTGCTAATTAAGAAATTGTTTCCGATTAGTAAATATTAATACAATAAAGACAATAGATAAATATAATCAAATTACTTAGTGAGGATTCTGTTAAGAATCCTCACAGATTATACATCTTACATTTAATTCATATTTTTATAGTATATTGATTGTTCATTTCATTAATTCTTGTTTAAATTCTTTGTTATCCATATAAATCACCTCTTTTATTATATTGATAATAATTTATCATAAATATAATATTCCTCGTAATATTTGATATATCTAATATATATTCATGATATTCGGTATCTGTAGGTTTTATAGTTATACTAACATAATCAACACTACCTACTGCCGTTCTACATGTATTATCATTACTTCCACTATAATACGCATTCGCAGTACTACATACACCAAATTGTATTGTCCTGTTTTTATTTGCAGTATTCATTTTTAAATTGATTTTTTATTCAACTATACGAGTCCAAACTTTGACATTAGTCATATAACCAGTAGCATTTAAATCGTTAGCGGTATCTCCACATAATGCTATCTCAAGATTAGTAGGTTCTGTTATTGTAACATCCCAAGAATAGGTTGTCTTAGTATTACCCTTATGATTCATATAATCAAAAGTTTCTTGTTTTCCAGTTGATTGTGGTGTTAAATATATATATCCATTAGAATACCAACCGGAATCTTCACACCATAAATCAAAAGAAACTCTATATACACCTTCAGTTAATACAACATCAGTTACTGTTTCTCGATCACTTTTCGAAGTACTAGAGTAAGTTTGTGTACTATTAACAAAATATAAGTCTTCTCCTTCTTGATTAACATCGTATATTGGACCATCTGGTGTTAATTCCCAACGTACTTTAAATTTAAGGCTGTCGTTATTTTCAGAACCACCACTAACATCTTTAATGAATTTTATATGATAGAATCCACTTTTAGAACCCAATCTGACAGGTTGAACGACCCCACTATCAGATTCTTTAAAACTTTTAAGAACGTTAGTTTCATCCTCTTCATTACTACGTGATAACTGATTATTTAACGTTGATATTAAACCAAAGTCATATCCTTCTTCCGCATAGTTTATACAATCAAGGTAAGCTGTATATTTACCATCAAGTGTATCAAGTTCTAATACGCATAAAGCATAAGAATCATCTATACCTTTGTTTTGACTTTCATAATAACCATCGTCTGAAAGTTCGAAGCCGTAATCTGCATCAGTTATTTGTCCAACAGAATAACTAGGTTCATTCGTAACAGGTGGAAGTGGTGTGAAATTTATATTTGATGAGTTTATTGCTTGAATAATTTCATCCCATGTACTATCAACAGATAAGTCATCGGCACCTTTTTCAATAAGCATATTCACCATATCTTGTTTTCCGATAATATGAATATTTAAATTATTATTTAATCGAGTTATCTCTTCATTCTTTCTATCAAATTCACTATCTACATTAGTTATTAAACTAGCCATATTATCATCTTCAGTTACTTCAACACCTTCGTCTATCAGTACTAATTTTAAGTTATTATAGTATTCATTAATCATGCTATTAACGTAGTCATCTACTAATAAATCTAACATAGTACCTATATCCATAGATTCAGTTACTTCAATAGAGTTATCTAATAGATAGTAGTATAGTTTTTGTCTATTTATTTCATATTCATCTATAGCTTGAAATGATAATGGTACTTGAGTAAATGTAGTTCTATCAGTAGTATCACCTGATCCTAATTCTCCACTACTATTAACACCACAAGACCATACACTACCATCATTCTTTAATATAAATGTATGATAATTACCACAAGCTAT
>Ga0233386_1000106_pt1 | contig 27719 bp, 27 predicted proteins | sample ElkDunMinimDraft_17_FD_191544 | JGI IMG/M metagenome (GOLD analysis project Ga0233386, IMG submission 191544) | Fecal eukaryotic communites from dung pellets of Tule Elk in California, USA - Elk Dung G4 | ecosystem: Host-associated > Mammals > Digestive system > Large intestine > Fecal | place...
CAGAGATCCCGGAGGCCGGTCGCCAGGTCTCCGAGAGACGCCCACCCTACCGGTTCTTCGTCGCGTTGCTCACACCCCACCACCGGCACCTCGGTGACGATCGAGGTCATCTCGTCGAGCACCGCCAGTTGGTCGGCACGCCGGCGCGCGAGCCACCGGGCTGCCGGACCGTCGCCGTCGAATGCCGGCACGATCCCGTTGGCGACGACGGCCTCGAGTGTCAGGCCGATCAGAGCGGCCCACGAGCGGAGCCGGACCATCTCCGCACGACCTGCACGGTCGGGAGTGGAGACGAGCACGGCGGTGGTCCTGTCCGGGTTCTCGAACAGGTCGCGGGTGGCGGCGATCCCGGAGAGAATCCGGTCGAACAACGCCACGACGACCGTCAGGCGCGGGTCCGGCCCTATCGCCGCCTCGACGCGGCTGTGCTGCGGCCAGATGCGGTCCATGTAATCCGAGATCGTGCGCGGCGCCGCGAGCATGCGCACCGCGTCGGCCGATGCGGGGGCGTCGACGATCACGGTGTGCCAGCGTCCGCTGTCGGCCAATCGCGCCACTTCCGAGAGGGCGAGCAGTTCCTCCACCCCGGGAAGGCCGGTGAGTTCTTCGGGCGCGGGCAGAGCGAAGCGGTCGCCGTGCTCGTGGCCCGCGGCGACGGACGCCAGCGACGCCAGGCTCGCGAAGCGTTGCTCGAGCAACGCGAGCGAATCGACCTCGATCAGGTCGACTCCGTCGCCTGCCGAGCGCACACCTTCACCGGGGGCGACGTCGAGGACGCCGGACAGCGAATGCGCCTGGTCGATCGAGGCGATGAGCACCGGTGCGCCGGTGCGGGCGATGCCGAGCGCCGTCGCCGCGGCCAGCGTGGTCTTGCCTGCTCCGCCCTTGCCGAAGAACACACGCACGCGCGCGGGGGTGGCCTCGCTCGAGGTGCTCAGCCCTCCACCTGCTTCTTCAGTTCCTTGAGCGCGGTGTCGGTGATGACCTTCTCCGCCTTGCGCTTGAACAGTCCGATCATCGGGATGTTGACGTCCACGGTGAGCTGGTAGTCGACGACCGTTCCGCCGTCCGGGGTGTCGTTGAGAACGTACGAGCCGGACTGCGCCTTCTGGATCTCTCCGGATTCGAGTTCCCAGCTCACGGCGCGGCCGTCTTCGGCCCACTGGTATCGCAGGACGTACGTGTCCTTCACGATTCCGGCGTCGAGCACGAAGCGGACCCGGTCGGCGAGACCGTCCGGCCCGGTGCTCAGTACCTCGACGGTTTTGGCGGCTTCGACCCATGTCGGGTAGGCGGCGAAGTCGGCGATGACAGCCATGACCCGATCGGCCGGCGCATCGATGGTGATCGACCTCTTGGTCTTATCGGCCATGCGATGAATGCTCCCTTTCGTCCGTCCACCCGACACGGCGCGCTCGGCGCCGTCGCCGTTGTCTACCACACACCGTATCCGGCGGCTACGACCTCACAGGCGCGGGGATTCGCCCGCCGGACGACCCGCCTCGAGGCGTGCCTTCACCTCGAACGCCATCTTCTTTCCCGCGACGCGCCGCTCGCGGGTGATGCCGGCGATGTTCAGCGATGCGATGCGCGACGGTGCGACACCCGTCGGTTCACAGTGCAGGAAGTAGTGGACGACGGCTCCGTCGAGAACCGGTTCGATCCACACTTCCATCGTTCCGTTCAGCGGGCCTGCGACGGCCCACCGGATGCCCTTCTCGGCTCGGTCCTCCCGGACCGTGAGCGCGAGCTCGGGCCACCACTCGCGCCATCGCGCGGGCGACGCCAGCGCGGTCGCGATCCGTTCCGGGGGTGCGGCGATGAAGGTTTGGTCCGCCACCTGAATGCTGCTCACGGGGACAGCTTCACATATCCGCCGAGGGTGTCCGTCCGTCGCCCCGCCGATCGGGATCCGTCGCCGAAGGCGCAGGGTCCACCTCGAGGAGCCGGCGCAGCTTTGCGCCCAGTACGTCCCATTGCCACTCTGTCGAGACCCATTCGCGTCCCGCCGCACCCATCGTCGCGGCCCGGTCCCGGTCGGCGAGGATCCCGCTGACGGCTGTCGCGATCGCGGTCACGGACGTGCCGTCGACGACGAACCCGGTCTCCCCGTCCCGCACGGTTTCGGGCGCGCCCCCGGACCGCCCCGCGACCACGGGGACACCCGTCGCGGACGCTTCGAGATACACGATGCCGAGTCCTTCGACATCGAGTCCCCCACCCCGGGTCCGGCACGGCATGGCGAACACGTCGGCGATGGTGTGATGCGCCGCGAGTTCGGCGGCGGGAACGCCACCGGTGAAGACGACGTGGTCGGTGACACCGGTGCGGTGCGCGAGGTCGCGGAGCCGGTCCTCGTAGGGGCCACCGCCGACGATGACGAGGACCGCGCCGTCGATCCGGCGCCGGATCTCGGGCAGCGCGCGGATCAGCATGTCCTGGCCTTTGCGCGGCACGAGCCGCGACAGGCACAGCACCGTCGGGCGGTCGCCGAGCCGGTACCGGGCGCGCAACTCGGCGCGTGCGACCGGGTCCGGGCAGAAGACGTCGGTGTCCACGCCCGACGGGAGGTGCTCGAGCGCGGCATGCGGGCCGAACGCCGACGCGAATCGGCTGCGCGTGTAGCGGCTCACATAGGTGATGGTGTCGGTGTGGTCGCCGATCCGGCGTAGCGCCTGACGTCCGCCCGGCACCATCGACCAGCCGACCTCGTGACCGTGGGTACTCGCGATCACGCGCTGCGCCCCGGCGCGTCGCATGGCGGGAGCCATCAGCGCCAGCGGTGCGGATGCTCCGAACCACACGCTGTCGCAGCCGTACTCGGACACGAGGCGCGCGGCGCGTCGAGCGACGTCCGGGGTGGGGAGCATCAGCGTCGTGGGATGCCGCACCACCTCGTACGGCTGCTGCGCGTCGAACGTCACGTGACTGTCCCCGCGCCAGCGAGGCGCATAGACAACGAGATCCTCGGCACGCAACTGGCCGGCGAACGCCTGCAGGTACGACTGGATACCGCCGGGTCGGGGCGGAAAGTCATTCGTGACCAGCAGAGTTCGCGACATGGCTACACCGTAGCGATGTCCGGACCGGGTCCGGATGGACGGGTCGGCTCAGCCCACGGTGAGTCGTTCGGAGACCCAGTCGCCCCACCGGCCGACGTAGTCGCCGGTCCCGAGTCCCACGACCTCCCGGAGCGCGTCGTCGACCTCGTCCGGCTCGGCCGGTCCCGTCGAGAGCGCTCGGTACAGCGACGTCAAACTGTCGACGCCGAACTCCTCGGCGGTGAATGCCGCGACCGACCACGCCTTCTCGTAGGCGCTGCGTGCGCCCTGACCGGCGGTGAACTCGGCATCGTCGGGTAGCGCACGGGGCAGGCCGTTGCGGAGGGAATCCTGGACGAGGGTCGGTGCGATCCGGCGAAGGTCGTTCGCGGTGACGCCGCCCCCGGGGTCCGTGCCCGTTCCGCGGTACCCGATGTAGTCGGCATATCCCTCGAGGACCCACAGCGGGGAGCCGTCGACCGTCTCGGTCCGGGTGGCGATGTGCACCATCTCGTGCCGCAGCAGTGCGCGCAGACCCTGACGGGTGAGGCGTTCCCCAGCATCCGGAGCGAAGACGATCCGCTGCCCGGTCGCGGTGTCCGTCCCCGGCCGGACGGCGTCCGAGACGGCGACGGCCGCGATTTCCTCGCCGTCGTGGCGGGTTCCCACCTGGTGTGTGAATTCCTCCCGCGATCCCGTCGCGACGACGAGGGCGCGCCGTGACCATTCCTCTCCCCATACTTCGGAGACGGCGTCGACGGCGGAGTCGAGTTCGGTCGCCGTCGCCTCGATGAGGTCGTGGCGGTCGGTGGGTCCTATCACCAGCGAGCGGCCTCCGGCGGTCGCGACCTCCGCGACGTGGAGGGGTCCGTGGTCCCAGGGGCCGCGCCACGTGACCGCGCCGGGGATCACGGGTGCATCGTCTGCGAGCAGCCATCCGCCGGACCGCTCGACGAACAACGCCGTGACGGGACGGCGGGTCGGTTCCTCGTCTACGCCGTCGACCGCGTAGCGGAGATAGACGATGTGCGCGCGCACCGGGTCCGCGCCGAACGCGGCGGTGAGCGTCGTGGGTACGTCGAGGTCCGGTTCGGGTCCCATCTCGTATCCGAAATCGGCGAGGGGCACCGCCCGGAGCGACTCCGCGCGCAGCGTTTCGGACTCGAGCAGCGCTGTGGCGGCCGGGTCGATCACCGACGCCAGCGCGTCGCGGTCGGCGCGGCGCACCGCATCCGCCCAGCGATCGACCAGCGACTGCAGTTCGGTGCGGGTCGTCTGATCGGTGTCGGCCGAGTCCGCGGGTGCGACGACGAGCAGCACACCGGCAGTGACGACGGCGAGGACGAGCCCGGCCAAGCCGAGACGTTCCCACCGCCGATGACGGTTTGTCGACGCAGGCGCAGGCACGGCGGCCAGTGTAAGGGGCCGCCCGCCCGGTCAGTAGCGGCGTGCGCTGTGGAAAGGGAAGCTTGCCATCGACTGCACCTTCACCGGCACACCGAACGTGGACGCGTGCACGATGTTGCCGTCGCCCGCGTAGAGGCCCACGTGGGAGGCGTCGTCGTAGAAGATCACCACGTCGCCGGGCTGAAGGTTGTCGCGCGAGACGGGAATGCCACCCTGTGCCTGGGCCTGGCTCGAGCGCGGCAGGGTCTTGCCCACCTGGTTGTACGCCCACACGACGAGACCCGAGCAGTCGAACTGGTTCGGTCCGGTCGCGCCCCACACGTACGGGTCGCCGATCCGGGTCATGGCAGCGCGGAGCGCTCCCCCACCGGTGCCGGGGACGAGGTGCTGCAGGATCGTGTCGGCGTCGAGACCGGGCGGGAAGGGAGTGCCCGCGAGCACTTCCTTTTCCTGGTCGCTCAGCGCGTCGAAGGCGTCGAGGACGCCGGCGATATCGGCTTCGAGTTCGGCCTTGCGGCGTTGCAGATCGTCCCGGAGTACCTGTGCCTCCTCGGCGGCGACGGCGGCGGCTTCCGCAGATCGCTGTGACGAGGCGGCCACTTCGGCGGCCGCGGCCGTGGCGACCTTGAATCGTTCGACGTCGCGGGCCGTCTGGGCGCCGAGGACGTCGAGCAGCACCATCTGGTCGAGCATCTGCTGCGGGGAATCACTGACCATGAGGGCGAAGAGCCGGTTGGTGCGGGCACCCCGGTAGTTCGCCTGCGTGAGTTTGTCCACGGTGGGCTTGAACCGGGCGACCTCGGCGCGCGCCAGATCCAGCGCGTCGCGGTCCTCGGCGGCGACCGCCTCGGTGGACTGCTGGTCGGCGATCTTCTTCTCGAGGTCCAGCCCGGCGTTGTGAAGGGCTTCGGTGGTCTGTTCGGACCGACGGGACAGGTCCGCCAGGTGTTCGAGCTTTGCTGTGGGGCTGTCGTCCACCGGCTGCGCCCCCGCGGGCGAGGTGGAGACGGCCAGTGCCATCAAGACCGCAACCGCCAGCAACGCACGAATTGCCTGCTTCGTCCTATCGGAAACCACGAAGGCGCATCCTTTCCAAAGGTCTCGATGAGGTTACGGAACGGCATACGTTTGTGTCTACCCGGTGGTAGCAACCCGGACTACGACGTGAGGGTGGGCCCGGCCTGAGCCGGACCCACCCTCACGTAGCTGCATACCGACGGATCAGAAGCGGCGTGCTCCATCGACCGGCATCGAGTCGAGCGGCGCGATCTTCACCGGCTGGCTCGAGGTGGACGCGTGCACGATGTTGCCGCCACCGACGTAGATCCCGGTGTGGCTTCCGCCGTAGAACGACACGACATCGCCCGGCATCAGGTCGGAGATGTTCACGGCCTGACCGGCAGATGCCTGGTCGTAGCTGGTGCGGGGAACGTTCAGTCCGGCCTGCTGGTAGGCCCACTGCACGAGACCGGAGCAGTCGAACGAGTTCGGGCCGGCGGCGCCGTACACGTAGGGGGACCCGATCTTGCTCTGGGCGGCGTCGGCCGCACGCTGGCCGACCGAGGTGTACGGAGCGGTGAATGCCGCAGGCGCGGGGGCGGTTCCGGCCTGCTGGGGGATGAGGTTGGCGACCTCGGGCGGCAGGGTGACGCCGGCGGGGAGGTCGAAGGATCCCACACCGGGGATGGTGACGGTGTCCGCCATGGCGGGGCCGGCCGAGACGGTAACTGCGCCGAGCGCGATGGCTCCGGCGACGAGCGCGCGCCGAACGGTGCGCTTGTTGTTCTGCGAAACCACGAGGGGGGTGCTCCATTTCTTCCGTTCACCCGCCGACCGAGTTAGCTGACGGGTTCGGGCCGGAAGTCAGCCCTACCCTTCGCCGGCGAGCGGCTGAAGGGATTCACCCCAGGTACTAAGTGGGTCCCCGGCTCGGATGCTCCGCGACTGGAGCCTCCGATTAGGCGGTGACCGAGCGGCTCCGACACGGGAGTGGGCCGGAAAACTCTCCGCTTGGTCTCGAGAAGATTACGAAACGGCAACGGAGAAGTCGAGTGCCTCGCGTGAGCATTGTCCCTTTTGGTTTAATTTTCGTCACTTTTACGCCGGACGCTCCCCTTCGGTAACGAAGCAATAACGACCGGTCTGCTTTACCTCGCGCGCCGCGCGCGCCGCGGCGGGGTCCACCCCGGTTCCCAAGACGTCCGTGCGGACGCTTTCCCAGGTCTCCGGCCCATTCTCCCGGCGGGTGCGCCCCCGCGGCCGCCCCGTGCCGGCGCGGCCCCCGCGGCGGGCCGATCGGTATGTTTCGAGGCAGTCCAACGGCCCTGTGTCCCAAACCGAAAGACCCCTGTGACGCTCGTCTCTTGCGCCCGTCCACACCCCTGCCGACGTCGTTTTCCGAGGTGATGTCACGGCCCGGGCACGGGCCGTGACGGAGGGGCCGGAGGCCGTGTCGGTGCCGATTCCTAGGCTCGCCGCATGACGTCGCCGCCACGGTTCACCGAATCCGGGCGCGGAGTCCAGCTCGGCTTCGACGAATTGGACACCCCGCTCCGAGACACCACCTTCGTCGTCGTCGACTTGGAAACCACCGGGGGCCGGGCAGGCGACGACGCGATCACCGAGATCGGCGCGGTCAAGATCCGGGGCGGAGAGGTCCTCGGCGAGTTCGCGACGCTGGTGGACCCGGGGCGCGCGATCCCACCGCACATCGTGCAGCTCACCGGCATCACCACCGCGATGGTGTACGCCGCACCGAAGATCGACGAGGTGCTGCCGGCGTTTCTCGAGTTCGCCGCGGGTTCGGTACTCGTCGCCCACAACGCCGGATTCGACGTCGGTTTCCTCAAGGCCGCGACTGCCCACTGCGGCGCGGCGTGGCCGCGTTTCCCCGTGGTCTGCACAGTCAAACTGGCGCGTCGCGTCCTCGGCCGCGACGAGGCACCCTCGGTGAAACTCTCGGCACTCGCCCAGCTCTTCCGCGTCTCGACGCAGCCGACACACCGCGCGCTCGACGACGCCCGCGCCACCGTGGACGTCCTGCACGCGCTCATCGAGCGCGTCGGCAATCTCGGCGTCCACAGTCTCACCGAGCTCCGGGACTACATCCCGGCCGTCACCGGCGAACAACGGGCCAAGCGCACGCTCGCCGCGCACCTGCCCCGGCGACCGGGTGTCTACATGTTCCGCGGACCGTCGGACGAAGTGCTCTACGTCGGCACCGCCGTCGATCTCCACCGCCGGGTCCGCTCCTACTTCACCGGGTCGGAGACGCGTCCACGGCTGCGTGAAATGGTCGCGGTGACCACCCGCATCGACCACGTCGAGTGCGCCCACGGCCTCGAAGCGGGTGTGCGCGAACTCCGGTTGCTCGCAGCGCATGCGCCGCCCTACAACCGCCGCTCGAAGTACCCCACCCGCGGGTGGTGGATCGTGCTCACAGACGACCCGTTCCCGCGTTTCGCGGTCAGCCGCACCCCCGCGACCGATGCGATCGGGCCGTTCTCGGCGCGCACAGCGGCGTCCGAGGTCGCGGCCCACCTCGCCGAACTGTGCGGGATCCGCACCTGTACACGCCGGATCGGCCATACCGGCAAGCACGGGGACCGGTGCCTGCCCGAGGCCGTGGGTGCGTGTGCAGCCGCGACCTTCGGAGTTCAGGACGCGGCCGCTTACTCGACGCAGGTCGAACGGGCCCGCGCCGTGATCCGGGGTAGCGACGACGAGGTTCTCCGCGACCTGCACGGCCGGCTCGACCGGCTCGTTCTCGACGAACTGTTCGAGAATGCGGCACGTCTGCGCGACCGTGCGGCCGGCACGCTGCTGGCCCTGCGACGCACCCAGCGACTCGCCGCGCTCGCCGCGGTGGACGAACTCGTCGCGGCGCGTCCACGCGACGAGGGCGGGTGGGAGTTCGCGGTCGTGCGGGCGGGAAGACTCGCCTCCGCCGGGGTCGCGCCTCGGGGGGTGCCGCCGATGCCCGTCGTGGACGCGATCGTCGCGGCTGCGGAGACGGCGCGACCGATTCCGGGGCCGTTCCGGGGCGCCTCGCCCGAAGAACTGGGCCTGGTGGCACGCTGGCTGGACTCCGGGGGCGTCCGTATCGTCCGCGCCAGCCACGGGTGGTGCGAACCGGCTCTCGGCGCCGGTCGCTGGAGCGAGTGGGCCGAGAAGGCACGTGACGCCCGCGCGGTATCTGCGGTGGCGCCCGACGAGCGGACGACCACCTAGTCTGATGGAACCCGAGGAAGGCAAGGAGCCCTCATGATCAACGCCATCGTCCTGATCGACGCCGAAGCGCACCGCATTCCGGAGACCGCGCAAGCGGTGGCCGACCTGGCCGGGGTAGACAAGGTGTACTCGTGCGCCGGGGACGTCGACCTGGTGGCCCTGGTGCGCGTCCGCGACCACGAGCAGATCGCCGAAGTGGTCACGCGCGGCATCAACAAGGTCGAAGGCGTGACGAAGACCGTCACGCACATCGCTTTCCAGTCCTACTCCAGCGCGGACGTGGACGCGGGTTTCTCGATCGGTAGCTGATCCGCCCGGCGGACGAGTGTGGGCCCGGACTCCGACGAGTCCGGGCCCACACTCCGTTCGCGTACTCCTTATATTCCCGGCGCGGCACCGAGCCGGGTGGTCACCTCGGACCACGTGCGGAGGACTTCTTCGGCCCGGCCGGTGTCGATCGCGGCAGCAGCGGCCTCGAGTCCGGCCGCGAGTGCCTCCTCGAGACTGTCGCCGATCCCCCGGAACGCTGCGATCGCGCCGGCCGCGTTCAGCAGGACCGCGTCGCGCACCGGCCCGGTCTCCCCCGCCAGGACCGCGCGGGCGATGGCGGCATTCTTCTCTGCGTCTCCGCCGCGTAGCGCCTCGAGCGGTACCCGGGTGATGCCGAGATCGGTCGGGTCGAGGGTGACGACCCGGACCTCGCCGTCCCGCACGATGTGGACGGTGGATGTGGTCGACGTGGTGAGTTCGTCGAGGCCGTCGTCGCCGCGTACCACCAGCGCGGAGTTCCCGCGCTGGGCGAGCACACCGGCGACCGTGCCGACGAGGTTCTCGAAAGCGCATCCGATCAGACCCGCGCGCGGGCGCGCCGGGTTGGTCAGCGGCCCCAGCACGTTGAACGCTGTCGGGATGCCGATCTGCTTGCGCGGGGCCGCGGCGAACCGGAGCGCGGGGTGGTAGACCGGCGCGAAGCAGAAACCGATGCCTGCCTCGGCGACCGACTGGGCCACCGCCTCCGGCCCGAGGTCGATGTGGACGCCCAGTGCCTCGAGCACGTCGGCGCCGCCGCTCTTCGACGATGCCGCCCGGTTGCCGTGCTTGACGACGCGGATGCCGGACGCCGCGACGACGATCGCCGCCATCGTCGAGATGTTCACGGTGTCGGCGCGGTCACCGCCGGTGCCGACGACGTCGACCACGTCGTTGTCGACGGGCACGAGCCGGGCGTAGCCGAGCATGGTGTCCGCGAGCGCGCGCAGCTCGTCGGGGGTTTCCCCCTTCATCTTCAGCGCGACACCGAAGGCGGCGATCTGCGCGGCGGTCGCGTTGTCGGAGAAGATCTCCTCCATCGCCCACTGTGCTTGTTCGCGCGAGAGATCGTGCCCGGCAGTCAGCGCACCGAGGACCGACGACCAGGTGGTCCCCGTCCCGTCCACCACTCGAGTCGCGTTCATCGCACCTGACCTCGCCGCATGCCGCTCCCTACCGGGCACCGGTGTGCCCTCCGCCGCGAAGCTTAGTCAGGCGATACCGGGGGCTGTAGCGCGTCCCACCCCAGCGCGGTGCCACCGAGTCGCTGCGCGAGCGAGACCATGCGGGACTTCTCCTGGGCGCAGTGCATCGCGTCCAGAACCTGGGTGCGCTGCAACACCAGTGCTGTCAGGCTTGCGTCCCCGGCGACCGGCGCCTCCATCGGGGCGCCGCTGACGGTATAGCCGTCCTGTGCGGCCAGTTCGACGGCTCGGTCGACAGCGTCGGGCGGAAGGGTGAGATGGTGGCGCAGTACCGCCTCGTCGGATTCCGTCCAATACGGCTCCGATTCGGCACCGCGCGTCAAGGCCGTCGAACACGCCTCGGCGTCGTCGAACGAGGACACCACTACGACGAGATCCGTACGCTCCCGGTCGAGGGGGGCCCGGCGCCTGGACACCATCGCGCGGAGCCGGTCCCACAAGCCACTTCCGGTACTCATAGCACCAGGTTCGCACGTCCCCCGAAGGCCCGCACAGTGACCCCACCAGGGAAATTATCTGGGCGCGACCAGCACTGACGCGCCTATTTCGGCCCCGATTGCCCAAGACGTACTACGACGGGTCATACTAGCCAGCGTGACGAGCGCAGTAGGGACTTCAGGATCTGCAATCACACAGCGCGTGCACTCGTTGAACCGGCCCAACCTGGTCAGCGTCGGCACCATCGTGTGGTTGTCCAGCGAGCTCATGTTTTTCGCAGGGCTCTTCGCCATGTATTTCGTGGCACGGGCGCAGGCGCCGGAGGGCATGTGGCCCCCGCCGCCCACCCACTTGAACCTGTGGCTGGCGGTTCCGATCACCACGGTGCTGATCGCCTCCTCCTTCACATGCCAGATGGGCGTGTTCGCTGCCGAGCGCGGCGACGTCTTCGGGCTGCGACGGTGGTACCTGATCACCCTCGCCATGGGCACGTTCTTCGTGCTCGGGCAGGGCTACGAATACATCACGCTGGTCTCGGACGGCACGTCCATCTCGAGCAGCGTCTACGGCTCGGTGTTCTACATCACCACCGGCTTCCACGGCCTCCACGTGATCGGCGGCCTCGTCGCCTTCGTGTTCCTGCTGGTCCGTACCCGCGTCAGCAAGTTCACGCCCGCGCAGGCCACCGCAGCCATCGTCGTTTCGTATTACTGGCACTTTGTCGACATCGTGTGGATCGCACTGTTTGCCACGATCTATTTCATCCGTTAGCCAGCTGAACGCACAGGCAGCCCCCTGACGTCCAGTCCGTCCCAAAACAAAAAGGGATACAGATGAGTTCATCCCCACCTCTCGGTTCCGAGGGTGACATGCCCGGTCGATCCTCGACAGCTTCCGCTGCCAAGTCCCGCCGCCAGCGCAAATTCCGCCGGCGCGTCACGGGCGCCCTGGTTCTGGCGGTCGGCTTGCTCAGCGCCGGCTTCCTCGCCTCCGCGTTGACCCCTGCCCCGCAGGTGGCCACTGCGCAGGACGATCAGAGCGCACTGATCCGCGAGGGCAAGCAGCTCTACGAGACCTCCTGCGTGACATGCCACGGCATCAACCTGCAGGGTGTGCAGGACCGCGGTCCCACCCTGATCGGTGTCGGTGAGGCAGCCGTCTACTTCCAGGTGTCCTCCGGTCGCATGCCGGCCTCGCGCAACGAGGCCCAGGCGCTCCGCAAGGAACCGAAGTTCAACGCGGCCCAGACCGACGCCCTCGGTGCCTACATCCAGGCGAACGGCGGCGGCCCGACGGTCATCCGTGACGAAGACGGCGAGATCTCCCAGTCTTCGCTCCGTGGCAACGACATCGGCCGCGGTTCGGAACTGTTCCGCCAGAACTGCGCTTCGTGCCACAACTTCACCGGCCGCGGCGGCGCGCTGTCGTCCGGAAAGTTCGCGCCGAACCTCGATCCGGCCAATGAACAGCAGATCTACACGGCCATGCTCACCGGGCCGCAGAACATGCCGAAGTTCTCCGACCGTCAGCTGACGGTCGAGGAGAAGCAGGACATCATCGCGTACGTCAAGTCGGCCAGCGAGACGACGAACCCCGGCGGCTACGGATTGGGCGGGTTCGGCCCGGCCGCCGAAGGCCCGACGATGTGGGTCATCGGCATTGTCGCCGTCGTCGGCGCTGCACTGTGGATCGGAGCAAGGTCATGAGTGGCGGCGAAACGCCGACTAACAAGCACTCGGTCGAGAACCTCGAACAGATGAGCCGCGACGACCTCGTCGCGCTCGGGACGAATCTCGACGGTGTCGATGTCGCATTCCGCAAGGATCGGTGGCCCGTCGAGGGCACCCGCGCCGAGAAGCGCGCCGAGCGAAGCGTCGCGATCTGGTTCGCGCTCGCCGGCATCGCAGGTATCGCGTTCATCGCGATCTACCTGTTCTGGCCGTGGGAGTACCAGGGCCCGGGCGACCCGAACTACACCCTGTACAACCTGTACACCCCGATGCTCGGCCTCACCCTGGGTCTGTCGATCCTCGGTATCGGTGTCGGCGCGGTGCAGTTCACGAAGAAGTTCATCCCCGAAGAGGTGTCGATCCAGGATCGCCACGACGGCCCGTCGACGGAGGTCGATCGCAAGACGATCGTCGCCGAGCTCGCCGATTCGCTCGACACGTCGACGCTCCCGCGTCGCAAGCTGATCAAGCGCACCGCGATCTTCGGCGGCGGCGCACTGGGCGTCGGCCTGATCATGCCGCTCGGCGGCTTGATCAAGAACCCGTGGGCACAGGGCGACAAGTCTCCGCTGTGGGTCTCGGGCTGGACCCCGAACTACGAGGGCGAAACCATCTACCTGCGCCGCGACACCGGACGGCCCCAGGACATCGTCCTGGTTCGCCCGGAGGATCTCGACGCCGGCGGCATGGAGACGGTCTTCCCGTTCCGTGAATCCGACCGTGGCGACGACCACGCGCTGCTGCAGAGCCTTCGCGGCATCCGCAACGCCGTCATGCTCATCCGTCTGCGCACGGAGGATGCCGAACGCGCCATCAAGCGCAAGGGCCAGGAGAGCTTCAACTACGGCGACTACTTCGCCTTCTCGAAGATCTGCACCCACCTCGGCTGCCCCACCTCGCTGTACGAGCAGCAGAGCAACCGCATTCTCTGCCCGTGCCACCAGTCGCAGTTCGACGCACTCGAGTACTGCAAGCCGATTTTCGGTCCCGCTGCTCGTGCACTGCCGCAGCTGCCTATTACAGTGAACGAAGAGGGCTTCCTGGTCGCCAACGGTGACTTCACCGAGGCACTCGGCCCGGCATTTTGGGAGCGTCGCCCGTGAGTACTGCAACTCCATCCCGCGCCGCACAGGCCGCCGAGAACATCGATTCCCGGTATCACCTGTCGGCAGGCATCCGTCGGCAGATCAACAAGGTCTTCCCGACACACTGGTCGTTCCTGCTGGGCGAGATCGCGCTCTACGCGTTCATCATCCTGCTGATCTCCGGTGTCTACCTGACCCTGTTCTTCGACCCCTCGATGGCTCACGTCGTGTACGACGGCGTCTACCAGCCGCTGCGCGGCGTGGGGATGTCCCGTGCCTACGAGACCACCCTGAACCTGTCCTTCGAGGTTCGTGGCGGCCTGTTCGTCCGGCAGATCCACCACTGGGCTGCCCTGATGTTCGCCGCGTCCATCGTGGTGCACCTGCTGCGCATCTTCTTCACCGGTGCGTTCCGGCGTCCTCGTGAGGCCAACTGGGTGATCGGCTCGCTGCTGCTCATCCTGGCGATGTTCGAAGGCTTCTTCGGTTACTCGCTCCCCGACGACCTGCTCTCCGGTACCGGTCTCCGCGCCGCGTTCTCCGGCATCACGCTGAGCATCCCGGTCATCGGCACGTGGATGCACTGGGCCCTGTTCGGTGGCGACTTCCCGGGTGACCTGATCATCCCGCGCTTCTACGTCCTGCACGTCCTGCTGGTTCCGGGCATCATCCTGGCGCTCATCGCCGCGCACCTCGCGCTGGTGTGGTACCAGAAGCACACCCAGTTCCCCGGCCCCGGCCGCACCGAGCAGAACGTCGTCGGCGTGCGCATCCTCCCGGTCTTCGCAGTGAAGTCCGGTGCGTTCTTCGCGATGACCTTCGCGGTCCTCGCGCTGATGTCCGGCCTCCTCCAGATCAACCCGGTCTGGAACATCGGCCCGTACAACCCATCGCAGGTCTCCGCAGGTTCTCAGCCCGACATCTACATGATGTGGACGGACGGCCTGGCACGTATCTGGCCGGCATGGGAGCTGTACCTGTTCAACCGCTACACGATCCCGCAGCCCTTCTGGATCGCCCTGATCATGGGCCTGGTGTTCGTGATCCTGACGATCTACCCGTGGATCGAGAAGCGGTTCACCAAGGACGACGCACACCACAACCTGCTGCAGCGTCCGCGCGACGTGCCGGTTCGTACCGCCATCGGCGCGATGGCCCTGGCCTTCTACGCGGTCGCGACCATCATGTGCGTCAACGACATCATCGCGTACAAGTTCGACATCTCGATCAACGCAACGACGTGGATGGGCCGTATCGGCCTGGTCGTGCTGCCGCCGCTCGCGTACTACATCGCCTACCGGTTCTGCCTGGGCCTCCAGCGCAGCGACCGCCAGGTCCTCGAGCACGGCATCGAGACGGGCATCGTCCGTCGCCTGCCGCACGGTGAGTACGTCGAGATCCACCAGCCGCTCGGCCCGGTGGACGAGCACGGCCACCCGGTTCCGCTCGAGTACCAGGGCGCCGCGATCCCGAAGACGATGAACCGTCTCGGTACCGCCGGTAAGCCCGGGGCCGGCAGCTGGTGGCGTCCGGACCCCGCTGAGGAGACGGCTGCACTCGAAGCGGCTCATCACGAGGCCGAGGCCGAACTGCGCACCACGCTCCGTGAGTACCAGGAGCGCGTGCACGGCGAGTCGAACGGTTCCGAGACGACGACGAACCTGCCCGACACGAAGCACTGACCGGCACGTTTCATCACGAGTGGGGCCCCGAACCTTCCAAGGTTCGGGGCCCCACTCGTGTGCAGGGACGCTAACGCTTCCCTCCCCCACCGGCGGCGTGCATCCCCCAGCCCGCCAGCAGTGCGGCTTCCATCGCGGCGTCGAGCAGGTAGGTCTTGGGGATCCTGCCTGCCGGCACGTAGATCAGGTCCACGGCCAGGAGGGTCGCGGCTGTGGCCACGCCGACCCGTCGAGCATGGCGGTGCCCTTCGGGACTGTCCTCGGCCCGCAATTGCGCGATCCCGTTGCCCACTAGGAGCCCGGCGACGGTGTATTGCAGCCACCGATCCACCTTCGCCCCGAAAACGGCTTCGAAACTCTGCCTGTGTACAAGGGGCCACAGCCCTCCGGCGACATTCAGCGAGCCGTGAAGCCGGGCGAGGCGGTGGCCGAGTGTGTCGCTACCCGGTGCGATCGTTGTCATCGTGGTGCCTTCCCCCCGCGGAGCCGCTCCCCGGCGGCCCTGTACGTCACTCGGGATCGGTCTCCTCGGGATCGTCTTCCCCTTCGGCCTGGTCCGGCTGCAGGGGTGCGCCGGACCGGAGATTCTCTGGATCGGCGTCCGGATCCTGGCTGGGGTCGTAACGGTCTGCGGGTCCTTCGGTGCTGTTCATGGATATCGGGTTTCCGATGCCCGGCCCGCCAAACCCAGGCCCGCCGAACCCGGGCGCCGGTCCGACCCGTTCGCTGTGTGTCAGCGCCGCCGGGCGAGTCCCTTGGAGACCGTCCGCTTCGACACCGTCCGTATCGCGACGCCGAGTCCCGCACCGAGAGCCAGGAGCCACGGCGCGCCGACGAGGATCGGATCGAGCCACTGGTGGGACTTGTCGACTCGCGTGCTCTTCGCACGCTCCGCCGGTCCGTTATGGGTGAACTCCGCCCGGACTCCCGTTTCCGTCACCGGGTTGTCCGGTCGCCCGGAAACGAAGGAACGCAGATGCGACTCGACCGCGTCGACACGATCGGCACCGAGCAGCAGGAGCCAGTGCGCGGCACGGCCTTCACTGAAACGGCGGTAGGCGTACTTGCGGATCATTCCGGACAGGCCCTTGGGCGGGCACGCCGTGCCGAAGACCGGGGTGACGAAGGCATGCTCGACGGATCGTTCCCGTGGCCACCTCTCCTCCTGTCGCTCGGGGAAGGTCCATCGCGCACCCGATGCCTCGGGGTCGAAGCGCTCTTTCGGTACCGACGGACGGTCCGCGGGATCGATGTCCACACCCCATCCGGGAATACGTGCGCGCAACGCATCGGTGTCCGGCGGCTGTGGCGCGCTCGGGACGTAGGCGGTCGGAAGTTCGTGTTCTGCCATCACGCAGCCCTCTCATCCGGCATCCGGCACGATGACCGGCTTGATGCACTCGTCGAGTTTCGCGGAGAAGATGTGGAATCCCTCGGCGATGTGTTCCAGCGGAATCCTGTGCGTGACAAGCTCGTTGGGCTTGATGTAACCGTTGCGAATATGTTCGAACAAACGCGGCCACTGGCGTTTGACCGGGCACTGATTCATCCGCAGCGTCAAACCCTTGTTCATCGCGTCGCCGAATTTGACGGCACTGAACATCGGCCCGTACGCCCCCATGACCGAGACCGTTCCGCCCTTGCGGACCGAGTCGATCGCCCAGTTCAATGCGATAGGTGATCCACCCTGCAACTTGAACTTCGCCGACGTCACGTGCTGGAGGAAGTTGCCGTCGGCTTCCGCGCCTACCGCATCGATGACCACATCGGCCCCGAGATAGTCGGTGGCCTTCTTCATCTGCACGACGATGTCGTCGTATTCCGCGAAGTTGTAGGTCTCGGCGTGAGCGAAGGTGCGTGCTTTCTCGAGTCGATACTCGAGGTGGTCGATCACGATGACTCGGCCGGCGCCCATGAACCACGAACTCTTCGCGGCGTACAGCCCTACCGGGCCGGCCCCGAAGACCACGACGGTGTCGCCCTCGGTGATGTCACCCAACTGGGCACCGAAATAGCCTGTCGCCAGCGCGTCGGTGCACATCAGCGCGTCTTCGTCGTCCATCCATTCCGGGATCGGTTCGGGCCCGACGTCGGCGAACGGCACTCGCACGAATTCCGCCTGGCCTCCGTCGTATCCGCCGCAGGTGTGCGAGTAGCCGTAGATGCCGCCCACTGCCGTGGCATTCGGATTGACGTTGTGGCAGTTGGAATACAGCCCGCGTGCACAGAAGTAGCAGGATCCGCAGTACACGTTGAACGGCACCATCACCCGGTCTCCGGGCGTCAGATTGCGGACCGACGGCCCGACCTCGTGCACCACGCCGATGAACTCGTGACCGAAGGTCATCCCGACACGCGTGTCGGGCATCATGCCGTGGTACAGGTGCAGGTCCGAACCGCAGATAGCCGCTCTCTGCACGCGCACGATCGCATCGTTCGGGTGCTCGATACGCGGGATGTCCTTCTCTTCCACCCGGACCTTGTAGGGCCCTCGGTACACCATCGCTTTCAAGTCGCCTCCCGGGTCTCCTCGTGGTTCGTGGCACGCGGGTACCCCCTCGGATACGTCCGATGCACGACCGGGCCGATCAGTTCCGGGGAGATCTCACGATCTCGGAGGTTTGGTCGCGTTTCGCGGTGGTACCTCCCCACCGCAGGACTCAGAAGTCCCGACACGAAAGGGAGAGAATTGTTCCGTCACACAGATCACCTCCAGTTCGACGTCAAACCCGAGAAGCCCGATCCCGTCTACGCCCGCAAACTCCAAGAACTCATCGGCGGCGCATACGGCGAAATGACCGTCACCATGCAGTACCTGTTCCAGGGATGGAACTGCCGGATGCCCGGCAAGTACAAGGACATGATCATGGACGTCGCCACCGAAGAAATCGGCCACGTCGAAATGATCGCCACCATGGTCGCCCGGCTCCTCGAAGGCGCACCGGCCACCGAATCGACCAAGAACGCCGCCGCCGACCCCGTCGTCGCGGCCGTGCTCGGCGGAATGGACCCGCAACAGGCCATCGTCTCCGGCGGCGGACCGACACTCGCCGACAGCAACGGTGTGCCCTGGAACGGACGGTTCATCGTCGCGAGCGGCAACCTGCTCGCCGACTTCCGGGCCAACGTCGCTGCCGAAGCCCAAGGCCGGGTACAAACCGCGCGTTTGTATCACATGACCGACGATCCGGGTGTCAAGGACATGCTCAAGTTCAACCTGGCGCGCGATACGTACCACCAGAATCTGTGGCTCGCGGCGATCGAGGAACTGCAGGCCGACGGGATCGAGCCGTCCCCGATCGCACCGAACGCGTTGTTCGACGAGGAGCATTCCGAACATGCCACGAGCCTGTGGCATCTGTCGGACGGTGTCGCCTCGGATCAGGGCCGGTGGGCGCACGGTACCGGTCCCGACGGGTCGACGCCGATGTCGTTCCTGGCCGATCCGGTTCCGCTCGGTGATGTGGCCAGTGCGCCGCCGCCGGATCCGAAGCTGTATGCGACCTATGACGGGTCGCAGGGTGAGCCGCGTTCGGCTGCGCTGGGCACGGAGAAGGGGCTGATGGGCAAGATGAAGGACGCCCTCGATCCCGAAACGCCCTGATCTGTTGACCTGCGCGCGGGCCCGCGTCCTCCGGGACGCGGGCCCGCGCCGTTGTCGGAACGCTCCCCACATGTGAAGGCAGGCATGTGAAGACCCCGCCGACGCAGGCGCCGACGGGGTCCTCCCGGAAGGTTCGCAACACGTGGCCGACTGCGAACCGGGCACGGTGACCACTTTCGTGGCCAACCCCGGATAACCGGACGGCACGGACTCAAACAGTCACAACGCGGAGCGTCGAACTTTCACTGCACCGAAGTCTCAGTGCCCGAAGTTTCAGTGCCCGAAGTTTCAGTGCCCGAAGTTTCAGTGCACCGAGGACGTCTTCTTCCGCTTCGGAATCAGGTGCATCACCAGGACCACCAGTGCCCCGAGAACGAGTCCGACGAGGGCCGAGACCACGGTCCCGGAAGTCCAGGACAGGACACCGCCGAACCCGCCGTGGACGAGTTCACCGAACCAGTGCTCGAGATCGTGAAGCCGGTCGGCGGGCCAATGGAATCCGGCCTCGCCGACATTGATGATCAGGATGTGCCCGCCGACCCACAGCATCGCGGCGATCCCCACGACGGTGAGCACGGCCATCACCTTCGGCATCGCGGCGACGAGTCCCCGGCCGACCCGGCGAGCGAACGACGACTGCCGCTGGGCGAGCGACAGTCCCACGTCGTCCATCTTCACGATCAGCGCGACCACGCCGTACACCAGCGCGGTGATGAGGAGCGCCACGACGATCAGAACCATCAGCCTGGTGAGGAACGGTTCGGACTCGACCGACGACAGCGAAATCACCATGATCTCGGCGGACAGGATCAGATCGGTCCGGATGGCTCCGTTGACCATGGTCTTTTCGAGTTCCGGTCCGGACTTGGGTGCGTCCGCGGCCTCGTCCTCGTGATGGCCCCCGGTGAGGGCCTCGTAGACCTTCTCCGCTCCCTCGTAGCACAGGAACAGGCCGCCGGCGATGAGCAGGTACGGCAGCGCTTGCGGCAGGAACTGGCTGAGGATCATCGCCACCGGGAGGATGATCAGGAGCTTGTTGCGGATGGAACCGATCGCGATCTTGCGAATGATCGGCAGTTCGCGATCCGGGCTGAATCCGTGCACGTAGCGGGGAGTGACCGCGGTGTCGTCGACGACCACTCCCGCGGCCTTGACGCTCGCGCGACCGGCCGCTGCGCCGACGTCGTCGATGGACGCCGCTGCTGCTTTCGCGAGCGCCGCGACGTCGTCCAGCAGGGCGACGAGACCACCAGCCACGGGAAACCTCCACAGTTCGGTCGATCGAGCGACGCGCGGTCGCGGGTCGACCTTCAAACGGTAGCCGATCGCCCGCCCGGCCCGACAGCCCGTCGGTACGTAGCCGGACGAGTGACAACCGCTCCACCTCGAGAAGAACCGGAACGGCGCCGACGACAGCGGGCGCCACACCCGAAGGTGTGGCGCCCGCTGTGGACTATGAACTCGCTCAGTGCTTCTCGGGACCGATGTGGTACTCGAACACCAGGCCGGCCGACGCCGCGAGGATCAGCACCACGGCACCCGCGATCATCCAGGGCTGGAAGAACGCCAGCGAGATGGCGGCGAAGGATGCCGACGCGGCCAGCAGGATGGGCCAGAAGCTGCCCGCGCTGAAGAATCCGAGGTCGCCGGCGCCATCGCTGATCTCGGCATCCTCGTAGTCCTCGGGGCGAGTGTCGAGACGCCGAGCCACGAACCGGAAGTACGTTCCGATGATGAGGGTCAGTCCGGCGGAGAGCACGATGCCGGTGAGACCCGCCCACTCGATGCCCGTACGGGACAATCCTGTGAAGGTTCCGTACACGATCGCGACGAGCACGAAGAACACCGTCGTCACTTCGAAGAGCTTGGCTTCGATTTTCATATCAGCACTTGTCCTTGTCGATGAAAGGCGAAGAGACGGGTCACTCGCTGGCGCCGGATGCGGAACGGTCGGTGCGATCGGTCTTGAACGGGACCGTCGACGTGGCGACGGGGCTCTGGCCGATGGCCTCGAGTGCGGCGGCGTTGGACAGACCCTGTCCGCCGTCCTCGACAGGCTTACGAAGGTCGATGAAGCGTGCGAAGTCCTCGGGGCTCACCGCGCGGACCTCGAAGTTCATCATCGCGTGGTAGGTGCCGCACATCTCCGCGCAGCGACCGACGAAGGCGCCCTCACGCTCGATCTCCGAGATCTGGAAGACCGGGTCGGAGTTGTTCTGGATCGGGTTCGGGTTCACGTCACGCTTGAACAGGAACTCGGGGACCCAGAACGAGTGGATGACGTCCGACGACGCGAGGTAGAACTCGATCCGCTTGCCGGTCGGGAGGACCAGGACGGGAACCTCGTTGCTGGTGCCGATCGTCTCGATCTTGTCGTAGTGCAGGTAGGACAGGTCTTCGACCGGGGCACCGTGGATCGGGCCGAGTTCGGCGTGCGCATCCTCCGCATTGGGGATGTCGATCTGCACTGCTTCCTCGGCGGCCTCGTCGATGCCGTTGTACGGCTGACTTCCGTCCTGGAGGTCGATCGAGCGGTAACCGAACTTCCAGTTCCACTGGAAACCGGTGACGTCGACGACGACGTTGGGGTTGTCTTCCTTCTCCAGGACGTAGTTCTGCACCACGACCGTGAAGTAGAAGAGGACACACACAGCAACGAACGGCGCCGCCGTGTACGCGAGCTCGAGCGGCACGTTGTATGCCGTCTGCCGCGGGAACTCCGGGGAGTCCTTCCGTCGCCGGTAGGCGATGATCACCCAGAAGGTGAGGGCCCACACGAGAATTCCCATGACGAGGGCGGCGACAACCGACCACGTCCACAGGTCACGCATACGCTCGGCTTGGGGGGTCACGCCCTCCGGCCAGCCGAAACGAAGGACTTCTTCGCTCGAACACCCGGTCAGCACCAAGGCTGCAATGCCGAGTGATGCTGCGAGCCCGAACCGCCGAAGGATCCGACCTTGCGCCACGTTCACGCCTTCCTGATCGCTGCAATTTCAGTAGGGCACACCAAGAGGGCCAGCCCAATTACTACGCAGCGTAGACCAAACCCGGCCGCTATCCATCCTCGGGGCACGAAGAAAGTGTCGCGCCTGGGGATTCGCCCGGAACGTACCGACGTGACGACGGTTTTTGCGCGGTGCCGCCCGCTCGCCCTCCCGGCTGTCTGCGGCATACTCCAAGGGAACAACGACGAACGTCGGCGAACAGTTCCCACGGCCCTGAGCGGTGGTCGCCGGCTGGTTCGCTTCTGACACCCCGAACGGAATGAGGTACCGAACGCGTGTGCGGCTTGCTCGGGTTTCTGACCACCGACGGCACCAGCGACGAGGCCGTCGCCCAGGTGGCGTCCGCAATGCACTGCCTCCGGCATCGCGGCCCGGACGAACACGGCACCTGGAATGATGCCGATCTCGTCTTCGGGTTCAACCGACTGTCGATCATCGACATCGCCCATTCGCATCAGCCTCTGCGCTGGGGGCCTCCGGAGCAGCCCGACCGGTATGCCCTGACCTTCAACGGCGAGATCTACAACTATCTCGAACTGCGCAAGGAACTCGCCGACGAGTTCGGGGCGACGTTCGAGACCGAAGGCGACAGCGAGACCATCGTCGCGGCGTACCACCACTGGGGCGCCGAGGCCGTGCGCCGCCTGCGCGGAATGTTCGCGTTCGCGATCTGGGACACCGTGAACCGTGAGCTGTTCCTGGCACGCGACCCGTTCGGCATCAAGCCGCTGTTCCTCGCGACCGGCACCGCCGGCACCGCGTTCGGCAGCGAGAAGAAGAGCCTTCTCGAACTGGCCGACCTGATCGGCATCGGTACCGAACTCGATCCGCGGGCAGTGGAGCACTACACGGTCCTGCAGTACGTGCCCGAGCCCGAATCGCTCCACAAGGAGATCCGCCGGCTCGAGTCGGGTTGCTACGCGCGACTGACCCCGGGAGCGGAGCCCGAGATCACGCGGTACTTCGAACCGACCTTCCCGGTGCGGCCCTTCGCGGCAGGCCGCGAGCAGGATCGCTACCGCGAGATCGCCGACGCGCTCGAGGATTCTGTCGCCAAGCACATGCGCGCGGACGTGACGGTGGGTTCGTTCCTGTCCGGTGGCATCGACTCCACCGCCATTGCGGCTCTGGCGATGCGCCACAATCCGAACCTCATCACGTTCACGGCCGGCTTCGAGCGGGAGGGATATTCGGAGGTCGACGTGGCCGCCGAGTCCGCCGCCGCGATCGGTGCGCGCCACGTGGTGCGGGTCGTCTCCCCCGCCGAGTTCGCCGCGGCCATTCCCGAGATCGTCTGGTACCTCGACGACCCTGTCGCCGACCCGGCGCTGGTGCCGCTCTGGTTCATCGCCAAGGAGGCCCGCAAGCACGTCAAGGTGGTGCTCTCGGGCGAGGGCGCCGACGAACTGTTCGGCGGTTACACGATCTACCGGGAGCCGCTGTCGCTGCGACCGTTCGAGTTCCTGCCTCCGGCGCTGCGCCGCGCCGCAGGCAGACTGTCCGACCGTATTCCCGAGGGAACCCGGGGCAAGAGCCTGCTGCATCGCGGGTCGATGCCGCTCGAGGAGCGCTACTACGGCAACGCGCGGAGCTTCAGCGACGCGCAACTGCGGTCGGTGCTGCGCGAGTTCCGGCCCGAGTGGACGCACCAGGACGTCACCGCGCCCATCTATGCGCGGTCGGTGGGCTGGGATCCCGTCGCCCGCATGCAGCACCTGGACCTGTTCACGTGGCTGCGCGGCGACATCCTCGTCAAGGCCGACAAGATGACCATGGCGAATTCCCTCGAGCTGCGCGTCCCGTTCCTCGATCCCGAGGTGTACCGCGTGGCGTCGCAGGTCCCGCTGGACCAGAAGATCACCAAGGACACCACCAAGTACGCGCTGCGTAAATCGCTCGAGGGCATCGTCCCGTCCCATGTCCTGCACCGCGCGAAGCTCGGGTTCCCGGTGCCGCTGCGGCACTGGCTCGCCGGCACCGAGCTGTTCGACTGGGCGCATCAGGTGATCGCCGAGTCCGGCACCGACCACCTGATCGACAAGGCCGCGGTGACGAAGATGCTCGACGACCATCGCGTCGGCACGGTCGACCACAGCCGCCGGCTGTGGACCGTGCTGGTGTTCATGATCTGGCACGGCATCTTCGTCGAGGAGCGCATCGTTCCGCAGATCCAGGAACCGGCGTACCCCGTCGAGGTCTAGGCACCACACGCACCAAGACAGACGGTCGTGGCCACTCCGCCGAGCGGAAGTGGCCACGACCGTCTGTTGTCGTTCCGAGGGCCGGAGCCCGGTGAACTAGAGGATGGCGGCGATGTCGTCCGCGGCAGCCGCACCGTAGGCGTCGGCGAGACGCTTGAGCGCATCGGCCCGGTCGAAGGTCCACTCCTGCGTCCCGGTGGTCTCGAGGACGTGCACCGCGACCAGCGAGCCGAGTTGCGCGGCACGTTCGACACCCAGTCCTGCGCGGTGGGCGACGAGGAAGCCCGCACGGAAGGCGTCGCCGACGCCGGTCGGGTCCACCTTCGCGCGGTCCGGGACCACGCCGACGTGCACCCAGTTGCCGTCACGGTCGACGATGTTCGCGCCGTTGCCGCCGAGCGTGGTGATCCGCATGCCGACCTTGGCGCCGATCTCGTCCTCGGTCAGACCTGTCTTCTGCTGGAGCAGTCCCCACTCGTATTCGTTGGTGAACAGGTACTCCGCGCCCTCGATGAGCTCGGCGGCCTGCTTGCCGTCGAGGCGCGCGAGCTGCTGGGAGGGGTCCGCGACGAACGGGACGCCGAGCCGGCGGCACTCCTCGGTGTGGCGGATCATGGCGTCGGGGTCGTTGGCGCCGATCAGCACGAGGTCGACTCCGTGTTGTGCCACGACATCCGCGATCGAGATCTCGCGGGCCTCCGACATCGCACCCGGATAGAACGACGCGATCTGCGCCATGTCCTCATCGGTCGTGCACACGAACCGAGCCGTGTGCGCGGTCTCGGAGACATGCACGGACGCGCAGTTCACGCCGTGGTTCTCCAGCCAGCCGCGGTACTCGGCGAAGTCCGCGCCGACCGCGCCGACGAGCACCGGAGAACCGCCGAGCACACCCATCGCGAACGCGATGTTGCCGCCGACACCACCTCGCCGGACGACGAGGTCGTCCACCAGGAAGCTCAGCGAGATGTGTGCGAGCTGGTCGGCGAGCAACTGTTCGGCGAACCGGCCGGGGAAGCGCATGAGGTGATCGGTGGCAATGGAGCCGGTCACAGCGATGGTCACGTGGCTGTACCTTTCCGCAGGAATCGGGACGATGAGGCACTCGGGACGAGGCCGTAGCGCCCTCACGGTACCCGGAGACACGAGAGGGCCCCGGTGCTCTCGCACCGAGGCCCTCTCGAGACCGACTCAGTTGAACGAATCACCGCACGCGCACGAACCCGTGGCGTTCGGGTTGTCGATCGTGAAGCCCTGCTTCTCGATGGTGTCGACGAAATCGATCGCCGCACCTTCGACGTACGGAGCGCTCATACGGTCCACAGCGAGCTTGACGCCGGCGAAGTCCTTGATCAGGTCGCCGTCGAGACTGCGATCGTCGAAGAACAACTGGTATCGAAGACCGGCGCAGCCGCCGGGCTGCACGGCGATACGCAGTGCGAGGTCGTCACGGCCCTCCTGATCGAGAAGTGCCTTCGCCTTGGAGGCGGCGGCCTCGGTCAGGACGACGCCGTGAGTGTCGGTTTCTTGCTGCACAGTCATGGGCGCTCCCTGTATTTCGTGTCGGACCTGTGGTTCGTGTCGGACCCGGATGCCTCAACGGTACCGCGCCCGGATGTATTCCCCGTGAACGAGTCGCGCAACACAGTGGTATTGCAGCCTGGTTTACCCGTTCTCGCGAATATCCCATAGCCTGGAAGGGTGAAGTTGCTACGCCGCGGCGGTTCCGACGAGTCCGCCGACCACGAGGTTCCCGTGCCCGAGGCCCTGCCCGACGGGGAGGCTGTCGCCGCCGCCCCGAAGGTCACCACCGGCAAGGGCCGCCCGACGCCCAAGCGCCGAGACGCCGAAAGCCGCCGTCGCGGCCCGGTCGCCCCGGCCCCGATGACGGCGAAGGAAGCGCGCGAGCGGCGCAAAGCCGCACGCAAGTCGCAGTCGAAAGACCAGCGCAAAGCCGCTGCAGCCGAGCGTCGCGCGGCCGCATCCGAGCGCCGTAACCGGATGCTCGCCGGCGAAGAGAAGTTCCTGCTTCCCCGCGACCGGGGCCCGGAGCGCGCGTACGTGCGCGATCTCGTCGACAGCCGCCGCAACCTCGTCGGCCTCTTCATGCCGCTCGCGCTGGTGCTCATCATGTCGATGTTCCTCGGCCCCGTCGTGCAGCAGTACGTCACGCTGGCGATGTTCCTCCTGATGCTGCTGATGGTGATCGAGGGGATCTACCTCGGCCGTCTCGTGAACAGGAAGGTCCGCGAGCGTTATCCCGACTCCGCCCAGGGCGGATTCGGGCTGGGCTGGTACGCGTTCGTCCGCGCGTCGCAGATCCGCAAGCTCCGCGCGCCGCTCCCCCGGGTCAAGCCCGGCGACGCCGTCTAGGAATCTTCGCCCGCTCGGCACACATCGTGGTTTTCGGCCGCGGCCCGCTCGTCCTCGGACAATTCGGGCTGCGGCCGATTCGTCTCTCCGGGCCGGAAGGCGTTGGTCCGCCACCAGGCCCGCGCCACCCACCGGGGCCGCGCAGCCGGGAGGAACCGGCCGATCTCCGGCGCGGCCGCGAGTGCCAGGAGAAAGCCCATGATCACTATGATGTCCGCCATAGTGCCAGCCTGCGGGTGATGATCTCCGAGCGAAAGTGGCAGAAAAGACATCCATCGTCGGATTTGTGCCACAGGGCGAATTGATAGCGTCAGTCGGTGATTCCCCACGCGAGAGGTGACATGTGACCAGCACCCCCGGCTCACCCGCCGGTATCGAGTTCCCCCAGCTGACCGCACCGGACAGGGAGGTGCGACTCGTCGCCGAGGAACGACAGCGGGACCTGACCAAGCCTGCCGGCTCACTGGGCCGTCTCGAGGTCCTCGGTTGCTGGGTCGCCGCATGCCAGGGCGAAGTTCCCCCGCACCCGTTCCGGCGGCCCCGCGTCGTGGTCTTCGCCGGTGACCACGGAGTCGCACGCAACGGTGTCTCCGCATACCCGCCGGAGGTGACGGCCCAGATGGTCGCCAACCTCGTAGCAGGCGGAGCAGCAGTGAACGTCCTTGCCGGCGTTGCCGGAGCAGGCGTCCGCGTCGTCGATATGGCGGTGGACGGCGACACCCCCGCCGAGGTGTCCACCTTCAAGATCCGGCGCTCGAGCGGGAGCATCGACCGCGAAGACGCGCTGACCCACGACGAGACGGTACGGGCGGTCGAGGCCGGTCGCTCACTCGCCGACCGAGAGGTCGACGAAGGGGCGGATCTCCTGATCGCCGGTGACATGGGGATCGGTAACACCACCCCCGCCACCGTCCTCATCGCGACGCTGACGAGCACCGAACCTGTCGCCGCCGTCGGCCGCGGCACCGGAGTCGACGACGCCGGCTGGATGCGCAAGGTCACCGCCATCCGCGACGCGATGCGGCGTGCACGTCCGCACACCCGCGATCCCATCGCCCTGCTGCGCACAGCGGGCGGTGCCGATTTCGCCGCCATGGCGGGATATCTGTCGCAGGCTGCGGTACGCCGCACGCCCGTGATCCTCGACGGCGTCGTGGTCACCGCTGCGGCGATGGTGGCCGAAGAACTGACCCCGGGCGCAGCACGATGGTGGGTCGCCGGGCATCGGTCCGCCGAACCGGCCCACACGATCGCGCTGCGCCACCTGCGACTCGAACCGATTCTGGATCTCGACATGCGGCTGGGCGAAGGATCGGGCGCGGTGGCCGCACTCCCCGTCGTGCAGGGTGCGGTGGAGATCCTGGCGAGCATGGCGACGTTCTCGGAGGCCGGAGTCAGTACCCGCG
>Ga0233386_1000108_pt1 | contig 27500 bp, 25 predicted proteins | sample ElkDunMinimDraft_17_FD_191544 | JGI IMG/M metagenome (GOLD analysis project Ga0233386, IMG submission 191544) | Fecal eukaryotic communites from dung pellets of Tule Elk in California, USA - Elk Dung G4 | ecosystem: Host-associated > Mammals > Digestive system > Large intestine > Fecal | place...
AATACCCTCGCCCCCCAACAAAGTTGGGGGGCGAGGGCTTTTAGCCCTGCCCGCGCGAAGCGCGGGCAGGGTCAAATACCTCGTGGGGGGCGTAGCCCCCCTCGAGGCTTTTAGCCTTTTCTCGCCCCTTCCTGCATCGGCCGCTGCGCGGCCGACGCTTTTACTCATTTACATAGTATTTGGTATATTAATAAACAATCTGGTAAAAGTGAATATACTAAAATTGTTCCTACTAATATTAATGAAATGCTAAAACCAATTGGTTTAGCTCATTGGATTATGGGTGATGGTTATTGGAACACTAAAGAAAGAACAATTAATTTATGTACTGATAATTTTACTGAAGAAGAAGTAGAATTATTAATTTCAACATTACATCAGAATTTTGGATTATTAAGTACTAAATTAAAACGAACTAAAACTAATAATAATATCTGTTGGCGAATTAGATTTAGTTCTAAAAAAGATAATTTAGATCCGGGGGGCGGGGGGCCCGCCCCCCCGATCCCCGGATTCCGGGGCGGAGCCCCGGGGATCTTTTAAGATCTATTGTAAAACCTTATATGATTCCTGAAATGGAATATAAATTAGGTAATAATTAATAAAATGTTAGTAACAAATAATAATTGGTTTAGGGCTCTCCTTAAATTTCACTATATGCTGGAACATCCTTAGAGCTTGTAATACCTAGATGGTGATAATTTACAAGATTGGACAATCAGCAGGAAACTACAATATCGGTTTATTATGGAGGGTTTGAAATGGGCTCTCCTTAAATTTCGCTATATGCGGGAACACCCTAAAACCATCTGGTCCACTCAAGAGTTATTCTTGCTCGGAAAAATTCAGATGGTAGGACAATCCGCAGGAAACCAAACATTATCAAATGATAATGAAGTAGGTTCCTCAGAGACTACATGCGAAACATTAAGAAATAACGATAGTGATTCATTAAATTTAAATTCAACATTCAAATACTGGTTTATTGGTTTCACGGAAGGTGACGGGTCATTTATTGTCAACAAAAATGGTTATTTAGAATTCAAAGTAACTCAGTCTAGTATTGATGCACAAATCTTATTCTATATTAAAAAAGAATTAGGATTTGGTTCTGTACGAGCTTCCGCGCGCGGAGCGCGCGGTAGTACGTACGAGGGGGCGCGCTTTGCGCACCCCCAAGTACGAGTACAAGATAAGAACAATAAGACTCATCATTTTAGAGTGAGAGATCAAAAAGCCCTCTTAAGAAATTGACCTTGTCAATTTCTTGAGAGGGTGAGAGGGCGGCTTCGCCGCCCTTTGGCCCCGGCCGGCGGCTCTGCCGCCGGCCGGGGTAAAGAGGGGCCGGCTGCGCCGGCCCCTCTTGGCCCCTAAAATAAATCGGCGAAGCCGATTTATTTGGGGGGCCGCCCCCGTGACCCGCGCTATCGCGCGGGGCTTTAGGTATTTTAAAACTAATTCATATCTTCAATGGTAACTTATTAACAGAGAGAAAAAATAACCAATTCAAACTATGGTTGGAGGCCGGGGGCGCGTAGCGCCCCCTGCCAAGGGCGGCCTGCGGCCGCCCTCGGCTTTTAATAAGGCCTGGTCGCCCGCGCGCCCAATATTGGGCGCGCGGGCCTATAAAATGGATATTCAATTAATCCAAAATGATAATAATCCAACTTTAGATAATGCTTGGTTATCTGGATTCTCTGATTCAGAAGGATGTTTTACGGTTAGTGTTATTAAACGATCAGAATCATATAATCAAGTTCAAGTGCGATACATTTTATCACAAAAGAATGAACTTGAGCTTATGACTAAGATTGCAGCACTGTTTGACGGTAAAGTAACCTATCTAAAAAGTTATGATGGATATAATATGACTGTTAATTTATCTAAATTACGTAAAGTAATTAGTTATTTTAATATTTACTCTTTAAAGACCGGCCCGCGCGTAGCGCGGGACTGTCAGCGGAGGCCCTGCGGGCCCCCGCGGACCCCGGGCGGCGAAGCCGCCCTTTCATCCGCTCAATAAATTGACAAGGTCAATTTATTAAGCGGACTAAAAAGTATATTGATTACTTCAATTGGCTTAAAGTGTATAAATTAGTTGTTAACAAAGACCACTTTAACGAAGATGGTCTTAACCGAGTTAAATATTTAATGAATAAAATCAATAAAAAATCTTAATGAAGATATAGTCCGAACAGTTATGAGAGTAACTGCGTATATCCTCTTACGAGGGGGTATCAACATATTTTGCCAACACCTGTTTCAGCATTAATTCATGCAGCTACAATGGTAACTGCAGGAGTTTATTTACTTCTACGATCTTCTCCTATTTTAGAATTTGGATCAACAGCCTTAATTTTAATTACATGGGTAGGTGCTTTAACTGCTTTTTTTGCAGCAACAACTGGATTATTACAAAATGATTTAAAACGAGTTATTGCATATTCGACTTGTTCTCAATTAGGTCTTTTATTCTTAATTTGCGGACTATCACAATATAATGTAGCATTATTCCATTTAGTAAATCATGCATGGTTTAAAGCCTTATTATTCTTATCCGCTGGTTCTGTTATTCATGCAATGAATGACGAACAAGATTTAAGAAAATTTGGTGGATTATCAAGATTATTACCATTTACATATTCTATGATGGTTATCGGATCTTTAAGTTTAATGGCTTTACCATTCTTAACTGGATTCTATTCTAAAGATTTAATTATTGAATTAGCTTATGGACATTATAGTTTCTCAGGTAATTTAGTATATTGGTTAGCATCTGTAGCTGCAGTATTTACAGCTATGTATTCTATCAGATCTTTATATTTAACTTTCTTAGGTTATCCAAATGGACCAAAAATTAATTATCAAAATATTCACGAAGCTCCTCTAATTATGGCGATTCCTTTAGTAATTTTAGCTGTATTTAGTATTTTCTTTGGTTATGTAACTAAAGATTTATTTGTAGGTATGGGTACAGATTTTTATAATAATGCTTTATTTATTCATCCTAACCATTCTATTTTAGTAGATACTGAATTTGGGCTTCCTTTATCTATGAAATTCTTACCACTAATTGGTAGTCTTTTAGGTACTTTTGGTGTTTTAGCTATTTATTGGATTTTTGATTCATTACCTAACCAATTTATTAGTACTAGTTTAGGCCGAGGAATTTACCGATTCTTTAACCAAAAATATTTCTTTGATAATATTTATAATAATTTTATCTTAAATAAATTATTAGGATTTGGATATACAACAACTAAAATCCTTGATAGAGGAGCTATCGAATTAGTTGGGCCTTATGGATTAGTTAATGTATTTAAATCTGCTTCTAATAAAGTTACTTCATTAGATTCAGGATTTATTCCTACATATGCTATGTATATCTTTAGCGGTTTAATCTTATTCATTACTCTAATTTTCTTTATCGGAGACCCTAGATTATTTGTATTATTATTATGGGCTGTCTTTTTATTACCTAATAATACTAATACTACAAAATAATAATCTTTTATCTTCTCCCCCGATATCATAATTAATACCTTCTCGTGGTGATATTGTAAGTAACCTTATCCAACATAAATCAAAATAACCAGACCATAATAAACCAGTCGAAGGGCCTTGAGGGCCTAAAGATTTATTGTCGGGTGGTTGATGTGAATACATCAAACACAAGGTGAAACTAAATTAATTGTAAAGAAATTCTGAGTCTAAGGTTTAGGCTCAAATCTTTCCCCGGGCCCGAAGGGCCCGGGGTGAGTATAAATAATCGGCTCCCGGGGGGGCCGATTATTTTACTAGAAGATCTTATCTTCTGGATTTTAAGAATTCAAATCCCGCCCCTTCTTAAACCTTTATCACGGGTGGCTTTGCCACCCGTGATAATCTTTATGGACAAATACGAAAAAAGGAATTTAATTATAAAGAAAACCTTTGCCCCCGGCGCGGGCTATGCCCGCGCCGGGGCCAATACCCGGGCGCGCGGAGCGCGCCCCCTTATGGGGATTAGTCCCGGGCCCAAAGGGCCCGGGATGAAGGGAAATAAATTCAATTGGGGGCGGGCTCTGCCCGCCCCCCGCCGGAATTTATTTCAATTAGCCCCGGGGGGCGAAGCCCCCCGGTGGTCAAGACCCGCGGGGCGGCGTAGCCGCCCCGCGGGCGTTAGCCCCGGGCCCAAAGGGCCCGGGGTGAATGGAATAAATTCGAAGAATTTATTTCAGTTAGCCCCCGGGGGGCGAAGCCCCCCGGGGGTGAACTTCCCGGGGCGGCGTAGCCGCCCCGGGGAAGTTAGCCCCGCGCGCGCTCTGCGCGCGCGGGGTGAATGGAAATAAATTCAATTGGGGGCGGGCTCTGCCCGCCCCCCGCCGGAATTTATTTCCATTGGGAAAAATCATCTTCGTAACCGGCGCGGGCTATGCCCGCGCCGGCCCCGATACCCGGGGGGGCGCTTTGCGCCCCCCCGGGCTCTGATGATTTTATCCAAGTACCGCGGGGGCGTAGCCCCCGCGGGTCTTGGGCCCGCGGGCTACGCCCGCGGGACCAAAGGATAAATTATATTCGAAGAATATAATTTCTCCAGGACCCGCGCAGGGGCCAAAGGCTCCTGCGCGGGGCTAGACCCGCGGCGGCGGAGCCGCCGCGGGAATTAGTCCCGTGGCCCGAAGGGGCCCGGGAATTAGGGCCCGAAGGGGGCCCAGGAATTAGGCCCGCACGCGGGACCTAGTTAAATAGAAACCCCTTAGTTCCGGGGCGGGGTGCGCACTACCGAGGTCCTACACCGACGTAGAATTACGTCTGCCCCACCCCGCCCGCGAAACTGAAAAATGGTAGAGCTGCCAAGTTAAATTTTTATAAAAGAAACTAAATAAGCCCTCAACTTATTGAGGGGTGACGGGGCCGCTGCGCGGCCCCGTGGCCCCGAGGGGGGCTACGCCCCCCTTGGGGTCCCGGGGCGGGAGCTACGCTCCCGCCCCGGTGCCCCTTAATTTTATTAAGGGGTGATGGGGCGGCTTCGCCGCCCCGTGGCCCCGCGGGGGCGACCCTCGCCCCCAAGGGGTCAAGGCCCGCCCCGCGGGCCCCCGCAATTAAATAATTAATAATTTAATTGTATTATTACTCAAAATACAATAAGTTGAATTAGAGTGAGGCCATCCTACCGGTATATATTTTCTCCCGGACCCGGCGCGGGCTATGCCCGCGCCGGCTCCGGGGCCCGGGGGGGCGCTCGCGCCCCCCCGGGACCCGGAAGGGTCACCAATTGAGGGACAGCCTAGAGCCCTTAAGGGGTTTAAAAATTAGCTGCGGAGTAGCCACGCCGGGCTGCGCCCGTCGCTGCCCAAGTGGTATTGAGGGCCGCTACGCGGCCCTCAAGGCTACGGCGGCGGCTTCTCGCCGCCGCCGGGGCTCACTTAGAAATCGGCCTCGCCGATTTCTTACGTAGGCGTGGGGCGGGAGCTACGCTCCCGCCCCGGGCCCCCGGCCCCCCGCGCACAGCGCGGGGGGCCGGAGGCTCCAGGCGGGGGCTACGCCCCCGCCTGGTTCCCCCTCGAATAAATCGGCTTTGCCGATTTATTTTAGGAGGCGAGGGGCGCGTAGCGCCCCCCTTGCCTTGGGCGGCCTCCGGCCGCCCTCAGCTATTTAAAAATTTTTATTCCTCGGGCCGCTTTTAATTAAAATGAAATATTTTAATTATCACGCGTGATAATTAAAACTTCGCGGCCCGGGGTTGTAAATTGGGGGGCTATGCCCCCCGCGAAGTTAAAGGTTCATCTCGGCAAGCCCCTGCAAGCCCGCATTTTTAAATGCGGGCCTCGGGCCGGCGGGGCCGGCCCGGAGCCCGTCGTGGCGGAGGGCCGCCCCGCCGGGCCCACGGGGCGGCTTCGCCGCCCCGTCACCCCCTCAATAAATTGACCTTGTCAATTTATTAAGAGGCCTCGGGGCCGCGCGCGAAGCGCGCGGCCCCGGGCCCCAGCCGCGCGCTTCGCGCGCGGCTGGAGGCCTAATTTTAAAGATTCTTCCCTTAACCTATAATTTATTTTAGAACATAATGCCACAACTAGTTCCATTTTATTTCTTAAATCAAGTATCATTTGCATTTCTTCTACTTATGGTTTTATTATATGTAGCATCGAAATACATTTTACCTAACTTTATGTTAGTACAATCAGCTCGAATGTTCTTAGCATCTAAATAATTTACTGTATATTATTCTCAGGGATTTATGCCTTTAACCCGACGCCCGCGGGGCCGCTACGCGGCCCCGCGGGCCAAAGGGCGGCGGAGCCGCCCTTCCACCCGCTCAATAAATTGACAAGGTCAATTTATTAAGCGGGCTTTTCCTGGGCCCGAAGGGCCCAGGATATGAATAAATTAAATCCAGCACCCCGCGCCTTAGCGCGGGTCTAATTCCCGCGGGGCCCTTTCGGGCCCCGCGGGTCTAGCACCGCGCGGGAGCCTTTGGCCCCCGCGCGGTGCCTGGAGAAATTATATTCGAAGAATATAATTTATCCTTTGGTCCCGCGGGCGTAGCCCGCGGGCCCAAGACCCGCGGGGGCTACGCCCCCGCGGGACTTGGAGAAAATCATCTCCGATGATTTTATCCTAACTTCCCCGGGGCGGCTACGCCGCGCCGGGAAGTTCACCCCCGGGGGGCTTCGCCCCCCGGGGGCTAATGGAAATAAATTCCGGCGGGGGGCGGGCAGAGCCCGCCCCCAATTGAATTTCTTTCCATTCACCCCGCGCGCGCAGAGCGCGCGCGGGGCTAATTCCCGCGGCGGCTCTGCCGCCGCGGGTCTTTGCCACCGGGGCCGAAGGCCCCGGGGCTAATTCCCGGGGCCCTTCGGGCCCCGGGTCTTGGCCACCGGGGCGCTTCGCGCCCCGGGGCTAAAGTAAGGTATATAATATTATATACCTTTTACTCCGGGGCCGCCTTGCGGCCCCTAATTGGGGTAAGGGGGGCGGCTACGCCGCCCCCCTTACCCCTCCCTCGGGATATGAATTATATTTCCACGAGTGGGCGTATAAAACTTCCAAGTTAGGTCACAACTGCAGTCGCGGGGCCGTCCTTCTCTCGGCCAGTCTCTGGAGTCGGAATTGTTGTCTTTTGACATATCTACACAGTCTACCGTTACCGGCAGGTGTGAATTCCGGAGTTCCATCTCTCACTACCTTCTTGATTCCATAGAGTTCGAGAAATTTGTTATATCCTTGTTTACTACCTAATTCCATAGACCTTACATTTGGGATATTCCACTTCTTATTTAATAATAATTTTAGTTGTTTCATATCTTATTTGTTTCGTTAGTCGACGAACTCTCCTTATCGAGGGGTTAAAGGATTGACACGTGAGAGACCAACTTCAACCGAAAACTAAACCCTTTAGAAATGTGTAATGTGTTTTAAAAAGATATGTTATTACCAAGTTACTTGAGAATTTAGTATTGCCCAGCTTAACATATTACTATGCTTACACCTGCAACCTATTAAGACTGTGATCTACAGTCACTCTAATAAAGAATCGTGCCAAGATAGGCTTCCCGCTTAAGACGCTATCAGCAGTTATCCTGTCCTAATGTAGCTTCCCAGCCGTACAGTACCAATCTCAAAGAGATTGGAAACTATAACTGGTATACCAGAGATTAGTCCACCGAGATCCTCTCGTACAATCGGCAGGTTCTTGTCCGATTCTAATTCCATTAGTAGATAGGAACCGTACTGTCTCACGACGTACTTAACCCAACTCACGTCATTAACCAATTATCTTTCAATAATTGTTGGACTATATCTTCATTTGTTTAAAAACAACAATAGTCACCCGAGGAGGGGTGGCTATTGTTTACAGCCACCCCTGGAGGGGAGGTTATTATTATTTATTTAATTTTTTGTCAATTAATTTTTGGATATCAGAAGAAATATTAGATCTATAGAAATTCTGTAAATCTCTAAGCTCTTTGATTTTTTCTAAACCAGATAAAGTCGTATGTTCTTTATTTTTAATTGTCTTTAACATTTCTTTCCACAATAAAAAGTCATATTCTTTCCGAGTTAAAAGTTTATTTTCATCAAAAAATGGTTCTACATAATTTACTAAACCATTTTTACTCATAATTCTTAAATGCTGAGTATCTTTAGATTTAGCCCATGTTTGAGTTGAACCAAAAAATTGATCTCCAATTCTTGTTAATAAACCTCGTTCAGAATCTAATTGAGCAATATCAAATACCGTTTGTACTTGATATCCAATTTTGTAATCTTTTGTTTTGTGGATTAAACTATAAAAAGATCCGTCACCATCCACAAACCCAACTAACCAATTAGGGTCAATTTTTTTGTTAGGATCAGGTAACGCGATCGATTGATAATTAGGGAAATGTGCTTTAGTCCATTCTCTGAATTGTAGAGATTTGTTCGTAGAAATGAAATTTTCGGAACAAAGAGGAATAATCTTATTCTCAAGAACATCTTTCGAATAAATTGTATACACGGCTTCAGATCTTCCATCTGGTCTTACAGATAGTCGTACTTTACCGTGATCAAAATATTTAGAAATAGATTCCATTAATTTAAAATCAGCTGGGTGCTGAGAAATAGAAAAATGTGGTTGTTGTCCAGCTTTACCGTGAAAATGCCCTTCGGCCTCGATAAAACCAGCTAACCATTGAGGATTAATATTCACATTTTCTTGGATTGCCCGAGAATGTTCTAGAGATTTTAGTAGTTCCATTAAAAAGTTTATTGTAAAGTTATTTAGTTTTTATCTTAAAAAATAATGCCATTAATTAGTTCCATTTTATTTCTTAAACAAATGTTTCACGTGTAGTCTCTGAGAAACCTACTTAATAAAGTAGTCCCCTGCTGATTGTCCATTGTAATATACTTAAGATTGTCACCATTGAGGTACTTAAGTCTTTACCCCCGCGCGGAGCGCGGGGGCAATATGCGGGGCGGCAGAGCCACCCCGCAAATTAGGATTTTCCAGCATATAGTGAAATTTTACACATAACATGTATGTGGTGGCACGTATGTTTACCACTTTACTCGGCGAACAGCCGAACCCTTGGGAGCGCCTACACCCCCAGGATGTGATGAGTCGACATCGAGGTGCCAAACCAATCTGTCAATATGGACTCTCGAGATTGATCAGCCTGTTATCCCTAGCGTAACTTTTATTCGTTGAGCGATGGCCATTCCATGATGGACCACCGGATCACTATGACCTACTTGCGTATCTGTATGACTTGTCAGTCTTACAGTTAAGCCGGCTTATGCCATTACACTTAATTAGGCTCTCTTTAGCCCATTGGTTTCCATCCAATTTAAGCCGACCTTTGTACTTCTCCGGTACTATATGGGAGAAATCCGCCCCAGATAAACTGCCCATTAATCACTGTCCCAAAATTTGGTTTAGCATGCTCCTAATTAAGTCAAGGTATTTCACTGATGTCTAATCGACTCCCTTGTATTCTACACCTTAATTATAAGCACACAATGACTAACTACAGTAAAGCTGCATAGGGTCTTCCCGTCTAGCTAATGGTAATCCGCATCTGCACGGATAATTCAATTTCACTGAGCTCATCTTGGAGACAGTAAGAGTATCGTTAAACCATTCATGCGCGACCATAATTAGTGGCCAAGGTATTTCGCTCAAAAACCCACGCAATGAATGTCGGATAGACAACGAAGCCCCATCTAATTAAAGACAGGGCCGTTGGTATCCTAGGTCCACACCTTTCGATGTGGCTTGGACTATATCATGATCTGTTTATTTTCTATTAAGATTCATTCTTGCTTGAATTGTTCTAATCTTATCTAACCCTTCTTGAGTTAAATGAAGTTTCTCTTCTAACATTGAATGAACCAATTTAAAATCTAAATAATCTAAAGACTTAACAGTCAATAGTGTATTTTGATCTAAGAAGGGGAATAGGTTTTTTGATAGATCTTGTCTATCTCGAATTCTATATTGTAGTTTCATAGGAGTATCCTTAATAACATAACCACATCCAAAGAAATCAATTAATTTATTCATTAATTCTTTATCTCGAATATGTTGAGTGATTGAGAATTCAAGTGTTACTTGATATCCCAATTTCATTGTTTTGTTTTTAGAAATCCCAACATGAAAACACCCTTCTCCGTCAATAAATCCTACGATCCAGTGAGGATTTAGTGGACTTGAATCATATAATTTTGGAATCATAATCATCATTTTAAATTATAGGTTAAGGGAAGAATCTTTAAATAAGGTAGGATTATACCTTACTTCTATAAGGTATGATGGTACCTTATAAATCTTAATATTCTTATTAACAGTATAAACAGATCCCCAACGTGTAGTCTCTGAGGGGTTAATTACAACTTCCCTGCTGATTGTCCAATTCTTTAGATTTTTACGGTAATCTTATGATTACTCGTACTAAAGACTTAAGGAGTTCCCAGCATATAGTTAGGTTCAAGACATAATTACTTATGTCAGGGGCAGCGAATAATTATTCTTCTCCTTAATTCCCGCGGGGGCTCTGCCGCCGCGGGTATTAAACCCGCGCGCGGAGCGCGCGGGATTAAAGGAGCTACCTGAGGATCGTTATAGTTACAACCGCTGTTTACTGGAGGTTCAATCAGTACCGTATTAGTACCTCTCTTGACTTACCAGCACTGAGCAGGTATCAGTCTTTATACATTTAGTTTCCTATTAGCAAAGACCGGTGTTTTAAGTAAACAGTCGTACTCTTCTATTCTGTGCCACGATCATAAAAATCGTACTCCTTCTCCCGAAGTTACGGAGTCATTTTGCCGAGTTCCTTCAAGATGATTCGCTCAACGCCTTGGTATATTCTACCAGCAGACCAGTGTCGGTTTAGGGTACGGTTAAAAATTAGATCATTTCCTGAATTTTAAATTAAAACTATACCATTACTGATATGAGTTAATATTAAAACTGTTATCTAAATTAGTTTTTCTCATCGATTACTCCTATCGGAGTTCACTCATTATGATATGGCAAAGCCATACCGAGCTTTAAAAACCTTAGAGGCCGTTACTTTACTCATGGAGGTTGAGCCTAGCCATGAAACCCTTCTGCTTTCGGCGAGTGGGATTTTACCCACTTTAACGTTACTCATGTCAGCATTCTCTCCTCAGTTATGTCCAGATAAGGAAACCCTATCCTTCAACCATGTCCTGAGTGTTCCGCTACCCTCCAATATTTTTAATAATATTGGGACAAGATCTCGGTATACTACTTAGACCCGATACATTGTCGGTGCCCTTGAAACTTATTATTACCTGAGGAGGACAAGTCCCCCTCAGGTAATTACCCACGCGCATAGCGCGCGGGAAATACAGACCATTGAGCTATTACGCTTTCATTAACGGATGGCTGCTTCCAAGCCCACCGAATGGTTGTGTAATTTCATGGACTACCTTAATTTCACTTAGTAGTATTTAGGGACCTTAATTCTTGTTCTGGGCTGTTTCCCTCTCGACTAAAGACCTTAGCACCTATAGTCTGACCGTCCTTTATTAACTGTAAACCATTCCGAGGTTAGATTCCCAAACAAAAAATGTTTGGGAATCGGTAAATTTACCGATTCTATTGATAGAGCCATCACGACCCCCCAATCAAGTCCACGAAGGACATAGTATCCAGTGCTGTACCAGTTTACAGATACGAAGGACAACATACCAAAATATGTTTCGCGGAATACCAGCTATCTCCAGGTTAGATTGATCTTTCACCCCTTAACACAACTCATCCAAGCCTATTGCCACAGGCACTGGTTCGGTCCTTAATAACCTGGTCATGTTAAGATCACCTGGTTTCGGGTCTAATCCATGGTACTTGCCCATTTAACGTAGTCGCTTTCGCTAAGTATTTCTACTTGCACCATAGATTAACTCGCTGACCCATTATGCAAAAGGTACGCAGTTATCTTGTATTTAAACTTAGATTCCTGCTGCTTATAGAACTACCGGTTCAGGATCTTTTCACCAGTTACCTACTTACTTTTCAACGCAAAAATAAATTAGTTCTTCACTAATTTATGGACTATATCATTATCCATTTCAGGATATTGAGCGTGTAGTCTCTGAGGATCCCACAATTCTTTTGTATTATACAGAGATAATAATATACTATCTACTGTAAACCAAACTAATCGGTGTGGTTTCCTGCTGATTGCCCATTGTAACATCCTAACCATTGTCACCATTAAGGTAGGTTAGGTTTTAGGGGTTTCCAGCATATAGCTCAATTGTAGAAGGGCAGATTACTCTGCCCTGGGAACGTTATGCTACTGATTGTCCGAACTTTACAGTCCAGCCTCTAAATAATACATTGTTTTTAATAGCTTTACTCATAGTAACCTTACTACATCCTTCCTGTTTACAGGCGATGTTAAGACCACTATAAATAGTTACAAGATTATTATCTTCGTCATAAAAATAAACTCTCTTTAATCGGTGAGAAGAAGCATTAATAGATAATGCTTTCTCTTCATCAGATAATTTCTTCCCTTTGTTAATAGGAGTCTTACCTGAATTTTTCCCTTTCATTTGAGTACTAATTAAAGATTTGGACTCTTCTGAATGAAAAATACCTGTTCTGTTTCTCCCCGCTTGCTTAATAAAGTTATAAGTTGGGTTTAACAAATCAAAGTACATTTGTTCAAAAGAAACCATGATATTCTCTCTCTGCTTTTTAGAAGCATCAAGAGGTAAATCAATTAAGTGTAATACGTATAAAGTAAAATTATCTTTACCGTATTTTAAAAAAGCTCTTTGTAAATATTCATTAGAATCTTTACCAGAGATAAGATGGTTGTAGAATCTCATATTTGGTTCTACAGTACTCCCAATATATAGATCTGTCGTATCATTTCTATGAATTGCATAAATAAGAGGTAATCCTCTTAATTCTGCTCTTAAGTTAGAAACAATAGTCGAATCTGATAAATTAGAGTATTCGAATACCACGGGTACCGAAATACCCATGGCTCGAGATAAGTTGTTAAAAGTTTTATTCATACTTATATCTTACCTCACGGTTTCCATTCTTAGAATAGTCGTTCAATCAGTGAAGTAGGGGTTATTCCCTCACGGTACTCTTCACTATCGCTCAATACATCATATTTAGCCTTAGAGGATGGTTCCCCTATATTCAGACAAGTTATCTCTCATCTTACTTAATATTTCCTAATACCGGGGGCCAAAGGCCCCCGGAATTTACCCCGGGCACAATTGAAGTGCCCAATTGGGGCTAATTTATTTTATTACAGGACTTTCACCTTCTATGGTTTGTCATTCCAAACAAATTATAAAATAATTTTAGTTCCTGGCCACCCCGCGCGCGGAGCGCGCGGGGCTTTGAAAAGGAACTTGCCTAGTGAGAATAAACCCACCAGGTCAGAAAATAGGCTAACCCGCTTTCGCTCACCACTACTAACGGGATCTCGGTTGATTTATTTTCCTTCTACTACTTAGATGTTTCAGTTCGTAGAGTTATTATTATATTGGTTTCCCTTAGGATTATCGTAATTATTAAATCATTCATTACGATTTTTGGTATAAACTACCTCCTTTGGATGTATTGGCTAGTCATCCCCGATAGTCCCTTTTTCATCTTGGTAATACATTACATATCATTATTGGATACTTATTTTATTTATTAATTTCTTAAAAATAATTGGTGTTTACTTGTATTTAACTCAGGAAATCGCATCTTATACCACGTCTGTACCACCTAAAACCCGAACACTCCCCACCAATATTTAAATAATTCCCCCGGGGAGTTTTATTTCCCCAAATCCCGGGGGGCCGCAGGCCCCCTCTTCAGGAGTTTACCCCGGCCGCGGAGTTTTAATTAAACTGGGGGGTGGGCGTAGCCCACCCCCCTGCGCTGCTGCGCGGCCCGGCCAATGGAGAAAGATTGTAAATCTTTATCCTTTGCTCCCGGCGCGGGCATAGCCCGCGCCGGGTCCAATACCCGGGCGCGCGGAGCGCGCCCGGGGTTTGAGATGAAGAATTAACTCAGGGGGCCTTTATATAAAACATTAAATAAGCCCCTTCGGCCCGAGGAGGTAAGTGGGGCGGCGTAGCCGCCCCCTGGCCCGGAGGGGCCGAAGGCCCCTGTACCACTTGGGCTGCGACGAGCGCAGCCGGTCGTGGCTATTCACTAATTCCGGTAAGGGGGGCGGCTTCGCCGCCCCCGGCATTTGTTACCCGGGGCGCTTCGCGCCCCGGGTACTAATAGGCCTTTAAGGTTAAGACCCAGATTTGGGTGTCTTCGCCCTGAACCTTAATAAAAAAAAAATACGGCGTCTTTTTTATATCTTCAAACGGTCTTTATATCACAGTTGAGGGCTCTCTTTATACCCCGAAAAGGGGGCGCGAAGCGCCCCCGAGAATTAAGAAACAACAAATATATTATATTTGTTTTAAGAACCCTATCGAGGGCCCGCGTGTTAACGCGGGCTAGACTACCCAGGGGGCCTTCGGGCCCTGTGAAAATATATTATTACTGGGCTGGGAAGGCTCGAACTCCCATTAGTCGACATCAAAAGTCGATGACTTACCATTAGTCAACAACCCATTTTATTCTATTTCTTATATTTGTTACTTTTATTAAGAAAATATTTGTTATTATTAGTTTTTATATAATATGTTATATCATATATACTTCCAAGATTCGCCACGTGTTGCCGCTTGTTGATCCCCGGGTTCAGGAAATACACCATCATTATATTCCACAGGAATAGGTAGCATCTCCAGGGAACCCCTGGGTCGTTGATATAACGCATCGTCCCGTCTGTTTTGGGGATCGGTGTTCTACGGATTTCATATGTGGTCGGGATCGGTAACAGATCCCGTTCAGTTCTTCTATCCAGCCCTGAACCTTGGTCCAGTCCTCTTCTTTGTACCAGTTTGGTGATACATTTCTGAAGGCCAGAAGTTTGAATCCTTTCGATCTTCTGAGCAGTTTGTCCGCTAGCTTCCATAATCTTGTGATCTCTTCGTTCGCTAATTTGCTCAGTCTTTCCTGTTGTCGTTTCACATATCTGTTCAACTTACCATTCTTACCTTCGATGCAAATCGGTTCTCGTTTTCTAATCACTTTATCAATCCCGTACGCCTCGAGGAATCTGTCTATTCCGAGTTTCTTACCAAGAATCATCATACTCACGTTCAGAATTGACCACTTCGATCGGGGCGGCGAAGCCGCCCGGTCGATACCCCGGCGGCGCTACGCGCCGCCGGGGCTTCGAGTTTAATAGTTTTGCTACTTCTTTCTTGCCCGCGCGCTTCGCGCGCGGGCAAGAATAGGGGCCCAGCAGAGCTGGGCCCCAATTCAGGGTTTCTTTGCGTCAATTGTCCCTGGTTGCCTCTATTCAAGCTCCCGCGCGCTCCGCGCGCGGTAGTATGAATGAGGGGGCGCGCTTTTCTGAAGCGCGCCCCCAAATTCAAGCGAGGAAGGGCGAAGCCCTTCCTCGTATGAATGCTGTTCAAGCTCCCTCAATTTATTGAGGGAGTATGAATGCTGTTCAAGCTCCCGGCGCGGGCAAAGCCCGCGCCGGTAGTATTCATTCTATTCAAGCTCCCGCGCGCTCCGCGCGCGGGAGTCTGAATGAGGGGGGGCGCTTTTCTGAAGCGCGCCCCCAAATTCAAGCGAGGAAGGGCGAAGCCCTTCTTCAAACCCTTTATTCTTACGGCTGTCCGCCGAGGGCATTTAACCAGCGCGCGCCCTGCGCGCGGGCCTAAACGATTCTCCCCTGGCAGCTCTACGAGCGCCTTTCTTCGGTTTCAGGGCCATTATACATATCCATTATGTATACACCTCTCCATTAGCTTACCACCCCCTTCCCATTACTAACCACCTCAAACAACAACGGTTGTTTGAGATTTTTTTTCAGATATTTTTATTCCGATTAATCACATTTTTCCCCAGGGATTTCTACATACAAAAAAAAGTGCCAGGAAGCGGGCCCTCCGGGCCCGCCTCCTCACCCCAAGGGGCCGCTGCGCGGCCCCCCGGTGCTTTTTTGTTCTATGCATTTCTACGGTGACCTCCCCCTTTTGGCCCCGCGCGCGGAGCGCGCGGGCCCAAAACCCGCGGCGGCGGAGCCGCCGCGGGTTTTTGGAGGGTATAATACCCCTAAGGGGCCGAAGGCCCGGTAGCATGTCTCGGGGCTACGCCCCAATCACATGCCCCGGGGCATGTTTAATTTAATTATTATTATCTTAATTACAAATTGAACGTATTCTCAATTATTATTTATTGCTGGTTAGTAGACTCGAACTACTAATACCTCGATTACAAATCGAGTGCTTTACCAATTAAGCCAAACCAACTAATTTAATTATTAAAAACAAGATTGGTAAAACATAAAAATAAGTTTCCAATCTTATTTAATTACTATTACTTATATATTAATTGATAAAATTATAATCGATTATTCGTTAGTATCTCAATCACCGGGGCGAGACCGAGCCTTGGGGAGTAAAATATTATTTTTAAGGCCCCTGCCGCGCAGGGGCCAAAGGCCCCTGCGCGGCAGGGGGTCGCGGCCGCGCGCTTCGCGCGCGGCCGCAGGCCCCAAAAATAAATCGGCTTCGCCGATTTATTTGGGGGGGCGACGGGGCGGCTGCGCCGCCCCGTGGGCCCGCGCGCTCCGCGCGCGGGCGGCCAGGCCCCAATAATAAATTGACAAGGTCAATTTATTGAGGGGGTGACGGGGCGGCTTCGCCGCCCCGTGGGCCCGCGCGCAGAGCGCGCGGGCGACCAGGCGATTATAGACCACAATACCGTGGATAAATTCCTAGGGGGGCCGGGCTTAGCCCGGCCTTACCTTACCCCGGGCCGCTTTTAATTAAAATGAAATATTTAAATTATCACGCGTGATAATTAAAACTTTGCGGCCCGGGCCGAAGGATAAGTGATTTATTTGGTTTCAATATAATTATATTTACTTACAGTATCGCCACGGGAAGGCATAAATCATGATACCAGGGGAGGGGTGACCATCGATAAATTCATTATGTTTATTTGTAGTTAGACTGGCCCGCGCGTAGCGCGGGACTGTCAGCGGGGGCCCTGCGGGCCCCCGCGGACCAAAGGGCGGCGAAGCCGCCCTTTCATCCTCTCAATAAATTGACAAGGTCAATTTATTAAGCGGACTTTTGATTATATTATTACTTAATGAATCTGAATATATTAGTTTTGAAGGAGTCTTGAGGATTTATTGTTTTTTTTCTTCTGCAGCTAAATCCATTAGAGTATTCTCAACGATACCTACTACTGGTAGGATAATTAAGAACCAACCAAAGTAGAAAGCAGTTGCGAATTGCCCTAAAGTAATGAAAGGCTCTTCAACATGTTGACCACCACACCATAATAAGATTAAGAAATCTACTACTAATAGCCAGAAAGCTAATTTCATTAATGGTCGGAACGCTGAACCTCTAACTCTTGAAGTGTCTAATAAAGGCATAGCTAGAAGAATTAGTAAAGAACCAAACATAGCAATAACTCCTCCTAATTTATCAGGAATTGATCGTAAAATAGCATAGAAAGGTAATAGATACCACTCAGGTACAATAGAAGCTGGAGTTTGCATTGGGTTAGCTGGAATATAATTATCAGGATGACCGAGTTTATTCGGTGCATAGAATAAGAATAAAGCTAATACTAAGAAAAATAAGAAGATTGTTACTAAATCTTTAAATGTATAATAAGGATGCATATAAAGTCTATCAGCATTTGCTGTAATTCCTAGAGGGTTACTTGATCCATGTTCATGTAGAGTTAGTAAGTGCATTACTGCTAAAGCTGCTAAAATGAATGGTAATAAATAGTGAAGACTGAAGAATCGGTTTAATGTAGCATTATCAACGCTAAAACCTCCCCAGATGACAATTTTTATTATCGGTACAGCATTTAACTGTACCTTCTGACCGTCACCGGTCAGTTTAGACTATGTCATCGACCGTTTCTAACTTAAATTAATATTAAGTTGACTATGTCGTTGGGCACTCGTGTCCGGCTTATTGCTAGTACAGCTCACCGATTAGTCGTTGAACGTTCATATATCTATAAAGTACTGATATATGCTTCGCTGCAAATTGTCCAATATTATTTATATTGGATTTCCTTGCAATTCACCCAATTTGCGATTAAACTATTAAGTTTAATGGAGCTCATATTGTCGCTAGCCCCGCGCGCGCGGAGCGCGCGCGCGGGTCAGGTTGGGGGTGCCCTCCGGGCCCCCCAAACTAGATAATTTATTAATTTTATTTTTATTTTATTAATTGTATTTTGTTATTTAATATCCCGTAGCCCCCCGAGCGCAGAGTTGCACTCAGGCGGGCCTAATTTCGTTCTGGTAATTCCACATTTTTATATCGTGGATTTTTTCTAATTTCTTCAATCCAATTATTGTATTGTGTTAATTTATAACCAACAAGAGGATGTAAATTAGAAGCCCCGAGCCGGGACTTGTCCGATGACAGGGGGCCAGGGGCCGCTCGTCGACCCTGAAGAGAAAAAAACTCTACTACTTTTTGGATATCATTAACAGAACTAACTGCAAATTTATCATAATTACCTTCGCCCGGGGCGGCTTTGCCGCCCCTACCCGATACCCCGGCGGCGCTACGCGCCGCCGGGGCTGAAGTATCAATCTTAACTTTCGTATTAAAAAGAATTCTAAAGGCGCCGCCTTTTGTCAATTGAGACTTAGGCAAACTCCAAACCCTTGTAGGGCTAGTATTATTTAAATTAAAACTTTTAACTAATTTAGATAAATTTTTAGACAACATATTTTTAGAACATTTTAATTTAAATGGTCTATTTGAAGCCATTGTAAACCCGACAATCCAGTTAGGAAAAAAATCTAATTTACAATAATCTTCTGCAGTTTCAGGTAATTTATTATATACAGAAAATTTGTTAGGTAGTTCAGAATATTTTTTAATATTGTTCTGAAGGATAAACATTGCTTTATCAAATTGAGCTCGTCGTGTATCTGTTAAAAAGTATAAATTATGATAAACTAACAGGGGAAATACAATTGTTTGTAAGTCTGTTCTTGAAATTGTTAATTTAACTAAATTAAACTTATGATATTTATTAACTCGACCGACTTTAAGTACAGAATGAATATAATTAATCAAATCTAAATCTCTAATATCTAAAGAAAGAATAAGATCAATTCTAATATAATTCTTTGGTGTTTTAGTAATAGCGATATAACCATCACCATCAATTAAACCAACAAATATAGATAAAAAGTTACGTGGAACTTTTAACATATCCAATCTTTCCAAATCTGATCTCAGTTTAATTTTATGTAAAGCTTTACTGTTTACAATACCAATAATGGGTAAATAACTCATAGTAATAAAATAATTAAAATTATTATCTAAATTTTCGAACTCAACTAAATCTTTACCAATCCAAGGGATAGCAGAAAGTAAATTAGTAATTACTGTTGCCAATAATCTTTCAAGTTAAATAATCTTTTAAAAAGAAGTATGCTTTAAATTTAACTTACCTGTACTTTATAACCTTATAGGATTTACATAAAGCCTTGAGCATCATTTAGTGATGAAGATTCCGACTGTACATTAAGCACCATTTCAGGCACCCATCAGTGACCCAGTCTGTAGCGATGGTATACACCACCGACGGTCTGGAAACAAAAGCTATTTCTTTGACCGTTTTCACTGATATCGCCAGAGTATAAATCTCTAAGATCATTGTCATGATCTTCTATCATATTAAATATCATTTTTCTGTATAGATTGCATGATTTTGAATGATAGGACTATAATAGATTTTAATTAATAACCATTTAGTTTATAATACATTGAAGGTACCATATAAGGTTTAATTAATTTAGATAAGGTTTCTATTGAACTTTTTGGAAAATAAATAATATATTGATTAGATACCCCTGCTGATTGAGGTCTAGTATTAAATTGATATTTATTGTTAAGAATTTCACATAAAAATTGTACTTCTTCTAAAGTATAACTGTTTGTAGCAATTTTTAACCCAGATGAAACTTTACCTCCATCATCTTGAATTCAAACAGCCAAAGCCAAAGGTGTTAAATATTTACCAATTTCTTTAGGTACACATTTAACTCCATTTGGATAATACATTTCTTGAATCCAATTAAAACTTGTGAAAGTAAAAGTTCTAAATCTATATAAATATCTTTTTTTACTATTTTTACCTAATCTAATCTGAATTTTAGGAATTGTTTCAGAACAATATCCTCTATCTTTAAAAAATTGATGAAACCCTACTAAATATTCCATATTTGATTCTTCTTGTTGAAGAATAAATCTAGTACCCATACCATGTTTTTCACCATAACTATCGCCTAACATTGATCCTATAATTACAGAAATTACATCTTCATTATGTGGACCAATTCTTCTATTTGATTTAGTTTTTGGTTTAATAAATGGTAATGAACATAATAAAATAGTTATATCATTAAAATTTATCATTTGGGGCACAAAAAATTACCCCATAAACTCATTTGACCCCAAGGTAAAACATACAATTTCCAAAATATAAACACCAATTAATATTGACATCTGGTTTATATTTCATGTACCTTATCAATTTATTAATCCTCAGAATTCGTTAGATTCTTTTCTAATAAATATCATTTAAGGCCTTGTGAAGGATTTATTTCCTCGGAAATCCGACTGTACATTAAGCACCATTTCAGGCACCCATTGGTGACCCAGTCTGTAGCGATGGTATACACCACCGACGGTCTTGAAAAAGATGTCTAGTCTTTAACCGTTTTCACCAATATAGCCAAAGAGACCGTTATTCTCTTCAATACCCCTGTCAGGGTATTCTATACTACTGAATTGTTTCTCTGTATAGATTGCACAATTCTCCATATAGGACTATGATTAGAAGTAATTTGTTATACTCTCATATAATAGTATAGTAGTTAATCTAATTTAACATACCATTGTTTTTTGAAAAGTTCTCCAGATTTAATGTATTTGTTAATGGTTTTATGATCACATTCAAAATGTTTACTCATTAATCGAATACCTTCAAATTTCATATAAACTGAACCATCTACGTTATATAACGTTACTGGTTTTGAAGAAGCTACTCTATATTTATTTTTCACTTCTTCTGATCTACTTAATGCCTTTTCTCTCATTAAGGCTTTCACTTGGGGGCCGCCGAAGGCGGCCCCCTCGTGAATCGGGGGCGGGCTTCGCCCGCCCCCGATTCACAGAATCAGGTAATGATTTATCTTTGTTCAACAAAGCTACTCTATTTCGTCTTTCATCTGAATAAAGATCCGGGGGGCGGGCCCCCCGATCCCCGGATTCCGGGGCGGAGCCCCGGGGATCTTTCATTTTCTGTTTAACTTCTTCAGACCCGGGGCCCGAAGGGCCCCGGGCCTGAGACGCGGGGCCCCTTTGGGGCCCCGCGAATCAGAGTGTTTATACCCTAATTCGCGGGGTGGCTCCGCCGCCCCGGGTCTTGGCCACCGGGGCCGAAGGCCCCGGGGCTAATTCCCGCGGGGCCACTACGCGGCCCCGCGGGTCTTTGGAGAAAATTATCGGAGATAATTTTATCCTAATACCCGGGGCCCTTCGGGCCCCGGGTCTTGGCCACCGGGGCCGAAGGCCCCGGGGCTAAAGAGTTACCTGCTTCAAGTAAAATATTGTAAGTTGGTTTATATGTTTGAATCCAATAAGTTTCTAAAGCCATCAGATCTGGGTTATTTCGTTTTGTTACTTCTTCAGCCCCGGCGGCGCGTAGCGCCGCCGGGGTATCGGGTAGGGGCGGCAAAGCCGCCCCGGGCGAAGGGAAATATTCCAGAATAACAAAAGCGAAAGATTCAATCCCATATTTTTCAAGATCGATAGCAATATTCTTATTACCTAAACCTTTGATGAGGTGTTTATAAAATCTACTGTAAAATCTATTAGTTACAGCACTTCCGACATAAAAGTTGTTGGTAGTTAGGTTAAAAATACCATAAATTCCAGCTTTCTTTCTAGTCTCAGTTCTAAGATTTTCTTTAATTTCCTCTTTATTAAGTTCTTCAAACACAAGACATGGTTTAATGTTATGTTCGTCCAACAAAGACTTAAGTTTTGGCCCGGCGGCGGGCGCAGCCCACCGCCGGCCCCGTGGAGAAATAATCAAATTACTAGTCATTAAGAGAGTTCCCATTTCATCATCTAACCATTTTGGGCATGTATATTCAATACCCAGGAATGCTGTAGCCATCATTAAAATTAAGATAATAACACCAATACTCCATGGTAAAGCTCGAGGAGATTTATATGAACCATAGTATAATCCTCTACCAATATGTAAATATACAAATAAGAAGAAGAATGAAGCAGTATTAGCATGAAGGTATCTAATCATCCATCCATAGTTTACATCTCTCATAATCATTATTTAGGGGTTTAAGAAAGGGGTGGTTTTAATTTATTTAGAATAAGAATAAAATGTATATCCGTCTCCATCTGTGAATCCTACAAACCATTGAATCCAATTAGAGTCTAATCCAATCCAATTAGATTGAACCCTAAAATCTTTAGTCTGAGAACTATTAGTATTAATGAATCTAATAAATTTTGATACTGAATTAGGATATAAGATTATAAAAAAAACAAAGATAGGAAACATGTAATATACGAATAATTTAATCGTTTTTACAAGGTTTCTTAAACCCCTTTGGACTTTATCTTAGCATTACACTTTCTGCGTAAAGTCTCTGAGGATCCTATATTTTATAAATATTTGTTTCCTGCTGATTGATCTAATATATAAATTATTACTCATGAGTATTATATATTTACAGATTTTTCCAGCATATAGCAGAATTTAAAGAACACATTATGAAAACATATGTTCTACACTAATGAAAGCTAAATCAATATTTGGTGTGTAGTGCATGGCTAAAGTAACTCCAGTAATAATTTGGATACCTAAACATAAAGCTAGTAAAGATCCAAAATTCCAAGCATAATTAAGATTAGAAGGTTGAGGTGAATCAATTAAATAACTATTAGCAAGACTTAAAAGGGAATGACTCTTTAGTAATTTCATTGAAAAATAAAATTAATTTAGACTGATAAGGGGAGGTACCCCCTAATTATCGAAAATTCCATTACAATTAAACTTAACTGTAATACATCTTTTCCTTTGGCCCGGGCGGCTACGCCGCCCGTGTCCACGGGACGCTTCGCGACCCGCGGGCTTAAAGAAATACCTTGAATTAATATCTGGGGTCCGATGGACCCCAGATATTAATAATTTTTATAATCCGGGGCCAAGCCAGCGGTTGACCGCTGGCTTGGCCCCATAAATCAACGAGCCCCGGGCCCGGAGGGCCCGGGGTAAAAAAAACCCCCGCGCGACTGCGCGGGGTTTTAGGTAAAAGAAATACATAATATATCTTTTCTTAATCTATAAAACGTGTAAAGCGCATAACTACGGGACATAGCCCAAAGAGTATTTCACATTCCTTATTTCTCGGGGGCAAAATCCCCTTTGCTCCCCGCGCGGGCACAGCCCGCGCCGGGTCCAATACCCAAAAGGGGCGCGCTCCGCGCGCCCGGGGTTTGAGAAGATTAAACTTCTTGGAGCCGACAGGATGTTGTCACCCAATTTAATTAATTAAATCTCCAGGATGGGGAGAGAACCCTATCCTGGGTATAATTTTACCCCTGGATCGGGGTGGAATCACGAGGGCTACGCCTCAAATTTTTATTATTTATAAAATTTAGTCTTACTTTTAATTATTATATTATTTTAACCAGATATAATAGAATACCCCTTAGATTACAGATTATACCTACCCCCGGGTGCTTAGCACCCGGAGCCTTTATCTTATAATATCGGTGCGTGTACACCCCCTCGCTTTAAAGTAATTTACCAGGGGCCCGCGGGGCGGCCCCTAACCCCTTGGGGGTCGACCCCCGCGGGGCTTTAATGCATATTTTCATTTAACCTCTTTAACCAGCCCACTACTTTTAACCAGTCGTCGTACCAATTTGGCCGAACATTTCTCAAGGCTACCATCCGGAAGGCTTTGCTTCTCTTAAGTAATAGGAGAGCAAGAGCCCAGTACTCCTTAGATCTACCTTGCGACTGTAATTTCGCTAACCTCCGCTGTTGCCAGTAGAGATATTTCTCTGTGCTGTCGTCTTTCGACAGTTTCTTCGTCCACATACCCCCTTTTCGTAGTACCTTATCGATACCCTCAAATCCCGGGCGCGCGGAGCGCGCCCCTTTTGGGTATTGGACCCGGCGCGGGCAATGCCCGCGCCGGGAGCAAAGAGGTTTAAGAAAGGATCTAGTCCTACTTTCTTACAGCGGGGCCGAGGGGTTTATTAAGAGATTCGGCCGGGCCGGAGGCCCGGCTGAATCAACGCCGGCTGCGCCGGCGTCGATTCTTAAATTACTCATTCTATTTGATTGTCCTGGGGAAGAATTGAACTTCCTCACTACGATTTTCAGTCGTACGCTCTACCATTTAAGCTACCGGGACTCTATATCTGAGTAAAGATCCGGGGGGCGGGCCCCCCGATCCCCGGATTCCGGGGCGGAGCCCCGGGGATCTTAAACTCAGATTTGGGGAGCAAACCTTACCCCTGAAACCCGGGGGCCTCCGGCCCCCCCGGTTTTCTACCCCAGACCCAGAGGGTCTGGGGCTGAAATTTGAAATAAATCTCCACGAGATCTCTTGTATTGATTTTTAGCCCCGCGCGCCCAATAGGGGTAAACGGCCGGGCCCGTTAGGTATAGTAGGAATCGAACCCACATATGTTTTATTTCAAGTAAAATGCTTTACCAGTCAGCCATATACCTTAATAATAAACTTGGATACTTTATCCATAGCCCCGGGGGGCTTCGCCCCCCGGGCCTTGGGCCGGCCGCCCCATACCCCGCGCGCTCCGCGCGCGGGGCTTGGGAGTAGATCCTCTGGACCCTAGGTAAGTTTTCGTCTCGAGGTTGTGTTTATTTAAGCAGGGGCGGTGGCTTTGCCACCTACCCTCCTCCCTTTAGCCCCCCCGGGCTTCGATTATTTTACCAAAGACCCTGGGCGGCAAAGCCGCCCAGGGAATTAGGGTTATTATTTTTGAGCCCGGGGCGGGCATTGCCCGCCCCGGGTCCAAGACCCGGGCGCGCGGAGCGCGCCCGGGAATTAGGCCGAAGGGGGCCTAAAACCCCTTGGGCTAAAAGCCCCTCACCCCTCAATTTATTGAGGGGTGAGGGGTATTTTGACCCGCACGCCCGCGCGCTTCGCGCGCGGGCGCGGGGCTAAAAGCCCTCGCCCCCCAACTTTGTTGGGGGGCGAGGGTATTTGACCCAAAAATTATCAAAGATAATTTTGGGGCTAAAAGCCCGAAGGGGCTTTAGGTTCTTCAATCCCCGGGGCCTTAAGGGCCCCGGGGTCTGATGCGTGGGCCCGCGACGCGGGCCCCGCTTCAAGCCCGGGGGGGCTTGACACCCCCGGGTCTGAAGCCCCGGAGGCTTCAAGATTAGTCTGAAGAGGGATCGAACCTCTAACTTATACGTTATCAACATATCACTCTACCGATTGAGTTATCAGACTAACAAAATAAGAAATTCAGGCCCAGGGGGGCCGCGCAGCGCGCGGCCCCCCTCAGCCCTCGCCCCGGGCCCTTCGGGCCCGGGGCGAGGGCCTTTTGAACACAGGTTAGGGGGCCTAGTTCACCTACTGGGGCGGGCAATGCCCGCCCCAGTTAATAATAAATAACCGAAAAAGGGTACTTTAGCTAAATCTTAGGGGGGTGTCGGTCTCAAAGAATTAATTTTTATTATTCTTTTATTATAATAATAAAAACTCGCCCCGCGGGCGTAGCCCGCCGTGGCAGAATAAATATTTCATTTTAATTAAAAGCGGCCGGGGGGTCGCGGGGTCCGCAGGAGAGGTAGGATTCGAACCCACTACTAGGATTTTGGAGATCCCTATTATAACCAAGTTAACTACACTCCTTTTTTATTGTAATTTTTTATTAGTTGGGGGGGCTAAGCCCGCCCCCGTTGGTCCGGATATTTTATAACCCACAAGAATCCTTTAATATATATTTAGGGGGTCAGACCTCTGCTCCTAGGGTTTCTAAGAAATTCATAATATGTTACTTATAAAATGAGTTTAATCCAAAGTAAGCGGCGAAATCTATTAAAACATGAAAACAAATGTACCTAATATCCGAGACATGAAATTAGGAGAAAATCTTGGCCTAGATCGGTTCTACCTGGACAAGGGAACCCGTAAGACTGTCTTGCCCGCGCGCGAAGCGCGCGGGCTCGACGAGGGGCCCAGCAGAGCTGGGCCCCAAGTCAGAAATCACGGAGTAATCTTTGGAATAAATGGGTAACAGATTGTTCCTTGTTATCTTCGTATCTCATAATAAATGGAATTAATAAAGTTAATGTTAAAAATAACATAAGAGATTTGTCTATTTTAACAAAAATAGAAATATAAGGTTTATTACTAATGTATTTTTTATTCTCAAAATACATTCTTAAATCATTTTCTAACAATTTATAATTATTTATAAATAATCTAAATCCAGGATTAGTATTTATAAAATCTTTAGACTTAGATAAATTTTCTAAATTTTTAACCCAATTCCCGCGGCGGCTCTGCCGCCGCGGGTCTTGGGCCCGCGCGCTCCGCGCGCGGGGCCAAAGAGAATATAAATTATTTTCTAAATTTAACTGTTTCTCATTAAGTTTCATAGTATTATCAGTTAAAATCTTTTTAATTGTAATATAACCAGTAGAACCCTTACTAGAAGGGGAAAAATCATTAACAGGAGGATTCTCCACACTATCTTTTGCAGTAATGGCCGGTGAACCTAATTGTTCACCGGTATTATTATTATCTAAAATAATAATAGAGGGAATGAAAACAAATTGATAATTATTTTCAATCCCACTTGAAATAATCTCTATAATAGAGATTAAATCGCAGCAGCTCGAAGGGAAAATAGGGCAATCGCTAAATAATAAAAATAACATATTAGTCATCTATAGGGGGGTTAATTGTTAAACCTGTTCCTGGGTTCCTATACCCAAAAGGGGCGCGCGGAGCGCGCCCGGGATTTGAGAAGGGAGAGAACAAGAAACTGAGGAAGTACCTCGACAGGCAACACTTCTCGCGATGTCCCAGAATCGGATTGCGTCGTCTGTCGTCAGTCTTTGAAGTCGGTACTGTTGTCTCTTCACGTAACGTTCGAGTTTCTTATTATTAATTAGTGGTGCAGCCGTTTGGAGGCGAGTTATAATAATACAATATAATAATTATAAGTAAAGGTTAAATACTAATAAATTAGCGAGGAAGGGCGAAGCCCCGAAAGGGGGGCGAAGCCCCCCTTTTGGGGCAAGAAAAGGCTTTTAGCCCCGCGCCCGCGCGCGAAGCGCGCGGGCGTGCGGGTCAAAATACCCGAGGGGGGGCGTA
>Ga0233386_1000109_pt1 | contig 27377 bp, 29 predicted proteins | sample ElkDunMinimDraft_17_FD_191544 | JGI IMG/M metagenome (GOLD analysis project Ga0233386, IMG submission 191544) | Fecal eukaryotic communites from dung pellets of Tule Elk in California, USA - Elk Dung G4 | ecosystem: Host-associated > Mammals > Digestive system > Large intestine > Fecal | place...
GGTCGCCGAGCGGGGCGTCCGCGGCATCCACCGGGTCGATCGACTTGTCCACGGGGTGCGATTCGCCGGTGAGCGCGGCCTCGGCCACATGCAGTCGCACGGCGTGGACGAGGCGGCCGTCGGCGGGCACCGAGTCGCCGGATTCGAGCAGGACGATGTCGCCGGGGACGAGTTGTTCCCGGGGCAGCGACTGTTCGCGGCCGTCGCGACGCACCCGCGTTGTGGACACGGACATCTTCTTCAGGGCCTGCAGGCTGTTCTCCGCCCGCGATTCCTGCACGAAGTTCAGCACCGTGTTGAGCGCGATCACCGCGAAGATGACGACCGGGGTTTCCCATTCCCGGGACACCACTGCGCTCACCACCGCGGCGACGACCAGCACCAGGGTCATCTTGTCGGCGAGCAGCGAGAGCACTTTGCGCCAGGCGGGAGTGCCCGCCGTCTCGGCGATGAGGTTGGGCCCGTGCTCCGCCAGTCGTTGCTCCACGTCCGCGGTGGAGAGCCCTCGTTGCGTGTCGACGCCCAGCGCGCCGGCCACCTCGGGAGCCGTAGCGGTGTGCCAGGGCTGCGCGGTTGCCACCTGCATGACGGCTCCTCGGTGTCGGAAATCGGTCGGTTCTCACCGTACTGTGAGCAGACAGTCACGGGGTTCGAGTGCACCCGTCCGGCGTTCGTGGTGAGCTAGGGGAAAGACTCATCGAGTTCGAGGAGTGTGCCGTGAGCGACAGCCCGAATACCGGCGAACCCACCACCGTTCTGAGCGACGAGGAAAGTTGGGAACTGCTCGCGACCGAGAACGTCGGCCGTCTCGTCGTCGTGGTGGACGGCTATCCGGAGATCTATCCGGTCAACTACGCGGTGCGCGACCGGAAGGTGTACTTCCGAAGCGCCGAAGGCAGCAAACTCGCGGAATTGACCGTGTATCCCAAGGTGGCGTTCCAGGTCGACCACATCGAGGCAAGCGAAGCATGGAGCGTCGTGATCCACGGGCGCGCCCATATCCTTCTGCATTTCAGCGACGTGCAGGCCGTCGACGCGCTGGGCCTGACCCCTTGGGTTCCGGATTCGAAATTCAACTACGTCGAGCTGGTCGCCGCGGAAACCACAGGTCGAAGGTTCGCCCTGGTCGAGCACTGATCACTGATCGAACACGGACGTTCGGTCGAACACCGCCCTCATGACCCACGCGGACGAGAACCGCCTGCTGATGCGGTTCATGCTGCTGTCGGTCGCCGCCGCGTTGGTCACCATCGCGATGAAAGTGATCGCGGCCTGGCTCACCGGATCGGTGGGCCTGCTGTCCGACGCACTCGAGTCCGGGGTCAACCTCGTCGCGGCGGTGGTCGGCCTGATCGCACTGCGGGTCGCTGCCAAGCCTGCCGACTACAACCACCAGTTCGGCCACGGCAAAGCCGAGTACCTGTCGGCGGCCGTCGAAGGAACCATGATCTTCGTCGCGGCCACCGCGATCCTGTGGTCCTCGGTGGACCGCCTGGTGCATCCGCAACCGGTGGAGCAGCCCGGTATCGGTCTCGCGTTGTCCACCGCCGCGTCCGTGGTCAACCTTGCCGTGGGTCTCGCTCTCATCCGGGCGGGCCGGCGGCACCGCTCGATCACGCTCGTCGCCGACGGCAATCACCTGCTGACCGATGTGTGGACCTCGGTAGGTGTGCTCGCCGGTGTCGGACTCGTCGTACTCACCGGATGGGACGTGCTCGATCCGGTCGTGGCAATCCTCGTGGCAGTCAACATCCTGCGCATCGGGTACGGGCTGGTGAAGCAGTCCGTCATCGGCATGCTCGACGTCGTGCTCCCCCCGGAGGATGTCGCCGCGGTCGATGCGGTCCTCGAGCGGTACCGGCAAGGCGGTTCCGTCGTGATCCTTCCGCCGCGCACCCGGCAGTCCGGACGGCAGCGCTTCGTGTACCTGACCGTGCGGGTGCCGGGTGACTGGACGGTCCGGGCGGGCCACGATCTGCTCGACCGGCTCGAAGCCGATCTCCGTGATGCTCTGCCCGGAACAACGGTCTTCACGCATCTCGAACCGATCCGGCCGGCTGTGGCGGTTTCGGCAGACGAACCCCGGAGACGGTGACGGGCGCCTAGCGTGGAGTGATGGGCACACCGCTGATCACCTTGAACAACGGAGTCACCATCCCCGCGCTGGGCTTCGGTGTCTTCCAGACCCCACCCGAGCAGACCGTCGCGGCGGTGACCACCGCATTGGACATCGGCTACCGGCACATCGATACCGCCGCCGCGTATCTGAACGAGCGCGAAGTGGGTCAGGCCGTCGCCCGGTCCTCGGTCGACCGGTCCGATGTCTTCCTCGAGACCAAGGTCTGGATCACCGATTACGGATACGACGCGACCTTGCATTCGTTCGACAAGAGCGCCGCGAAACTGGGTGTCGAGCAGATCGATCTCCTCATCCTGCACCAGGCGCTGCCCGGGGAGTTCGACCTCACCCTCGCCGCCTACAGGGCGCTCGAGACACTGCTCGCGGACGGCAAGGTGCGTGCCATCGGAGTCAGCAACTTCATGCCGGACCATCTCGACCGGCTCATGGAGGCGACCTCGATCGTCCCGGCGATCAACCAGATCGAAGTGCATCCCTACTTCCGCCAGTCCGCCGTGCTCGAAGCCGATGCCGAGAACGGCACAGTCTCGCAGGCGTGGTCACCGATCGGAGGAATCACCTTCTATCGGAACGGATCTCACGGATCCACCCTGGACGACCCCGTCATCGGCGGTATCGCTCGGGCACACGACAAGACCCCGGCTCAGGTGATGTTGCGGTGGCATCTGCAGCAGGGGCGCCAGGTCATCCCGAAATCGGTGACCCCGTCGCGGATCGCCGAGAACTTCCATGTCTTCGACTTCGATCTCACCGCGGACGAACTCGCGGCGATCGACGACCTCGACACCGGAGTGCGGGGCGGACCCGAACCCGAAGCCATCACCCGCGAAAACTTCGGACTCGACATTCCCGAACCCTGAGTCCGGTGGCCGGTCGCTACGTTCCTGCCGTCACGAGCCCTGCGCCGAGTCCGAGCATGAGCACCGCGACGCCACCGTCGAGAAAACGCCACGAGTTCGGTTTCGCGAACCATCGCTGGAGGTGCCGGGCGCCGTAACCGAGCGCGCCGAACCAGACCGCGCTCGCGACGATCGCGCCGACACCGAACCACCACCTGCCCGGGTTGCCGTAGTGGTTCGCCACCGATCCGAGCATGAGGACCGTGTCGAGATAGGTGTGGGGATTGAGCCAGGTCAGGGCGAGACACGTGGCCAGGGCCGCCCCGATGGTGACGGCGCCACCGGGCGCGGCCGCAAGCGCCGCCGGACGCAGGGCACGCCGCGCGGCAAGCAGTCCGTAGACGATCAGGAACGCCGCTCCGGCCCAGCGGATCACGTCCACTGCTCCGGGCGCATGGTCCAGCAGGGTGGAGATACCGGCGATGCCGGCGGTGATGAGTATCGCGTCGGAGATCGCACAGACGGCGATGACGGGCAGCACGTGCCGGCGCGCGATGGCCATTCGCAACACGAAGGCGTTCTGCGCGCCGATCGCAACGATGAGGGACATGCCCATGCCGAATCCGGCGACGACGAGATGCATGCCGTCCACCGTAGGAATCCGAGACTATGAAGAACAGGTGATTTTTCTTCAGTACCATTAGAGTTGCTTCATATGGACGTCGACTTCGCACAACTGCGCACATTCGCCGCCGTACTCGACGAAGGCACGTTCGACGGTGCGGCCGCAGTCCTGCGCATCACGCCGTCGGCGGTGAGCCAGCGGATCAAAGCGCTCGAACACCATGTGGGCCAGGTGTTGTTGCGGCGCACCCGCCCCGTGACGGCCACCACCGCCGGCGAGGCGATCATGCGACTGGCCCGGCAGGTCTCACGCCTCGAGGAAGACACCGAGGATGCACTCGGGCTCGCACCCGGTGACGACAATCACGTCACGATGTCCCTCGTCGTCAACGCCGACTCCATGTCGACGTGGATGTTGCGCGCACTCGCCCGCATGCCGGAACGGCACCGCGCGCTGTTCGAGTTGCACCGCGAGGACGAGTTCCATTCCACCGAACTGCTGCGGGACGGCACCGCGATGGCTGCGGTGACCTCGGTACCCGAACCGGTCCAGGGCTGCACCTCCGAAAAGCTCGGTGCCATGCGGTATTACGCCATGGCGAGCATCGACTTCGCCGAACACTGGTTTCCCGACGGGACCACCCCTGCCGCCCTGCGCGTTGCACCGATGCTCAGCTTCGACCGCAAGGACGACATGCAGGACCGCGCATTGCGCAGGGTGACACGCGCGCGACTCGAACCGCCCCGCAACTATGTCCCCGGCGCCCTCGAGTTCGTCGACGCGGTCCGCCTCGGCCTGGGCTGGGGCATGCTGCCCGAACCCATGCTCACCGACACGACGGGCATGGTCCGCCTCGACCCCGGCCGGCCGTTCGATGTGCCGCTGTACTGGCAGCGATGGAAACTGGAATCGCCGGTTCTCGACTCGCTCACCGAGGCTGTACGACGCACCGCCCGGGAAGTCCTGCCGTAGCGGGATTCCGGCGAGACCTCAGTCGACCAGCACCTTGAACTGGGCGTCGTACAGGCGCGCGTACGCACCGCCCGCCTCGAGCAACCCGTGGTGCGTGCCCTGCTCGACGATACGTCCGTCCTCCATCACCACGATCCGGTCGGCATCCCGGATCGTCGAAAGCCGGTGTGCGATGACGAAACTCGTCCGTTCGTCGCGCAACCGGGCGGTCGCCTGCTGGACGAGCAGTTCGGTGCGGGTGTCCACGGAACTGGTCGCCTCGTCGAGAATGAGGATCGACGGCTTCGCGACGAACGCGCGAGCGATCGTGACGAGCTGGCGTTCACCGGCGCTGAGGCTGCCGTTCTCCTCGTCGAGCACCGTGTCGTAGCCGTCGGGCAGCGCGCGCACGAAGCGATCGACGTAGCTCATCCGCGCGGCCGACATGATCTGGTTCTCGGTGGCGTGTGGGTTGCCGTACGCGATGTTCTCGCGGATCGTGCCGCCGAAGAGCCAGGTGTCCTGGAGGACGATTCCGATGCGCGAGCGCAGTTCCTCCCGCGACATCCGGGTGATGTCCACCCCGTCGACGAGGATGCGGCCCGAGTTCACTTCGTAGAAACGGAGAATGAGATTGATGAGGGTGGTCTTGCCGGCGCCCGTGGGCCCGACGATCGCGATCATCTGACCGGGCTCGACGCGCAGCGACAGGTCCTCGATCAGCGGGCGATCCGGCACGTACGAGAAGGAGACGTGCTCGAACTCGACGAGACCGTGACGGCTCCACGGCATCGTGGGTGCCGGGGGTTCCGGCTCCTCCTCCGGTTCGTCGAGCACCGCGAATACCCGCTCGGCCGACGCCGACGCCGACTGCAGCAGATTGACCATCGCGCCGATCTGGGCGAGAGGCTGCACCAGCTGTCGTGAGTACTGGATCAACGCCTGGATCTCGCCGAGGGTGGCGGTACCCGAGGCGACACGCAAACCGCCGAGGACGGCGATCACGACATAGCCCACGTTCCCGAGGAACGTCACGAGCGGCATCACCAGGCCCGAGACGAATTGCGCTCGGTACGACGCCTGATAGAGCGATTCGTTGGTCTCGGTGAAACGCTTCTGGACCTCCGCGGTGCGGCCGTACGCCGTGATGAGCTCGTGGCCGGTGAACGCTTCCTCGATCTGCCCGTTCAGTGTGCCCGTCGCCTCCCACTGCGACGCGAAATGCTTGCGGGAGCGGCGCGCGACGATCACCGTCGCGAGCACCGACGCCGGAACGGTGAGGATCGCCACGACCGCGAGCACCGGCGAGATGAACAGCATCATCACGACGAGCCCGATGAGCGTGAGCACCGCCAGCACCAGCTGCGAAATGGATTCCTGCATACCCGCCGACACGTTGTCGATGTCGTTGGTGACGCGACTGAGCATGTCGCCGCGCGAATGGGTGTCGAAGTATCTCAGGGGCAGCCGGTGAATCTTGCGTTCCACCCGCGACCGCATGTCGCGCACGACGCGCTGCACGATCTCGTTGAGACCGTACGCAGCCATCCAGATCAGGCCCGACGACAACAGGTACAGCGCGAGCACGATCACGAGGATCCGGCCGAGATTCCCGAAATCGATCCCGACACCCGGCACGACATTCATGCCGGACACCATGTCGGCGAACTGGTCTCGTCCCTCCGCCCGCAGCCCCGCGACCGCCTCTTCCTTGGACACGCCGGCGGGGAGTTGCTTTCCGATCACACCGTTGAAGATCACGTCGGTGCCGCGACCGAGAACGAACGGGGCGATCGACACGCTCACGACACCGAGCACTGCGGCGAGGAACACCGAGTAGACGGCGTATCGGTGCGGGTGCAGCATCCCGAGGACACGGGCGACGGTGCGAATGCGCGACGGCGCGCTCTCCTCCGGGGTGGTCATACGGACGCCATCCTCTGGGACTCGACGATCTCGACGTACGTGGGGCAGCGACCGAGGAGACCGAGGTGCGTACCCACGTCGACCATCGTGCCGTTGTCGAGCACCACGATGCGGTCGGCGTCCTGCACCGTCGACACGCGCTGGGCGACGATCAGCACACACGCATCGCGGGTTTCCGGCTCGAGGGCCGCACGCAACCGGCTGTCCGTGGCCGGGTCCAGCGCCGAGAACGCGTCGTCGAACAGGTAGATGGACGGACGGCGAACCAGCGCGCGGGCGATCGCGAGGCGCTGTCGCTGCCCACCCGAGACGGTCGTGCCGCCCTGCGAGATCTCGGTGTTCAGCCCGTCCGACGTGGCCCGGACGAAGTCCGCGGCTTGCGCTATCTCCAGGGCGCGCCACAATTCGTCGTCGGTGGCGTCGGACCGTCCGTAGCGCAGGTTGTCCGCGATGGTGCCCGAGAACAGATACGCCTTCTGCGGCACCACGGCGATCCGGGAGCGCAGCACCTCGGTATCGAGCGCGCGGATGTCGGTGCCGGCGACGAGCACCTGACCTTCCGTTGCATCGATCAACCGCGGTAGCAGGCGCATCAACGTGCTCTTTCCGGACCCGGTACCGCCGATGACGGCGGTGGTGGTGCCGGGCTCGGCGCGGAACGAGATGTCGCGGAGCACCGGTGCGTCGGCGCCGGGATAGGAGAATCCCGCCGCGCGGAACTCCACGGAGACGCGGGCAGGGAGTTGCCGGACCGGTTCGGGCGGCGATGCGACCGTGGGTTCGGTGTCGAGCACCTCGAGCAGGCGTTCCGCGCACACCGTGGCGCGCGGCGCCATGATGGCGATGAACGAAGCCATGAGCACCGCCATGAGGATCTGTGCGACATAGGTGATCATCGCGGTGATCGAACCGATCTGCATCTCACCGGCGTCGATGCGCCGGCCACCGACCCACAGCACGGCGACGGTGCTGGCGTTTGCGATCAGCAGGACTGCCGGATACAGCAGGGAGTTGACCCGTCCGACGCGCAGCGCAGTCGCGGTGAGGTCGTCGTTGGCCCGCTCGAAGCGGGCGCGTTCGGTGTCGTCGCGAACGAAGGCCCGCACCACCCTGATGCCGGTGATCTGTTCGCGAAGGACCCTGTTCACCCCGTCGATGCGTTTCTGCATCACCCGGAAACCGGGGAGCATGAGCAGGATCAGCGCCACCATGGTGAAGACGAGTGCCGGTACCGCTACGACGAGAACCAGCGATGTTCCGGGGTCTTCGCGCAACGCCATGATGATGCCGCCGACGGCCATGATCGGAGAAGTCACGACGATGGTGCAGGTCATGAGGACGAGCATCTGGACCTGCTGCACGTCGTTGGTGTTGCGGGTGATCAGCGACGCCGCGCCGAAGGTGCCGAACTCCCGCGCCGAGAACTCGCCGACACGCCGCACGATCGCCAGCCGGACGTCCCGGCCGAACGACATGGCGGCCCGCGCGGCGAAGTACACCGCGCCGATCGCGGCGCTGATCTCGACGGCGCTGATGGCCAGCATCACCAGGCCGGTACGCATGATGAAGTCGACGTCCCCGGCCGCCACGCCCTCGTCGATGATGTCGGCGTTGAGGCTCGGCAGGAGCAGCATCCCGCCCGTCGCGACAAGCTGGAGCAGCACCACTGCGGCAAGCGCGCCCTTGTATGGCGCGAGAAACCGCCGCAACAGCTGTATCAGCATGGGCAACACGCTACCTGCGTGGCGCGACGATCCCGGATTGCGGAGCCCTGCCCGGGACCGGTCACCGCGGAACCGGCCGAGCGGCCACCGGCACGAATACCGGTGACCGCCGACCGGGTCGTCACACCCGGGCCGTTTCTGTCTCCGTCTCCGGCTCGCCGGCGGCGAGTTCGCGAGTGAGCTTCTCGCCCTCCACGTCGACGTTCGGGAGGATCTTGTCGAGCCACTTCGGCAGCCACCACGCCTTGTCGCCGAGCAGCGCCATCACCGCCGGGATGATGACCATGCGCACGATGAAGGCGTCGAAGAACACGGCGACGGCGAGCGCGAAGCCCATCGATTTGATCAGCGAGTTCGGTTCCGCGATGAAGGCCGCGAACACCGAGATCATGATGACCGCCGCCGCACTGACGACGCGGGCGCCGTGGCCGAAGCCGGACACCACAGCATCCTTCGCCGACGCGCCGTGCACGAACTCCTCGCGCATGCGGGTCACCAGGAACACCTGGTAGTCCATCGCCAAGCCGAAGACGACACCGATCAGGAAGATCGGCATGAAGCTCACGATGGGTTGCGGGTTGGAGATGAGCCCGCCCCAGCCTTCCTGGAACACCGCCACGGTGGCACCGAACGTCGCGAGCACACTGAGCAGGAAGCCGAGCGTCGCGGTGAGCGGCACGAGGATGGAACGGAACACCAGCATGAGCAGGATGAATGCGAGTCCGACCACCACGGCGAGGTACGGAACCAGAGCGTTCTGGAGGCTCTCGGACACGTCGCCTTCCAGCGCCGTCTGCCCGGTGATGCCGTACGAGACTCCGTACTCGTCCTGCAGCCGGGACTCGTCGTCACGGATGGACGAGACGAGATCCATGGTCGCTTCGTCGCTCGGACCGCTGCGCGGCGTGACGAGGATCTGCGCGGTGTCACCGGCCTCGTTCACCGACACGATCTGCGCGTTGACGACCTCGTCGTGTTCGGACAGCGACGCGACGACCGCACCGAACGCTGCGGTTGCGTCCACGTCGGCTTCACGGGCGTCCGCGACGACGACGAGCGGGCCGTTGCGTCCCGGGCCGAAGCCTTCGTCGATCAGGTCGTAGGCCTGGCGTGCGCTCGTTGCGGGGTCCCCGGTCGCTTCGCTCGGCAGCGCGAGTCGCAGGCCGGTCGCGGGAAGGGCGAGCACGCCGAGCAGCACCACACCCGCGACGAGCGGAACGAGCGGGCGGCGCACGAGCGCGGCGGCAAACTTCGGAGCGGCACCGGGCTTGTCGTCGTCACCCGCACCGGCCTTCAGGCCGGGGATGCGTCCCGCGAAGGCCTTCTCACCGAAGAGCGAGAGGACGGCGGGGAGCAGGGTGATGGCGATGAGCACGGCCATGAAGACGGTGAAGGCAGCGGCGTATCCCATCGCGGAGAGGAACGGGATACCCACGACTTGCAGGGCTGCGAGCGCGATGATCACCGTCAGACCCGCGAACACGACCGCCGAACCGGCGGTGCCCACAGCGCGACCTGCCGCTTCGGCACGGTCGCTGGTGACGGTGAGTTCGTGCCGGAAGCGCGAGACGATGAACAACGAGTAGTCGATCGCGACCGCGAGACCGATCATGATCGCGAGGGTCGGCGTCATCGAGCTGAGGTCGGTGAAGCCGGTCGCGATGGTGATGCCCATGCTGCCGATGCCGATGCCGACCAGGGCGGTGATGAGCGGCAGACCGGCCGCGACCAGGGAACCGAACGTCAAGGCGAGCACGATCGCGGCAATGCCGATGCCGACGAGTTCCGCGGTACCTCCCGGGAGTTCGACCGCGCTGGCAGCGGTCCCGCTGACCTCCACGGTCAAGCCGGCGTCGCGGCCGATGTCCGCTGCGGCCGCGATCTGGTCACGCATGGTGTCGTCGACGTCGCTCATCTCGCCCGTGAAGGGGACGGTGACGAAGCCGACCGTGCGGTCGGAGCTCAACGGCGACAGTGCGGCGGCGTTCGCGAGAGCGGCGTCCTCGGGCAGTCCCTGTTCCGCACCGGCAGCCTTCATCTGTTCGACGAGGCCGGCGTCGGCGAGTACCGGGTTGGCCAGTACACCGGCCTGCTCCTCGGGCGTCGCGGTCGCCGGATCCACCTTGGCCGGCGGCGCCACACGGTCGATGTCGCGCACTGCGGCGAGCACGTCGTCGATGGCCTGCATGTTGGCGGGCTCGTCGAGCGTTTGCCCGTCGGGGGCGGCGAACACATACCGGGCACTGAGCTGATTCATCGGATCTTCGGCCGACGGGAAGCGTTCGGCCATCAGGTCCTGTGTCTTCTGCGCGGGGGTACCGGGCAGAGAGAAGGAATCGGTGGTCGGACCCGACAGCGTCGCGGCACCGACACCGAACAGGACGAGGATCGCCAGCCAGAAGGAGAGAACCGTGCCTTTTCGCCGGTAGGCGAACTTGCCGATCCGATATAGGTAGGTCGCCACGAGGCACCCTTTCGTTCGGACATTTCTTGCGGAGGGAGGGGTCGAGTCGACCGCTGTAGGGCGTACTCGCGCGTTACGGGAAACCGAGACGCAACCGGCCGAAGGCGTCGCGGATGAGGTCTTCGGGCGACCGGCCGACTCCCGCGAGATGCATCTCGATCGCTGCCTTGATCGCGCCGAGAGCCACGTGGTGGATCAGGTTGGGGAACAGTTCCACGCCCGGATCGGTGCCCGTGCGTTCTGCGATGACGTCGATGAGCATCCGCGTCGACCGTCGCTCGACCTCGATGCCCCGGACGAGCAGTGCCGAAGATTCCTCCACGACCGAAACACACGCACCGATCTCGTCGAACGACCACTTCGGGTCGGTGACGAGACCGACGGCGCATTCCCGGAGGGAATCGAGGATGTGTTCGTCGGCCGGGCGCTGCCGCAACATCTCGATCCATTCCTCGATCACACGCTCGAGATGAACGAAGACCGCTTCTTCCTTGCTGGCGAAGTAGTTGTGGAACGTGCGTGTCGAGACGCCTGCGCGTGCGGCGATCGCATCAGCGGTGACCGCGTGCACACCGTGCTCGCGGGCGAGTTCGGCGGCCGCTTCGGCGAGCGCCGCCCGCGTCGCCGCTTTCTTGCGGTCGCGCAGACCTGAGGAGGGAAGACTCACTCCATCGACCGTACAGAAATTGCAGAGCTCGGTAAGTTTGCAGAAGAGTGCAAGATTATGCGATTACCCACATCGGGGCGCTCGCAGTAACGCAGGTCACACTCGGCGGCGCTCCCAGGCGCCCTGATCGCGAGTGAGTTCCTCGACGAACGCGGGCAGGTCATCGGCGACGACATCCTCGAGCGACACCTCTTCGAGGACCGCGCGCAGATTCACCCGCACCGCGATCCAGACGTCGCGCAACTTCTCGGCCGCGCCGGTGTAGACGACATCCTCGGGCCGCTCACCCCGGACCGACGCGAGGGGACCCTCGACCGTCCGGATGACATCGGCTATCGAGATCGCCCCCGGAGGACGAGCGAGCCAATAACCCCCTTCGGGGCCGCGCCTGCTGCACACCAGACCGCCCCTCCGCAGATCGGCGAGCACCGCCTCCAGGAACTTGTGCGGGATCGACTGCGCGGTCGCGAGGGTTTCGGCCTTCACCGGGCGGCCGTCGCCCTTGGCCGCGAGTTCGAGGAGGGTACGGACGGCATAGTCGACCCTCGCGGTGATGTGCATTCCACGCCTCTCACTACGCTGCCGACGGAACCCCCAATTCCTACCAGCAAACTGCGGAAACGGCCGTTCGCGATTCCCAGGCTACTGGTGACACACACCACATCACGAGTAGATTGAACCGTTGTTCACACCTACCGAAAGTGATGCCATGCGGGAGACCCTCTTCGACTCCTGGGGGTCGTTGCTCGAGCCCCTGCACGATCCGGTCGCGCTCGCGATCCCGGCTTTCGTGTTGTTCCTGGTCCTGGAATGGGTTGCGGCTCGCACGCTCGAACACGTCGAACCCGGGCCCGACGGCCGGACGCACCCGCCGAAAGGCGGCTACGAAGTACGCGACGCACGCGCAAGCCTCTCGATGGGACTGGTGTCGATCGTCACCAGCGCACTCTGGAAGGTGCTCGCGCTCGTCGGATACTCCGCGATCTGGGTCTACCTCGCGCCGTGGCACCTGCCCGCCGACGCCTGGTACACCTGGGTGATCCTGCTGGTCGGGGTGGACCTGCTGTTCTACTGGTACCACCGCACAGCGCACCGGGTCCGCGTCGTGTGGGCGACCCATCAAGCTCATCATTCGAGCGAGTACTTCAACTTCGCGACCGCTCTGCGCCAGAAGTGGAACAACAGCGGCGAAATCATCATGTGGCTGCCGCTTCCGCTGCTGGGAATCCCGCCGTGGATGGTGTTCGTCGGCTTCTCCGTGAACCTGGTCTACCAGTTCTTCGTGCACACCGAGCGAGTCGGCACCCTGCCCCGGCCCGTCGAGTTCGTCTTCAACACCCCCTCGCATCACCGGGTCCACCACGGCTGCGACCCCGAGTACCTCGACCGCAACTACGCCGGCATGTTCATCATCTGGGACCGGATGTTCGGCACGTTCCAGCCGGAGACACACCGGCCGACGTACGGCCTGACGAAACCCGTGGGCACCTACAAGATCTGGGAATTGCAGACCCACGAATACAAAGCGATCGCCCGCGACTGGCGTTCGGCAACGGCCCTGCGGGACAAGATGGGTTACGTGTTCGGGCCGCCCGGGTGGACTCCCGCACACGGCCGGGAGGATTCGGAGACCGTCAGCTCCGCTCGAGCGTGATCAGGAAGTCGATGCTTCCGGTGCTGTCGACGGTCACGAACCCGAGATTCGGCGGTTCCACACCGTAATCCGCCCAGACCGTCGGGATGCTTCCGGACGCCACGATCACGTCACCGGTGCGGAGCACCTGCACCTCCAGCGTGGCCGGTCGCTCCTGCCCCCGCAACGTCAGCGTCCCGGTCGCAGGCAAGGTCGTCACCGTTCCATCCGTCGGGAGCGCCGTCAGGTCCACCGGTTCGGTCAGGACGAACGTCGCCGTCGGATAGGTCCCGGTGTTCATCACCCGATCGCGAAACTGCCCGTCGCGCTGGGAACTGTCGGTGGTGACCGAGTCCACCCGGACCGTCACCTCGGCGGCAGTGAGCGTGTCGTTCTCGATGGTGGCGGTGCCGGTCACCTGGTCGGTACTGCCCACCACGGTGACATCGGCTCCGCGCAGGATCTCCTCGACGGTGTAGCCCGCGGCGGTGCGGTTCGGGTCGGTCCCCGCAGTCACCGTCCAGGAACCGTTCAGCTCACCGGAGGCGGCTTCGGCACCGGATTCGGAAACCGACGCTGCCGGCGCGTCGTCCTCGGCGATGAAGTTGCCGTAGACCCACGGCGCGACGAAGAACCCGACGATCGCGATCACGACAATGGCAGCGAGGGACCATCCGAGCTTGCGCATGCCCCCGACAGTAGTTGAGGCTTCAACGCCGTGCGGGGTCGAACGCGAGAAGAGGTCGAACGCTGTACTCCGCGGATCTACACCGGCGGATCGGGGTCAGCAGTGCCTGCCAGCACCGAATGACGTCGGCTGTACACGAAATAGATGACGACCCCGATCGCCATCCACACGACGAAGCGGATCCACGTCTCCACCGAGAGGTTCACCATGAGCCACAGGCAGGCCAGCACCGCGAGTATCGGCACGTACGGCACCAACGGCACCCGGAACCCGCGTTCGAGATCGCCCCGGGTACGGCGCAGCACGAGCACTCCGATCGATACCAGGACGAACGCGAAGAGCGTGCCGATGTTCACCATCTCTTCGAGGGTGCCCAGCGGAACCAGGCCCGCGAGCACAGCCACCACCACGGTGACGACAACCGTCGTCCGCACCGGTGTTCCCCGCGTGCCCGTGTGGGCGAGCCGGCGAGGCATGAGGCCGTCGCGTGCCATCGCGAACAGCACACGCGTCTGACCCAGCATCAGCACCATCACCACGGTGGTGAGGCCTGCGAGGGCACCGATGGAAATCAGGTTCTTCGCCCAATCCATGCCGTTGATCGCGAACGCGGTGGCCAGGGTCGACTCGTCGCCCTCGAGTTCCTGGTAGTTCACCATGCCCGTCAGGACGAGACTGACCGCGACATAGAGGACGGTGACGATCGCGAGAGAACCGAGGATCCCGATCGGCACGGCTTTCTGCGGATTCCGCGTCTCCTCGGCAGTCGTCGCGACGACATCGAAGCCGATGAATGCGAAGAAGACGAGACTCGCCGCGGCGAGCAGGCCGTACCAGCCGAACGTGCTGCCTCCCGCTCCGGTGACGAAAGAGAACAGCGACTGGTGCAGTCCGTTGTCGGTCTCCGCGGCCTCGGCCGGCGGGATGTAGGGCGTGTAGTTCTCCGCCTTGATGTAGAACGCCCCGAGCGCGACGACGAAGATGACCACCCCGACCTTGATCGAGGTGATCACCAGCGACACCCGGGAGGACAGCTTGGTTCCGGACGCGATGACGACGCCGATCACCACGACGATCAGAACCGCTCCCCAGTCCACCTTGCCCGGTCCGACCATCACGCTCGACGACAGCCCTCCCATCACCTCGCCGAGATACAGCGACCAGCCCTTGCCGACCACCGCCGCGGCAAGCGCGAACTCCAGGATGAGATCCCAGCCGATGATCCAGGCGACGAACTCGCCGAATGTCGCGAACGAATAGGTGTACGCGCTACCCGCGACAGGCACGGTGGACGCGAACTCCGCGTAACACAACGCGGCGAGAGCACAGGCGATGGCCGCGAGAACGAACGCCAGCGACACCGACGGTCCCGCGACATTCCCGGCCGTGCGAGCGGTGAGGGTGAAGATGCCGGCGCCGATGACGACCGCGACACCGAACACGATCAGGTCCCACGCGGTGAGGTCTTTACGCAACTTCGAATCCGGGTCGTCGGTGTCGCGGATGGATTGCTCCACCGACTTCACGCGGAACAGACCGCGGTCACGCTTGCTGCCGGCTCGAGTCATCGTCGCCCCTTCCGAGCAGGAACCTACTCGGTACGAGCGGCCGCCATGGACGATTCCGGAACGATGACGCGCTCGGCTCGGACATCGGTGTTATCCGCTCGAAACCGGGTATACCCCGGCGATTACCGAGGGTCGGCCGGGTTCGGCCGACGACTCCGTGCCCGAGGAAGGTGCGTATGAGAACACTGCGTGTCGCGTCGGTCCCCGCATCACACGTCTACGTGCGGCATCTGTCGTCACCCGACGGCGACGACGGAGTGATCCGGCTGCCCGACCCGGTACCCGCCGACGGACGAAAGGTCCCCGGTGGATGGTGGCCACCGATGATGCTCGAGCCCGGATGGATCGACGATCACCACGATGAATTCGACATCTTCCACATCCACTTCGGGTTCGACGCGGTGGAACCCGAAGTGCTCGAGGAGGTCGTCGGCGCCCTCGACACCCACCGGATCCCCCTCGTCTACACCGTGCACGACCTGAGAAACCCTCACCACCCCACCCCGGGCGCGCATCTGAAGAACCTCGACGTGCTGATACCGGCGGCCCGGGAACTGATCACCCTCACCCCCGGCGCTGCCGCGAGAATCCGGGCCGGCTGGGGACGGACCTCGACGGTCCTGCCGCACCCGCACGTGCTCGAGCGGGACTGGTTCGACGCGCCGCACCGCCCGCCGGACCCGTTCGTCGTCGGTGTCCATGCGAAGAGCCTGCGAGCCAATATGGATGTGCTGCCGGTCGTGACCGCGCTGGCTCGAACGGTCGCCGACCTGCCCGGGGCCCGGCTGCAGATCGATCTGCACGACGAGATCTTCGTTCCGTCCAACCATTGGTACGCCCCGGACATGGGAGCCGCGCTGCTGGCGCTCGGGGAGAATCCTGCGGTGGACGTCCGGGTGCACCCGTATTTCGACGACGACGAACTGTGGCAATACCTCTCGGAGTTGACGGTGTCGGTGCTCCCGTACCGATTCGGGACCCATTCGGGCTGGCTGGAGGCCTGCCACGATCTCGGAACCGCGGTGGTTGCTCCGAGCTGCGGTTTCTATCGTCAGCAACAGTCCTGCGACGTGTTCACCCTGGACGAGGACCGGTTCGACCCGGCCTCCCTCGACCGCTCCATCCGGTCGCTGTACGAACGGCGGCACCACATTCCGCGGGCACAGTGGCCGCGACGACTCGAGCAACGCCGACGTCTCGCCGCGGCCCACCGCGATATCTACGAGCGGGCCTCGGCATGACCGCCCGACCGCTGCGCATCGCGCTCGTCGCGTCGAACCGGTATCCCATCCGCCAGCCGTTCGCCGGTGGCCTCGAGTCCCACGTCTGGCATCTGGCGCGTGCCCTCGGAGAAGCCGGTCACCACGTCACACTGTTCGCGGCGTCCGGTTCCGACGAGTCCCTCGGTGCCTCACATCTGGAGGTCCGGTCCTTCTCCCCCAGCGCGACCGCGCGCCACGACCCGTCCATGGCACCGAAGGGCTTCCTCGAGGACCACCACGCGTACCTGTCGTTGATGCTGAACCTGGCGGGTCCGCTGGCCGACTCCTTCGACGTCGTCCACAACCACAGCCTGCATTACCTGCCGGTGGCGATGGCACCGGCACTGCGCATCCCGATGGTCTGCACGCTGCACACTCCGCCGACCCCCTGGCTCGAGTCGGCCCTGGCCGCGACGGCACAGGTCCCGGCGACCTTCGTCGCGGTCAGCCGGCATACGGCGCACGCGTGGCGGCACGCGCTCGAGGCTCCCGCGACCGTCATCCCCAACGGGGTGGACCTCTCGGGCTGGCCGGTCGGCCCCGGCGGCACCGACCTGATGTGGTTCGGACGCCTCGTGCCGGAAAAAGGCGCACATCTCGCGATCGAGGTCGCGCGCCGAAGCGGCCGCAGGCTCACCCTTGCCGGACCGATCTCCGACCGGAAGTATTTCGACGACCGCATCGCCCCCCGACTCGGCGGCGAAGTCGAATACCTCGGACATCTGCCGCGCACGGAACTGGCTGCCCGGGTGGGCCACAGCGCTGCCGTCCTGATCACGCCGTGCTGGGACGAACCGTACGGCCTGGTCGTCGCCGAAGCCCTTGCCTGCGGCACCCCCGTGGTGGCGTTCGCTCGCGGCGGGATTCCCGAGATCGTCGACTCCGGGTCGGGAGTGCTGGTCCCCGCGGGCGACACCGACGCGATGGCTGCTGCCGTGCCCGCCGCAACAGCACTGTCCCGCAGTCACGCTCGCCGACGTGCCCTGGAGTACTGTTCCGAACGGGCAATGGTCAAGTCGTACGTGGCGTTGTACCAGCGCCTCGTCGCCCCTGCCGCCGAACCCGTGTCCGCCGGTCGGCCACGATGATCGGGTACTACATCCATCACCACGGCCACGGCCATCTCGCCCGCGCGACGAGTATCTGTGCGCACCTTCGCAATCCGGTGACCGCGCTGTCGTCGGCGACCCTGCCGGGCCGGAACGCCGCCGTGTTCGACGAAGTGGTCGAGTTGCCCCGCGACGACGAGGCTGTCGACGCAGCCGTCGACCCCACCGCTCACGGACTGCTCCACTGGGTTCCCCGCCACGACGACGGACTGCGCAGACGGATGGCGGCGCTGGCGGAGTGGATCGCGCGCGCCCGGCCCCGGGTAATGGTGGTGGATGTGTCGGTGGAGGTGACGTTGCTGGCGCGATTGTTCGGCATCCCGGTCGTGGTCATGGCCATGCCCGGAACCCGCACCGACGCACCGCACACTCTCGGTTACCGCTCGGCAGACCACCTGATCGCCGCGTGGCCGCAGGAGGTGTACGACCCCGAGTGGCTGCACCCATACGCGCACAAGACGTCGTATGTGGGTGGCATCAGCCGATTCGACGGGCGCCGCGCTCCCCCCGATACGGACGATTCCGATGACCGTCCCACCGTGCTGGTGATGGGCGGGAGCGGTGGTTCGGCCTTGTCGTCCGGTGATTTTCGGTCCTGGACGAGTCGCCACACCCGGTACCGGTGGGAAGGCATGGGAGTTCCCGGGGGCGTCTGGGCCGATGATCCGTGGCCCTCGCTGTGCCGGGCCGACGTGGTGATCGGCCACGCCGGGCAGAACACCGTCGCCGACATCGCAGCGGCTCGGCGCCCCGCTGTGCTCGTCGCCGAGCGGCGTCCCTACGACGAGCAGCACGCCACGACGGCCGCCCTCCACCGCGCCGGATTGTCGGTGGGGTTGCCGGAGTGGCCGGACCCCGACCGGTGGCCGGAGTTGATCGAGCGGGCCCGCGGTGCCGACCCCGCGCAGTGGGCACGCTGGCAGACCTCCGGAGCCGCGGCGCGCGCCGCCGCGATCGTCGACCGGATCGCCGAGGAGGAGGCACCGACGTGAAAGTCGGTGTGGTGACCATCGCAGCGCACCGAACCGCTCACCTGCGCATGCAGATGACGGCGCTCGCACGCGGTTCCCGGCGTCCCGACCAGCACGTTGTCGTGTCCATGGGCGATCACGAGGTCTTCTCGCTGGCCCGGGTCGCCGGTGCGGACGCGCAGTGGATGGAGCCGACGGAAGGCCGTCTGCCTCTGGCCGAAGCCCGTAACCTCGGGGCCCGGCGGGCACTCGAACTCGGCGCCGAGTTACTGGTGTTCCTGGACGTCGACTGCATCCCGGCCACGAATCTGGTGAGCCGCTACGAGGAGGTCGGCAACGATCAGCGTCACCAAGTGGCGTTGCTGTGCGGTCCGGTGACCTACCTGCCACCACCTCCGGTCGGCGGGTACGACCTGGATGCACTGGACGCGCTGATCGATCCGCATCCCGCCCGTCCCCACCCGCGCGCCGGTGAAGTCGTCACCGGTGAGGACTACACGCTCTTCTGGTCACTCTCGTTCGCTGTCACCGCGGCGACATGGCACCGTGTGGGCGGATTCTGTACCGACTATTCGGGATACGGCGGGGAGGACACCGACTTCGGGCAGGTCGCGGCGCATCGGGGAGTGGGGCTTCGCTGGCTCGGCGGAGCCCACGCGTTTCATCAGCATCACCCGGTGTCGGATCCTCCGGTGGAACGACTGGACGATATCCTCGCCAACGCCAACATCTTTCATGATCGATGGGGGTGGTGGCCGATGCGCGGATGGCTCGACGCGTTCGCCGAACGCGGGTTGGCCCGCTATGACAAGGGTTGCGGACGGTGGTTACGCGGCGCCGACCGCCACTCGGCACCGGGCCGATGATCTTTTCTGCGGACAATCATGACCTGCACGTGGAATTAATCGAATTCACCAAGAATTGCATCGACAATGCGACACTTCCCCACGAGACGACAAAGACGACAAGTCACAAAACCGCCGCAACGGTCATAGACCGAATATCGCTCACAACGGTGAATTCAGGTCGAACGAATCAAGAGCAGCGGCCTCGGTTACTCGACCAGCCACGCGATCGCCACACCGATCTGCGCGTTTGCCGCAAACAGCACGTTCGCGGGTGTACCGCCGGATTGCCCGCGACGAGGTGACGTCCCGAGTCGGGTTCCGGACCGATCCGTCCGCCTCCCGAATGCGTTGACCACGCAGTGAGCGTGGCGGGGCATGGCGGTATCGATGACCTCACGATCCGTGAATGATCTTCCACACCAACGGAACTGGGACGCCGGTCCCGGGAGCCTTCGCGACCGGGGAGCCGACGATGAACGTCGGGCCCGCCTCGTCCAGGGCGGTCGGATTCGACGCGGAGAGGATGCCGGCGTCGGCGGGTCGGAAAGATTCGATGAGAAAAGTGTCGAAGAATCTGCCCCTCCTTCCGCGGACGATCATGATCCGCAACGCGGAAATTATCGAATTCACAAGAAATTGCACCGAGTGCAACCCTCGCCCACGCGACAGCGAAGTTGATCGTCGCAAAACCGCCACAACGGTCATACCAACCGAATACCTCTCGAGACAGTGAATTTCACGTCTCACGGATCAAGAAGACTGCCCTTCCGGCCGATGCGGATGTACGGTTGAACAGTCTTGCCCGCACGCACCGCGCCCAATAGTTCGATAGTCGTTCACGACATCGAACAGGCCGACGGGACTCAACCTCCAGGGGTAAACCATGACATTCACCGCAGTGCCCGAACAGACAACCGAAGCGGTCAACGCGGCTCTCATCGCATTGGGCGTCGTCCTGCTCGCATTCCTCACGCTCTATCTGGTCGGCTTCGACAACGGTGTGCTCTCGCGCAGCGGCATGTACCTGCACGAACTGATGCACGACGGCCGACACCTCCTCGGGCTGCCATGTCACTGACCGGAACGTACACGCGGTTACTGGTCCGCGGGCTCCTGGCGGGACTTCTCGCCGGGCTGTTGGCCGGCGGCGTGGCCTTCGTTGTCGGAGAGCCTCAGGTAGAGGCTGCCGTAGCACTGGAAAACTCTGTTGCAGAACCGCATTCGCATGGCGAATCGGACTCCGGCGGAGTCGCTACGGCAGATCACCATGACGACGAGCCTCTCGTCTCTCGGACAGGTCAGCGCGCGGGATTGTTCCTCGCGACTACGTTGGCAGGCGTCGCGCTGGGCGCGATCTTCGCTACGGTGGCGTACGGGATTCGGCGAGCTGTTCCGGTCTCCGCCGTAACGCTGAGTCTCGGCCTGGCCGGAGCCGCATGGCTCGCCGTCGTGATGGTGCCCTACGTCAAATATCCGCCGAATCCTCCGGCCGTAGGCGACCCCGAGACCTTCGGCCAGCGCACCTGGCTCTGGCTCGCCGCCGTGGCCATAGGACTACTGGCAGTGGTAGTCGCCGCGTACGTGGCCACTGCATCGGCGAAACGACTCGAACCTGTCGCCCGCATCGCGGCTACGGCTCTCGCTTTCCTCGTCGTCGCGGTCGTCGGTTGTGTTCTGTTGCCGTCCGTCAACGAGGTGACCGACGGGTTCCCCGCCACGTTGCTGTGGGAATTCCGGCTGTCCACACTAGCTACCCAGACGACCCTCTGGGCGAGCCTGGGTCTCGTCTTTGCATACCTATCCGACCGGTCGGCCCGCCCGCCGGTCCGTGAGGCGGCGCCTATGTCGGCCATGTGATTCCCATTCCCAGTCCGCCCCGCGAAGGACTCCTCGAGGGGAACCACCGACCGATCGGATCGGAAACACAATGAGTTCACCGGCTAAGCAATCCGGGGCGTCGAAGAACACACCCAGCCCCAGCACGTCGTTCAACACCCTGACGAGTCTGCTCGCGGACATCGCCCCAGCCATCCACGAGGTACAGGACTCCCCGTACACGTTGTCCAACGCCCGATATGCCGCACTGCGGCACGTGCTCCACGACGTTGGTGGCCAGCCCGACCTGCCTGTCGAGTACAAGGAAAAGGTCGAAGAGGCGTGGGAGATGAACACGTACGTCACCTGTGAATGCCTGGGCTGGCGGGGCGCCTGGAATTCCGAGATGCGGCGCCGTGCCGAAAATGATCTGGGCGCGACGCTTTACTTCGGCCTTCCGTACTACGCGCGCTGGATCACCGTCGCCACCAAGACTCTTATCGACAAGGGCCTGATCACACCAGATGAATTGTCAGCCAAGATCGACGCTGTCCGCACACGTTTGAGCGAGGAGCGATCATGACGAAATACCAGATCGGCGACCGCGTTACGGTAAAGGACGCGACGTCCCTGTTCCACACTCGCACACAGGCTTTCGTGCGCGGCCATACAGGCGTCGTCGTCGAGTACCGTCCCGAATGGGTTATCCCGGAGGACGAGGCATGGGACCGCCTCGAGAACGGGCGCACCGAACCGTTCTATGTCGTGCGGTTCCTCCAGACCGACCTGTGGGACCCATACACCGGATTCGATGTCGACACCCTCGAAACAGAGTGCTCCGAGCGCTGGCTTGCACCCGCAAAGGACGAAGCATAATGAGCGAAAATCACAGCCACGATCCGATCCAGGAAGGCCCTGAGGTAGGCGAATTCGAAGTACTCGAGGCCGCCATCCGGGAACTGTCGATCGAAAAAGGTCTGTTCTCATCCGAAGACCACCGCCGATTCTCGGAGTGGGCGGAGTCGATCGGTCCTTCCAAGGGGTCCCAGCTCGTCGCCAAGGCATGGCTCGACCCCGACTTCAAGCGTCAACTACTCGAAGATGCCACCGAAGCCTCCAAAGCGGTGGGCGTCGACTGGCTGGACCCGACCGGGACAGGTACCCCCAGCGATTACACGTTCTTCTACGTCCTGGAGAACACACCCCAGGTGCACAACATGATCGTCTGCACCCTGTGTTCGTGTTACCCGAGGCCCGTCCTGGGCATGTCACCCGACTGGTACCGGACCCCCAACTATCGCCGCCGGCTCGTGCGCCGTCCCCGCGAGGTGCTCGCCGAGTTCGGTCTCCATTTCCCCTCGGATGTCGAAGTGCGCGTCCATGACTCCAACCAGAAGTCACGGTTCATGGTGATGCCGATGCGTCCGGAAGGCACGGAGGGCTGGACAGAGGACCAGCTCGCGGCGATCGTCACCCGCGACACCATGATCGGTGTCGCTCTGCCACAGGCAGATTGGACCGCGGAGAAGGCACCCTCGCAGGTCGGAGGTCCACAGTGACAGTTGACAAGCAAAGGTTCGACCGGCGCGATTCGGTCGAGGCCCACGAGATCATTCTGGGGTTGCTCGGGGATGATGCGGTCCGGGAGACGTCGCTGCCGGAACTGGACCGTAAGCCGGCGCCCTGGGAGTCGAGCATGCAGGCGACCGTCGAGTGTCTCTCCTGGCGCAACGTCTGGGACAACCTCGAGCGTCGCCAGACGGAGGACGCTCTCGGCGAAGATATCTACCGCGAGTTTCCGGTCCATACCAGGTCCGCGATCGCGACCGCACATACACTGCTCGACCGCGGGGTGATCGATCCCGACGAACTCCAGGCAAAGATGCGGGAGGTTCGGGCCCGGTTCGAAGGAGACTGAACCCACTCCGGATCCACCCAGACAAAAAAGTCCCTCACCTGTGTGAACAGGTGAGGGACTTTATGGCGGTGGCGGAGGGATTTGAACCCTCGGACGGGGGTTACCCGTCACACGCTTTCGAGGCGTGCTCCTTAGGCCGCTCGGACACGCCACCGCTAAAAGACTCTACCGGATGGTGCGCCTGGACTGAAATCGGCAGGTCAGAGTCCCGGACGAGGGTCGCGCCGGCCGTGGAAGAACTCCTCCAGAACCGCCGCACACTCGTCCTCGAGCACCCCGCCGCGCGCCTGCGGGCGATGGGTGAGGCGACGATCCCGCACGACGTCCCACAGCGACCCGACGGCGCCCGTCTTGGGCTCCCATGCGCCGAAGACGATCCGCTCGACGCGCGCCAGGACAGCCGCACCGGCGCACATCGTGCAGGGCTCGAGGGTGACCGCGAGGGTTGCGCCCTCGAGACGCCAGCCGTCTCCGTGCACGCGCGCCGCCGCCCGCAGCGCAAGGATCTCCGCGTGCGCGGTGGGGTCCCCTGTGGCCTCACGCGAGTTCGCGGCCCGGGCCAGCTCGGTGCCGTCGGCCGCGAACACGACCGCGCCCACCGGAACGTCCCCGGCAGGCGCAGCGGTCGCAGCGTCCAGCGCGACCCGAATCAGTTTCTCGTCGTCGCGCAGCCCCATCTAACGCAGTTTGTCCAGCGCAGCGGCCCACACATCGTCGAACCCGAGGCGCTGTGCGACCTCCTCGAGTTGTTCGTCGGGATAGAGATCCGTCTCGGAGAGGATCACGGACAGCACGGGTTCCGGTAGACCCATGTCCTTGAGAATCCCCAGGTCACCTTCTTCCCACGGCTCCACGTCGTCCAGCTCGTCCGGATCGATGTCCGGGATGTCGACATTGAGTGCGTCGAGAATATCGGCCGCAATGTCGTAGTCGATCGCCATCGTGGCGTCGGACAGCAGGATCCGCGTTCCGGACGGTGCGGGCCGGATGATGACGAAGAACTCGTCATCGACGTTCAGCAAACCGAACACGGCGCCGGAGCTGCGGAGCTCCCGCAACTCCGTCACGGCCGTGTCCAGGCTCGTCAATGCCGCATCCGAGAGTGCGCGGCACTTCCAGAGTCCGTCTTCACGCGTCACGGCGACGGCAAAACCGTCGAGGTCCTCGATCGAACTCACCGAAGGGCTCTTGTTCCCTACGCGTTGTGCAGCCATGCGCGCAACGGTAGTCTGCCTCGTCCCGCGAATGAAGCCCGCGCCCGAATATGCCAACCTGGAGCGGTGCCTACCGCTACGTTCGCCCCGCCCGTATGTGTCCTCGGCCTCGGCCTGATCGGTGGATCGCTTCTCCGCGCAGCGGCAGCGACCGGCCGCCACGCATGGGGGTACAACCGCTCGCCGGAAGTCGTGCACGCGGCCCGCGATCTGGGTTTCGACGCGAGCACGGACTTGGCCGCGACGCTCCAGCGCGCTGCCGACGCGGACGCGATCGTGGTGATCGCGGTCCCGATGCCTGCGGTCGGGAGCATCCTCGAGGCGATCGCCGAACACGCGCCGGATGTCGCGCTCACCGATGTCGTCAGCGTCAAGTCGGAAGTGGCGGCCGCCGTCGCCGCACACGGCCTGTCCCGGCGTTTCGTCGGCGGTCACCCGATGGCCGGCACCGCCGAGTCGGGCTGGGCCGCGAGCACCGTCGAGCTGTTCCGTGACGCCGTGTGGGTCGTGACGGTCGACGACGGCACCGACCCCGAGGTGTGGCAGGCCGTCGCGGACCTCGCACTCGACTGTGGCTCGGTCGTCGTGCCGGCCGAGTCCGCCGAACACGATGCGGCGGTCGCCCGGATCTCGCACCTGCCGCATGTGCTGGCCGAAGCCCTCGCGCTGGCGGGGGCCGCCGGTGGCGATCTGGCCCTCGGATTGGCTGCGGGCTCGTTCCGCGACGGAACCCGCGTGGCAGCGACCGCTCCGGCACTCGTCGACGCGATGTGCGAGGCCAACGCCTCAGCGTTGCTCGTGGCACTCGACGAGACCCTCGAGGTGCTGTCGGCCGCGCGGGAACAGCTTGCCGACGGCAGCACCACCGACCTCACCCGGGCCGGATTCGACGCCCGCGCCCGGTACGACCAACAGAAGCGCGTCTCTGTCACCGGCGTCGTCCCCGGGGAGGGTGACTGGCTGACCGTGCTCCGCGAGGCCGGGCGTCGCGGAGAGGTATGGACCCGATGACCCTGCGCGACGTCGCCTCCGCGCTCACGACCGGCAAGCTGACGCCGACCGAACACGTACGACAGGTACTGGCCGACCTCGACGCGCTCGACGGCACGCCGTGGCACAACATCGTCGCGGCCCGTGACGACGCGGTTGCCCTCGAGGCTGCGGCACGCGCCGACTCGGAGATCGCGGCCGGAAACTGGATAGGCCCGCTGCACGGCGTCGCAGTTGCGGTCAAGGACAACATCGACGTCGCCGGCATGCCCACCCGCTGCGGCAGCGCCGTGCTCGACGATGCGCCGCCCGCGACGACCGATGCCCGCATCATTCGTAAGTTGCGGGAGGCGGGCGCGATCATCGTCGCGAAGACCCACCTTCACGAATTCGCCTACGGTCCGACGGGTCTCGTCAATGCTTCCGGGCCCGCTGCGCATCCGCACGAACCCGGGCTCATCAGTGGCGGCTCGTCGTCGGGGTCGGCGGTTCTGGTGGCGCGCGGGATCGTCCCCGTTGCCCTCGGCACCGACACCGGATGCAGTGTGCGCACCCCGGCCGCCTTGTGCGGAATCGCCGGTTTCAAGCCGGGTCACGGAGCACTACCCGTCGACGGGGCATTCCCGTTGTCGACGACGTTCGATCACGTGGGTCTGCTCGCCGCGGACACGCTGGACGTCGCGCTCGCGTGGGGTGCGATCCCGGGCATCGCGCACCTGCGGACCCCGGTGTCCGGGCTCCGCATCGGTCGTCTCCGCGGCAGCATCTGGGACTTCCCCGACCCGGACTTCGAGGCAGCAGTCGACGCCGCGTGCCGCACACTAACCGACCTCGGTGCGGAGGTAGTCGAGGTGACGCTGCCGGAAACCGAGGAGCTTCTCGAGGTGTATCCCGTCGTCACCGGCTCGGAGGCCTACGACACCCACCGCGAGTGGTTCGAGTCGACCCCTGAGCGCTACCAGCCCGCCACGGCGGCGCTACTGGCAGCCCAGCGGGACCGGCCCGCCTACGAGTACGTGCGCGCGGTACGGACGGTCTCACGCCTGCGGCGCGACGTCGTGGATCGCCTGCGGAAAGCGGAAGGACTCGACGCGCTGGTCACCGCGACGACCGGCATCCGTTCGGCACCCCAGAACAGCGATCCGCTGGCTCTGCGGAGGCCGCTGCTCGAGCACTGCATTCCCTTCAGCGTCCTCGGCGTACCCGCGTTGTCGGTACCCGCACCGGGCGGCGGCACGAGACCGATCGGCTTGCAGGTGGTCGGACTCACCGCGGGAACCGGCGGACACGGGAGCCACCCCGCCGAGTCCACGGCGCTTGCGGTCGCCCTCGCGGTGGAAACAGCCGACGGCTAGATCCGCTCGGCCAGCCCGCGGTACTCCACGACGAATCCGTCCGCGTCGACGGTCACCGACGAGGTCGACACGGGCGACAGCACATGGATGCCGTCGGACGCGCTGCTGTACATCACGGCTGCTTCCTGCACGCCCAGATCGACGAGGTTCACGTACACCACCGGGACCTCGAGGTCGGCGGAGCCCGACTGCAGTCCGTATCGCCGGATCGGCAGCGCATTGAAGAACGGGCTCAGGATGACATCGACGTCCAGCGCCCCACCGAACGTGGAACGTTGGTGCTGGGTGCCGTTGTCGACCATCCAGATGCCCTCTTCGGAACGGCTGATCGACATGTGTCGCTCACCCGCCGCGACGGTGGTCCGCACGGACAGCCGGCGCGTGACGCCGTTTTCGTCGGTCACCAGGTCGTAGGACGCGCTGAATGCGGGATGGTCGTCGCACGCGCCACCCACGATGCGACCGGACGCTTTGATCCGGCGGCCGTTGAGCTGCACGCGCACAGATTCCATACGGGGCGCGTCCAGCGCTCGCCAGGTGAGAAGCGCGGGCCATGCCGACGCTGTACTCGCCGCAGAACCCGCGGCATCAGAGGCTGGGATGCTCACGAGCTATACGTTAAGCGACGACCGTCGGCGGGGAGGCAGCGGTGCCGTTATTGGGCACCGCA
>Ga0233386_1000112_pt1 | contig 27141 bp, 27 predicted proteins | sample ElkDunMinimDraft_17_FD_191544 | JGI IMG/M metagenome (GOLD analysis project Ga0233386, IMG submission 191544) | Fecal eukaryotic communites from dung pellets of Tule Elk in California, USA - Elk Dung G4 | ecosystem: Host-associated > Mammals > Digestive system > Large intestine > Fecal | place...
TTCCCATGGCGAATGAAAGAGATGGCATGAGCGTAAACGAAGCAGGACGTAAAGGCGGCGAAGCGACCTCGGCAAGCCACGACAAGGAGTTCTATCAGGAGATAGGTAGCAAGGGTGGCCAGAACAGCGGCGGCAACTTCGCCAACGACCCGCAGCGCGCCTCCGAAGCCGGGCAGAAAGGCGGCCAGAACAGCGGCGGCAACTTTGCCAGTGACCGTGAAAAGGCTTCCGAAGCCGGCAGAAAAGGTGGTCAGAACAGTGGCGGCGGTGGCCGTAACAGCTGATAGACAACCGGCGTGCCTATGCGCCTCAGGTCCCAACCCAACGAGGGCGACGCCTGATCGGCGTCGCCCTCGTTATCGTTTACGCGTAAGCCGGCTGCTTGGACGCTACCGTTGCGTTGCTACCCAGCGCCTGCTCGATCACGCCACCAATCATGTCGGCGGTAATCGCACTCAGTGTCCAGCCCAGGTGGCCATGGCCGGTGTTGTAGAACACGCACGGCGATTTGCCGCGGCCGACCTTGGGCATCATGTTCGGCATCATCGGCCGCAGGCCGGCCCATGGCACCACGCTGCGAGTATTGACGCCCGGGAAGCACTCGTTCACCCAGTCGACTAGCGGGCGAATGCGATCGGCGCGGATGTCGCGGTTGTAGCCATTGAACTCGGCGGTGCCGGCGACACGGAACCTGTCATCGCCCAGGCGGCTGCTCACCAGTTTGGTCTCGTCGTCCAGAAGGCTGACGTGCGGCGCCGAGGCGCGGCTGACCTCATCCGTCAGGTTGACCGTGATGGAGTAGCCCTTGACCGGGTAGATGTTCACCCGATCGCCCAGCTGTGCGGCCAGGTCGCGGCTGGCGGTACCGGCGCAGACCACCAGACCGTCGAACTGCAGCACCTCGTCTCCGGCGCTGCTGCCGACGGTCACGCTGGCGCGCTTGCCGTCAGTGGCAACCGCCTTCACATCCTCGCCATAGAGGCAGCGGACACCCAGGCGATCAATGGCAGTCGCCAGACCATGGGTGAACTTGTGGATATCACCCGTGGAATCGCATTCGGTGTAATAGCCACCGTAATACTGGCCAGCCAGGGTCGGCTCGATGCCGCGCATTTCCTCCGGCGTCACGCTGCGCCGCGGCAGGCCGCCTTCGGCTAGCAGGCGGGAAACCAGTCCGGCATGGTCGAAACCTGCCTTGTCGCGGTAGATGTGCAGGATGCCTTTCTTCTTCAAGTCGAAGTCGATGCCCTCCTCGTCAGCCCAGGCGAACAGATGCTCACGCGCCGCAATCGCCAGGCGCGCGGTCTCGACCGTGTTCTTGTTGTAATCGGGGATCGAGGCGATGAACTCGGCGAACCAGGAGAGCTTGTGCCAACTGGGCTTGGGATTGACCAGCAGCGGCGCATCGCTCTTGAGCATCCACTTCAAGCCCTTGACGATAGTCGACCTGTGGTTCCAGACCTCAGCGTTGGACGCCGACAGCTGGCCACCATTGGCGAAGGAGGTTTCCATCGCCGCGTAGCGGTGCTTTTCGAAAAGAGTGACGGTGAAACCGCGCTTGGACAGGGCATAGGCGGTGGTGATGCCGGTGATCCCGCCACCAATGACAGCGATTGTTTTCATTGTTGTAGCTCCAGAACGTCAGGGATTAAAGCCCGCACGCAGGATGCGTGACGAGCGCCCCCTCTGTTCTGGACCTGAGAGTTTCACGAGTGCGCTGACGCGCTGCTCGCTTGCTCCTTCGGTGCGCCCGGCGACGATGTCGGGCGGCTCTTCAGAGTGCACCTGGTGATATCGGTCCTTTTGCCTGAGAGTTTCCGGGGCGGTTGCTCCTTCGGCGCTGCGGCATGGCCAGCAGTCTCTCCCGATGTCACCTCGATTCTCGCGGCAGGGCAGTAGCTGCGAAGCTGCCACGCAATCGTTGCAGGCTACCCTGCCAGAAAAATCCAGCCCTGTAACCCCAACTTTCTGACTAGCCCATGGGCGGCGCTGTTCCTTTCATCCGCCAGATACGGTCAAACATGCAGCGCAGGCTAAGCTCCTAGTGTGTTCACCGGGAGCCAGGCCGAATGGGCGCAGTATGGCAATCCAATCGTCTCGGGGCGGTGCCCAGCCGGGATCCACCCACCAGCGGTAACACGCCGAACAAATACGGCCGTCCACTGGCCCGACGGCTGACCCTGCTGACGGCCTTTTCGGTGCTGGCCGCGGGCGGCTATGTCGGCTGGCACGAAATACAGACTTCCAATTTGCAGGCGCGCTGGCTGAGTCGCTATGCAGCGAGCCTTGATTACCGTATCGAACCTGGCGCCAGCGACCAGGTGCGCTTTCCCAAGGGCGGACCCTTCGACCGGCGTCTGGGGTACGTCGATATCCCGCGCTATGCCGAGCGTCTGGTCCGCCAGGGTTTTGCCGTAGAGGCGCAAGCACGCTTCTCGCCAGCGCTTCTTGATTATTCGGAGCGCGGCTTCTTCGTTCCCTACCTGGAAAAGCCGCACGCTGGCCTGACCTTGGAGGACTGCACCGGCACAACGCTTTATGCCAATCGCTACCCCGACCAGCTTTATGCGGACTTCGACAGCATCCCGCCGCTGGTGGCACAAGCCCTATTGTTCATCGAGGACCGTGACCTGCTGGATGCCGCTCGCCCCCAGGCAAACCCGGCCGTGGACTGGCCGCGCCTGGTGCGCGCCGCCATCAGTCAGCTGGAAAAGAACATGGGCCTGGCTGGCCAGGCAGCCGGTGGCAGCACCCTCGCCACCCAGGCGGAGAAATACCGCCACTCACCGCGCGGGCGCACCGACAGCACCGAAGAAAAGCTCCGGCAGCTGGTTTCGGCCAGCGTGCGCACCTACCGTGAAGGGCCGCAAACCCTAGCCAGCCGTCAACGCATCCTGCTGGCCTATCTCAACAGCGTGCCACTGGCTGCCGTACCCGGACATGGCGAGGTACACGGTCTGGCCGACGGCCTGCGCCTGTGGTTCGGCGCAGACTTCACCGAGGTCAATCGCCTGCTGGACCGCCGCCATAACACCGGCAGCGACCTGCGTGCCCAAGGCTTGGCGCTGCGTCAGGTGCTGTCGCTGCTGATCGCCCAACGCCGACCGACCCATTACCTGGGCGTCGGCCATGTCGAACTGGCAGCACTCACCGACAGCCACCTGCGCCTGATCGCCAACGAAGGCCTGATCACTTCATCGCTACGTGATGCGGCGCTTGGGCAACGGGCCGAACTGCGCGACTCCAGCCGCGCGGCCATGACGCCGATGATCGACGTTGGCAAGGGCGTGAGCATCGCGCGAATGCGCCTGGCCAACCTGCTTGGCGTTTCGCTATATGAACTCGACCGTCTCGACCTGACCGCCACGGCACCGTTGCACGGCGGCCTGCAACGGCAGGTCGGCGACTACCTGCGAAACCTGGCCGACCCCGAATTCGCCCGCAAGGTGGGCCTGTTCGGTGACCGCATGCTGGCGCCGGAAAAGACCGCCGAGGTGCGCTACAGCTTCACCTTGCTCGAACGCGACGCGCTGGGCTTTAGCGTACGGGTGCAGACCGACAGCACAAACCAGCCATTCGACATCAACCAGGGCAGCAAGCTGGAGCTGGGTTCCACCGCCAAGCTGCGGGTATTGACCACCTATCTGGAGATGGTCGCCGAGCTGCATCAGCGTTACGCATTGCTTGATCGAAAGACGCTGCGCCAGGTCGGCGCTCGGGATGGGCTGAGTCGCTGGGCGGTCGACTACCTGGCGCGTAATGAAGATCGCAGCTTGCCAACCATGCTCAAGGCCGCCATGGACAGGCGCTACTCGGCGAGCCCCGGTGAACGCTTCTTCACCGGCGCGGGGCTGCATCGCTTCAGCAACTTCCAGCGTCAGGACGATCACCGCAACCCAACGCTGCGCGAGGCACTTAAGGAGTCGATCAACCTGCCATTCGTGCGGTTGCTACGGGATCTGGTCAGCTACAGCAGCCACCAATTGAGCGACCGCGCCGAACTGCTGGGCGACGACGACAACCCCGAGCGACTGGCGTATCTCGCGCGCTTTGCCGACCGCGAGGGCGCGGTATTCCTGCAGCGGTTCTGGAAGAAATACCGCGACAAGACTGCCGAACAGCGTATCGAAGTATTGCTCGACGGCATCCGCCCGACACCCGCGCGGCTCGCCGCGGTGCATCGCTACGTGCTGCCCGAAGCCGATAGGGCTGGTTTTGCGCGGTTCCTGAACCGCTACCTGCCGGCCTCCGACCTAGACGACAAGGGCCGCGAAGCGCTTTATCAACGCTATGCCCGCGGTCAGTTCAGCCTGCCGGACCAAAGCTACATCGCCCGCGTGCACCCTCTGGACCTGTGGCTGCTGGGCTATTTGATTGAGCATCCCGAGGCTGACCTGGCGGAAATCACCAGCGCCAGCGCCGAGCAACGACAGGAGGTCTACGGCTGGTTGCTGCGCAGTCGCCACAAGAGGGCGCGCGACAGCCGCATCCGCATCATGCTGGAAGTCGAGGCCTTTACCGATATCCATCGACGCTGGCAGCGCCTTGGCTACCCGTTCGAGCACCTGGTGCCATCGCTGGCTACCGCGTTGGGCAGCTCTGGCGACCAGCCTGCGGCGCTGGCCGAGCTGATGGGAATCATGCTCAACGATGGCGTACGCCAACCCAGCGTGCGCATCGACAGCCTGCGGTTCGCCAGCGACACGCCCTACGAAACGCATTTTGGCATCGCCACCAATGCCGGTGAGCAGGTGCTGCCGCGCGAGGTCGCGCAAACCTTGCGTGAAGTCCTCGCCCAGGTGGTGCAAGGCGGCACCGCGCGACGTTTGCAGAACAGCTTTACCCAGGCCGATGGCAGCCCGCTGCCGGTAGGCGGTAAGACCGGTACCGGCGACAACCGGCTGCAGAGCGTGACCGCCAGCGGCCGGCTGATCAGCTCGCGGGCGATCAACCGCACCGCCACCTTCGTCTTCTACCTGGGGCCGAATCACTTCGGCACGCTGACCGCCTATGTCCCAGGACGCGCTGCCGACAACTTCCATTTCACCTCGGCGCTACCGGTGCAGGTGCTAAAGGGCATGCAGCCGATTCTTCAGCCCTACCTGCGCAAGGAAAGCCTCTGCCAGCCTCGCGAGGGTTGGCGGCAGGCCAAGGCTTCGACGGAGCCCGGCACGGCTTCGCTGACTCAGAACCAGCCCAGGATGAACGCAGCCAGCACCAGATAGCGAGCGCCTTTGGCCAGGGTCACCAGCAACAGGAAGCTCCACAGCGGTTCGCGCATTGTGCCGGCGATCAGCGTCAGAGGATCGCCAATCAACGGCACCCAGCTGAGCAGCAGCGACCAGCGCCCGTAACGGTGATAACCCTGCTGCGCCCTGGCCAACCCCGACGCGCTGACGGGAAACCAGCGGCGCTGGCGAAAACGCTCCAGCGAACGCCCCAGCAGCCAGTTGATCACCGAACCCAGCACGTTCCCCGTAGTGGCCACCAGCAGCAGCGCCCAGGGGACGAACGCATCTGACAGCAGCAAGCCCACCAGAGCCGCTTCCGACTGCAGCGGCAGAATGGTCGCCGCCATCAGCGCCGCGAGAAAAAGCCCGATATAGGCAGAAAGATCCAGCATGCGATTGCGGCTCGCGGCCCTTCGGAGGTGGGCTTTTTACTTGTCGCGATCGATGTTGAAAGGCGACCACGCCTGGCGGGTCGGCATCACTTCCAGACGGTTGATGTTGATGTGATCGGGCAGGGTTGCCACATAGAAGATCTGCTCGGCGATGTCTTCGGCGGTCAGCGGGGTGGTGCCGCGATACAGCGCATCGGATGCGGCCTGGTTGCCCTTTGTCCGCACCAGCGTGAATTCCGTTTCGGCCATGCCAGGTGCTATGTCGGTAACACGTACACCGGTGCCCAGCAGGTCGCAGCGCAGGTTGTAGGTGAATTGCTGAACGAAGGCCTTGCTCGCACCATAGACATGCCCGCCGGGATAGGGCCACTGACCGGCGACCGAGCCGATATTGACGATGCTGGCGCCCTTGCCGGTTTCGATCAGCGTCGGCAGCAGCGAGTGGGTGACATTGACCAGGCCGGTGATATTGGTGTCGATCATGGTGTGCCAATCCTGCAGGTCGACCTTCTGCGCCGGCTCCGGCGCCAGCGCGAGGCCCGCATTGTTGACCAGGCAGCGGATCGTGCGGAATTCCTCAGGCAGTTCGGCCACCACGGTTTTGACGGCTTGGGCATCGCGCACATCAAGCGTCACCACATGCACCGGCACCTTGGCGACCAGCTCCTCCTTCAGAGCCTGCAGGCGTTCACTGCGACGGCCGGTCAGCACCAGTGCCCAGCCGGCCTCGGCAAAGCGGCGAGCTGTGGCGCGGCCGAAGCCCGAGGTGGCGCCGGTTATGAAGGCAATCTTGTGGTTCATGCTTGTCCTCTCTGAGTGCTCTGATTAGTACATTGTGCCGCGCGGTCAGCGACCCGGTTGGGAGCGAAAGCCTGGCACACCTTGGGGCTGTTCCACACGCGCCGCCGGCAAGGTGCAGTTGAGGTCACGAAAGGCACGCCCATCGAGTCGATCCCAGCCGTGACCGGGCGAGCTCTGCCGGCAGATGATGATGCCGTCCAGCTTGCTCTGCCACAGGTAATAAGGGGCCGGCGCGGCCTCAGCCAGCAGCGGCAGCAGGAAAGCGAGAACGAGGAGACGCATGGGCGGGCTTCGCGATATCTGGACGTCGTCACTGTAACGAGCCCTTCGCATTGCGCAACCCTCGCAATCAGAGGCACGCGACGGCTGTCCCCGCCCTCAACCCGATGCGAGCGTTCTGATCGGCAATTTCTTGCTCAACGCTCGACCGGGATAAGCGGATTTTTGCCGACATCCACTGGCCGAGCGGCGATACGTGCCGAGCCAGACGCTTCGGGGGTATTGGCACGGTTAGTGCTGAAAGAGGTTTGCTCGATGGAGCGATAACGACAAGAAGAAAAGCGGTCACCCACACCTGCCTGTACAAGCGCCTCTTCTGTCGTCTTCCCGCCTGAGCGGAGCGATCGTCTATCGTTCAATACTCTAATAACAATGAAACGGAGAATATCCATGAGACTGACCAAGCGCTTTGGCCTGCTTGCTGCCGCGGCGGCTTTCACCGCCAGTACCACAGCCGTCGCCGCACCTACCTTCATCAACATCCTCACCGGCGGCACCAGTGGCGTCTATTACCCCATCGGCGTCGCGCTCTCGCAGCAATACAACAAGATCGAGGACGCAAAGACCTCGGTGCAGGCCACCAAGGCTTCGGTGGAGAACCTCAACCTGCTGCAAGCCGGCCGTGGCGAACTGGCCTTTTCCCTGGGAGACTCGGTGGACGATGCCTGGAACGGCGTCGAGGATGCTGGCTTCAAGGCGCCTCTGACGAGACTGCGCGCCATCGCCGCCACGTACCCGAACTACATTCACATCGTTGCCAGCAAGGAATCGGGCATCAAGACCCTGGATGACCTGAAGGGCAAGCGTATCTCTGTCGGTGCGCCCAAGTCCGGTACCGAACTCAACGCCCGCGCCATCTTCAAGGCCGCCGGTCTGACCTATGAAGACATGGGCCGTGTGGAGTTCATGCCCTACGCCGAGTCGGTCGAGCTGATCAAGAACCGTCAGCTGGACGCCACCCTGCAATCGTCAGGCCTCGGCATGGCGGCGATCCGCGATCTGGCCGCCATGGTCCCGATTACCTTCGTTGCAGTGCCGGAGGATGTGGTCACAAAAATCGGCAGCGCCGCCTACCAACCGAAGATGATTCCGGCCGGCACCTATGACGGCCAGGATGCGGATGTCCCCACTGCCGCCATCACCAACATCCTGGTCAGCCACGAGAAGGTCTCCGACGACGTTGCCTACCAGATGACCAAGCTGATCTTCGAGAACCTGGATCGTCTGGCCAGCGCCCATTCCGCGGCCAAGGACATCAAGCTGGATACCGCTACCGAAGGTCTGCCCATCCCGCTGCACCCAGGTGCCGAGCGCTACTACAAGGAAGTCGGCCTCCTTCAGTGACGGCCTGACCGGGCGACCAAGCGACCGCCCGGTCTCCCTGATTGCATAGCCTGATGGCCCGCACAGGGTCATCACGAGAACGCCCATGTCCTGCACTGGCGCGACGCTTCAATCTTTCTGAGAGAGCCATCCCATGAGCGAGACCGAAGGGCTGCATTCCAGTCCCAGCGAATGGCCGAAGACGCTGTTCTACGTCGCCCTGCTGTTTTCCACCTATCAGATCATTACGGCCGCCTTCCACCCGGTCTCCAGCCAGGTGCTGCGCGCAGGCCACGTTGGTTTCCTGCTGTGGATGGTCTATCTCTGCTATCCGGCCAAAGGTGATGGCCGTCCCTGGCAGCCACTTGCTTGGCTACTCGGGCTGGCAGGCATGGGAACCGCTTTCTACCAGTGGTACTACGAAGCGGATCTGGTCCAGCGCTCAGGCGACATGACCAGTGCCGACATGTTCGTCGGCGTCCTGCTGATGGTGCTGGTATTCGAGGCCGGCCGCCGGGTAATGGGCGTTGCGCTGCCAGTGATCTGCGCCATCTTCCTCGCCTACGGGCTGTTCGGCCAATACCTGCCGGGCGATTTCGCCCATCGCGGCTATGGCTTCGACCAGATCGTCAACCAGCTGTCATTTGGCACCGAAGGCTTCTACGGCACGCCGACCTACGTATCGGCGACCTACATTTTCCTGTTCATCCTGTTCGGCTCCTTCCTCGAGCAAGCCGGGATGATCAAGCTGTTCACCGATTTCGCGATGGGCATGTTCGGCCACAAGACCGGCGGCCCAGCCAAGGTGTCGGTGGTGTCATCTGCGCTTATGGGCACCATCACCGGCTCCGGCGTGGCCAACGTAGTCACCACCGGCCAGTTCACCATTCCGCTGATGAAGCGCTTCGGTTACAAGCCGGCCTTTGCCGGCGCGGTGGAAGCCACCGCCAGCATGGGCGGACAGATCATGCCGCCCGTGATGGGCGCGGTGGCCTTCATCATGGCCGAAACCATCAACGTGCCCTATGTGGAAGTGGCCAAGGCCGCGCTGATTCCGGCAATGCTCTACTTCTTTGCGGTGTTCTGGATCGTCCACCTGGAAGCGCGCAGCAAGGGCCTCAAGGGGCTGCCTAAGGACCAATGCCCGAGCGCCTGGGGGTCGGTCAAGGAGCGCTGGTACCTGCTGATTCCGCTGGCCGTGCTGGTCTACCTGCTGTTCTCCGGGCGTACGCCGATGTTCTCCGGCACCGTGGGTCTGGCGCTAACGGCTATCGTGATCCTCGGTTCGTCGATCATTCTCAAGGCCAGCAGTTTCTGGTTGCGCAGCGCATTCTGGATCGCGCTGGGCATACTCTGCACCGGCTTCTTTCAGCTGGGCATCGGCGTGATTTTCGGTGTGATTGCGGCGCTGGTAGCGGTCTGCTGGTTCATCAAGGGTGGGCGCGACACCTTACGTGTCTGCCTCTTCGCGCTGGTTGAAGGTGCGCGCCACGCTATTCCGGTGGGCATCGCGTGCGTGCTGGTCGGAGTGATCATCGGCATCGTTTCGCTGACCGGCATCGCCAGTACCTTCGCCGGCTACATCCTGGCCATCGGCGAGAACAACCTGTTCCTTTCGCTGGTGCTGACCATGATCACCTGCCTGGTGCTGGGCATGGGCATCCCGACCATTCCCAACTACATCATCACCAGTGCCATCGCAGCCCCGGCGCTGGAGCAGCTGGGTGTACCGCTGATCGTTTCACACATGTTCGTGTTCTATTTCGGCCTGATGGCGGACCTGACTCCACCGGTTGCGCTGGCGTGCTTTGCCGCGGCGCCGATTGCGCGAGAGAACGGATTCAAGATCAGTCTCTGGGCGATCCGCATCGCTGCTGCCGGCTTCGTGGTGCCGTTCATGGCCGTCTATGATCCTGCGCTGATGATGCAGGGTGAGAGCTGGCTGGCCACCGCCTACATGGTGTTCAAAACCATCTTCGCGGTGTGCTTGTGGGGCATGGCGGTAACGGGCTACTTCCAGATGCGCATGCCGATGTGGGAGCGCTTGTGGGCCTTCGTGGCGGGTATCTCGCTGATTCTGGCAATGCCCATCACTGACGAAATCGGCTTTGCGCTAGGTATCGCGCTGGTGGCTCAGCACATCTGGCGCGCCCGACGTGCCGAGCGTCTGGCTGCCGCTGCTTGATCGGCCTCTGCCTGGGGCTGGCCGGGGTGGTGTGGGCGCAGGTGCCCACGCCCGCCTTCACCCTGGCCTGGAATCACACCATCGAAAAGATCCGCTGGGAAGAGGATTACCGCGTGACGTCGCAGGGACTGCTGCTTGGCGAGGCGCGGGTCAAGGGTTCGGGCGCCGGGATGGAAATCCCCGACGGCGCCGAATTGCGCGACGGGGCTTGGCACTACCAGCGCCAGATGCCCGCGTTGCCACTTCTGCGCCTGGGGCGAACCCCCGAGGCCGGGGATTACCAACTCTGTTTCAACCAGCGATGCCACGCGATGGATGAATGGCTAGGTCCGCCACAAGCAGACCGGCCGTCACTGGAACTCTGGAGTTGCGACGCGCCACTGAACGGGTCGTCCTGACTCCCATTCAGCTCGGGCTTTTCCCTCCGGCGGCAGGGGGTTCCACGTGAAACCCCCTGGCCCGCATTGGCGGCTACTCTTTCGTCCAAACCCCTTGGCTGGTCTGCTCGCACGCCGGTTGCAGATATCGCGCATCAGTGGCCACGCCGTAATAGTGAATGTCCTGGCGATAAGGCATGTTGGACACCTGCGCGTTGCGGCATACCCCGAAAGCGCCGCTCGGGCATTGTTCGACAAAGGTCACTTCGACCTTCTGATCCTTGAGCTGTGGCTGGCAGAAGCCGGTACGGAAGAGCTCGGCGGGAATGTTGCGGTTCTCCTGGCAGATGCGCACTTCGATGCGCTCATCCTGGCTATGGATGACGCAACCTTCGGCAACTGCCTCGCCCGCCAACCCCAGCAGTGCCAGTGAAATCATCAGTGTGCGCATTCATATCCTCCCGAAAACGGCGACGACTCTACGCCGAATCCGCTTTCCCTGAACAGACGAAATGCGCACCATGGCGCGATGTTGACCGATATCCCCGCCCATCTCATCGCCGGCCCTCTTGGCGCAGGCAAAACCAGCCTGATCCGCTCGCTGCTGGCGCACAAACCGGCCGGCGAACGCTGGGCGGTGCTGATCAATGAATTTGGCCAGATCGGCCTGGACGCCGCCCTGCTTCACCGCGAGGACGATGGCATCGCCTTTGCCGAGGTCGCTGGCGGCTGCCTGTGCTGCGTAAACGGCGTGCCCTTCCAGATCGGCCTGAGCCGGCTGCTGCGCAAGGCGAGGCCGGACCGCCTGCTGATCGAGCCTTCCGGCCTCGGTCATCCCGGGCAACTGCTGCAACAGCTGCGGCAGGCACCCTGGAATCAGGTACTAGCCCTGCAACCAAGCGTATTGGTGCTGGACGCCGCTGCCTTGGCGAGTAACGAAGTGCTTGCGCCCCAGCAACAGGCGATCGCCGAACAGGCGGGCCTGCTGGTGCTGAACAAAAGCGAGGCTCTGGACGCTGATACACGCCAGCGGCTGACAAAACGCCTGCCCCGCCGGCCGCTCTGCTGGACCAGCCATGGCCAGCTCGCCTTTGCCCAACTGCCGGTAGGCGAAGCCCGTATCGATGCCCAGGGTGCAGTGCCAGCCTTGCCTTCCGGGAGCGCGCCGCTGCCCAGGGTCTGGCTGGACCCGCTGCAACCGATCATTGAGGTTCACTCGGCAGCAGAGGGGTGGAGCATCGGCTGGCGTTGGCATCCTGACCGTCGGTTTGATGTTCTCAAGGTCAGCGCTTGGCTGGCGGGCCTGCCCTGGCAGCGTGCCAAGCTGGTGTTGCGCGGGGAACAGGCCTGGCTGTCGGCGAATGCGGTGAGCGGCGAACAGGTGGAATTCAGGCCCAGCGACTGGCGACGCGATTCGCGGCTTGAGCTGATTTTCGCCGAAGCGCAGGTAAAAGAAGAGCTGGCCAACGGCCTAGGCCGCTGTCTGATCGACTGAGTTCAGCTCGGCGGCCGGCGCCATTCATCAAGCTGGATGACTCGCGCGGGCTCGGCATCCGGCGCGAACGGGTGTGCTTGCAGCTCGATACGCCCAACATGCATGCCGAACATGACGATGGTTCCCGGTTGCCGCCGCTCGCCCGTGACGGTGAACTCGAAATCGTAAACCCGCGCGAGTCGGCGCTGACCGCGGCTATCGCGCTCCAACCCGATCCGCCGGAACGCCACGTTGCCATCGAGCAGTTCCACGTCCATCTTCTTGCAATGGCGCTTCACCGCCACCAGCGCACGTTCGCGGACACCGTGCGAATGCCAGAGCCAGGCGGCGGCCGCCAGGAACAACAGAAATAAAGTGAAATTGCCCAGAGTCAGCATGGATAAAGGCTCTTCGAAACAGGCGAGCAGCTTAGCAGGCAAGGCAACCCATCAGTTCGCCAAGTTGCAGTTGTAGCCATATCTACTCATACTGTAGACACAGCTACAAATATTGAGGTAATTCATGCAGCCGGTCTTGAAATACTCGGATGAAGCGCAGCTCGCTGATGAGGACGGCCGCCGTGATCTGGCGCGTGTGGTGACCGCGCTGTTCGACCGCTGGAAGCTGGACACCGAACTGCAGATGCAGCTGCTGGGAATGAGCCCCAAGAGCCGCAAGCTGCTGCCACGCTATCGCAACGGCGAACAGGCACTACCCGGCAGCCGCGACAACCTGGACCGCGCCGGCTACCTGCTGGGCATTCACAAGGGCCTGCGCCTGCTGTTTCCCGAAGACGAGGAGCTGCGGTTCACCTGGGTGCACAGACGCAATCTGGCGCTTGACGGCGCCACGCCACTGGAGGTGATGCTCCGCGACGGCCTGATCGGCATTGCCCGGGTGGCCCGCCTGGTCGATTTCCAGCGAGGCCGTTAGCCCGATGCCACTGTTCGATACCATCTGTGATTTCTCGGCACCGGTGTTTCGCAACATTGTCTCGCTGCGGGTTTCCCAGAATCTGTTCGACGATCTGATTCCCGACAGCCGCGGCCAGCAGGCAGCTATCACCGCCGAGATGCGCGTGCGCAGCGCCGGCCCAGGTGTGATCGAACGCGGGCTGGCTTATAGCGAAGCCATCGGCTACCCCTTCGAGGCGGACGTCAGCGTCGCCAGCCGTTACGGCGACGGCAGCATTCGTGTCTGGTACGGCGCGCTCGACGAAGACACAGCATTGGCCGAAACCTGCTACCACCAGATCCAGATGCTGCGTGAAATCGAAGGTATCGACCGCGTGGTGACCCGTTACCGCAAGGTCTGGCAAATCCAGGCAAACGGACTGTTCATCGACCTGCGCGACAAACTGGAGGAATTCCCGGCGTTAATCGGCGATGACTACGCCTGGCCGCAATCGATCGGCAAACGCCTGGCCCACGAGGGTCTGCCTGGGCTGCTCTATCCTTCGGCGCGCTGGCCCGGCGAATGCCTGGCGGCGTTTCGCGCTACGCCGCTCAGCCAGCCCGTGCAGCTGTACGACCTGACCTATCGCATCGATCCGGTTGCGGGCCATGTAGACATCGAACGTGAGCGCGGCAAGCCGATGCGCCGCCTGCGCCTGGATCAACTCCACCGCTGAAGCGCCTCAGCTCTCCAGCCAGACGTCCCGCGCCCAGTGCCAGACCGATTCCCAGCTTTCGCTGGTCATTTCATGCTCGTCGCCGTCGAACAGCATGACTTCGCCTTCCAGATCGACCACATAGAAATTGTTACCGTCCTGGCAGATTGGCAGCAAGTCGCGCTCAACTCCCGCGTCCCAGGCCAGCGCTGCAACTTCCGGCAGATAGGTGTGCGATTGCGGATCGGTGGCGGTGACGGGTTCCAGCCTCCCATACACCACATCGCTGACCAGCAGCAGGAACTCGCGCAGGCCGAACGGCAGGTTGATCAGCAGCTCTTCCTCGACCTCCACCAGGCGCTCATCGTCCGGCAACTCCAGCGGTACCGGCACCGGCTCGTTGAGTTCACGCAGTTGTTCGATCACCTCTTCCATACGGCCCCCTTCACGCCAACAAAGGGCGTTTATACAAGCCAAGACGCGGGCGAACCAGCCCCTGCGCCGCTTTTATCTGACGGCACCGCCTATCGACAAGAGCCCGTCGCATCAGAACCTGCTCAAGCACAGCAACTGGCCACGGTCGGGCTCGCCCGGCAGAACTCAGCTCGCCACCCGGGAGTGCCGTTCCAGCGGACGGAAGTACAGCGTCTCGCCGCGCTGTGCGCCCAGCAAGCTGGCGTGATCGTTGGCGACTTCGACCTCGATCGGCTCGGCCTGGCTGGCGAGCCGAAGCGTCACCCGCGTGGTCGCGCCCAGCGGACGGATATCGCGCACTTCGCCGGCCTGGTAATCAGCCTGGATGACCCGACTCAAGGACACTTCGTGAGGGCGGAACAGCACGGAGTGGTCGCCGTCCAACTGTAGCCGATTGGCGTCTCCGAGGAAGTGATAGACGAAATCGCTGGCCGGGTTCTGGTAAACCTCTGCCGGCGTGCCGATCTGTTCGATCACACCCTTGTTCATCACCACGATGCGGTCGGCCACCTCCATCGCCTCCTCCTGGTCGTGGGTGACGAACACGGAGGTGAGGTGCACATCCTCGTGCAACCGGGCAAGCCAGCGACGCAGTTCCTTGCGCACCTTGGCATCCAGCGCGCCGAAGGGTTCGTCGAGCAGCAGCACCTTGGGCTCCACCGCCAGCGCACGCGCCAGGGCGATGCGCTGGCGCTGGCCACCGGAGAGTTGCTCGGGGTAGCGGTCGGCGAGCCAATCGAGCTGCACCAGGCCGAGCAGTTCGTGGACCTTCTGGGCGATCACCGTTTCGCTCGGGCGCTGCTTCTTGGGCTTCATGCGCAGACCGAAGGCAACGTTGTCGAACACCGTCATGTGGCGGAACAGCGCGTAATGCTGGAAGACGAAGCCGACGTTGCGGTCGCGTACATCATGGCCGGAGACGTCCTCGCCGTGGAACACGATGCTGCCGGTGTCCGGCGTTTCCAGGCCGGCGATGATGCGCAGCAGGCTGGTCTTGCCGCAGCCGGACGGGCCCAGCAATGCCACCAGCTCACCGCTCTGGATGTTGAGGTCTATGTTGTTCAGTGCCTGAAACTGCCCGAAGCGCTTGTTGACGTTGCTGATTTCAATACTCATGGCTTCATTCCTCGGCCTTGGCGTTCCGGCGCTCGATGCGCGACTCGCTCCACTGCTTGAGCAGCAGAATTAGCAGCGCCAGCGCCAGCAGCAGGCTGGCCACGCTGAACGCGGCGACATGGTTGTATTCGTTGTAGAGAATCTCGACGTGCAGCGGCAGGGTGTTGGTCAGCCCGCGGATATGCCCGGACACCACCGATACCGCACCGAACTCGCCCATCGCCCTTGCGGTACAGAGCACCACGCCATAGATCAGGCCCCATTTGATGTTCGGCAGGGTGATGTGCCAGAACATTTGCCAGCCGCTGGCACCCAGCAGTCGTGCGGCTTCTTCCTCGGTGGTGCCCTGTTCCTGCATCAGCGGGATCAACTCTCGGGCGACGAAGGGCACGGTGACGAACAACGTGGCCAGCACGATGCCAGGCACGGCAAAAATGATCTGGATATCGCGATCACTCAACCACTCGCCGAAATAGCCCTGGGCGCCAAACAGCAGCACGTAGATCAGACCGGCGATCACTGGCGATACCGAGAACGGCAGGTCGATCAGCGTGACCAGGATGCTCTTGCCGCGGAATTCGTACTTGCTCACGCACCAGGCGGCGGCGACCCCGAACACCAGGTTGAGCGGCACTGAAATACCCACGGCGATCAGTGTCAGCTTCAGCGCAGCAAGGGCGTCTGGCTCGAAGATCGCCTCGAAGAAGGTGCCGAAACCCAGCTTCAACGCCTCACTGACGACAATCACCAGCGGCAGCAGCAGGAACAGCGCGAACACCAGCCAGGCGGCAAGGATCAGCAAGCGGCGCCCGAGGGCATTGCCGCGTCGCGCCGCGTTGGCGGAGGTGCTGGCTGTCGCGGTTAGCGAAACAGAAGACATGGCGACCTCCTTAAGGGTGCGAGATGCGGCGCTGCAGCAGGTTGATCAGCAGCAGCAGGATGAAGGACACCACCAGCATCAGCACGCCGATGGCCGTGGCGCCGGCGTAGTCGTACTGGTCCAGCTTGACCATGATCAGTAGCGGCAGAATCTCGGTCTTCATGGGCATGTTGCCGGCGATGAAAATCACCGAGCCGTACTCGCCGACGCCGCGGGCGAAAGCCAGGGCGAAACCGGTCAGCCAGGCCGGCAGCAATGCTGGCAGCAACACATGGCGGGCCACCTGCAGCGGGCGAGCACCCAGGCAAGCCGCGGCCTCTTCGACCTCGCGGGGAATATCAGCCAGCACCGGCTGCAGCGTGCGCACCACGAACGGTAGCGTGACGAAGGTCAGTGCCAGGGTGATGCCCAGCGGGCTGTAGGCGATCTTGAAGCCCATCGCCGTAGCCCATTGCCCCACCAGGCCGCTGGGTGCGTAGAGCGCGGTCAGGGCGATGCCTGCGACGGCGGTCGGCAGGGCAAACGGCAGGTCGATCATCGCCTCGATGATCTTGCGACCGGGAAAGGTGTAGCGCACCAGCACCCAGGCCAGCAGGGTGCCGATGACGCCGTTGAGCAGCGCCGCGATGAAGGCGGTGCCGAAACTGAGCTTGAGCGCTGCCAGCACACGCGGCGCGCTGATGATGGCGATGAACTGGTCCCAGGTAAGTTCGGTGGTCTTTAGAAACAGCGCACCCAGGGGAATCAGCACTAACAGGCTGAGGTACACCAGGGTGTAACCCAGCGTCAGCCCGAAGCCGGGTATGACGGAGGAGGATCGGCTAGACATTGGTTGAGGCTCTGTCTGGTGGAGCATGGAGGGCGGCTGAAAAATCGCAGGGTGGAAGTCGCTTTTTACTTCCACCAGCGACGCCCCGCGAGGGTCGATGGTGGATCGGTGAAGCGTGATCCACCCTGCGAACGGTCGATTTGGAGCTGGAACCGTAGGGTGGAAAACTCGCAAAGCGATTTTCCACGCGCATCGCCGATGCATGCCCTGAGCGCGCGGATGGCTTCGGCCATCCACCCTACGGATTACGACTTAATGCGCCTGGTAGATCTGATCGAACACGCCGCCATCGTTGAAGAACTTAGGTTGCGCGACCTTCCAGCCGCCAAAGTCTTCGTCGATGGTGACCAGCTTCAATGCCGGGAACTGATCCTTGAACTCGGCCGCCACGCTTTCATTGCGCGGACGGTAGAAATTCTTCGCCGCGATACGCTGGCCTTCGTCGCTGTACAGGTAGTTCAGGTAGGCCTCGGCGACTGCGCGGGTGCCTTTGCGCTCGACGTTCTTGTCCACCACCGCGACCGGCGGCTCGGCGAGGATCGACAGCGACGGCACGACGATCTCGAAGTTCTCGCCGCCCTGCTCCTTGAGCGCCAGGAAGGCTTCGTTCTCCCAGGCCAGCAGCACATCGCCGATCTGGTTGTTGACGAAGGTGATGGTGGAGCCGCGGGCGCCGGTATCCAGCACCGGAACGTTCTTGTAGAGCTTCTCGACGAAGGCCTGCGCCTGCTGCTCGTCGCCGTACTTCTGCTGGGCAAAGGCCCAGGCGGCGAGGAAGTTCCAGCGCGCACCGCCAGAGGTTTTAGGGTTCGGCGTGATCACTTCAACCCCCGGCTTGACCAGGTCGTCCCAGTCCTTGATGCCTTCGGGGTTGCCCTTGCGTACCAGGAACACGATGGTCGAGGTATAGGGCGTGCTGGCCTGCGGCAGGCGCGACTGCCAATCCTCGGGGATCAGCTTGCCCAGCTTGTGCAGCTCATCGATGTCGCCGGCCAGGGCCAGGGTCACCACATCGGCGCGCAGGCCGTCGATCACGGCGCGGGCCTGCTTGCCCGAGCCACCATGGGACTGCTGGACCTTGATCGGCCCGTGGCCTTCGGCCTGCCAGTGCTTGTTGAAGGCTTCGTTGAATTCAACGTAGAGCTCGCGCGTCGGGTCATAGGACACGTTGAGCAGGGATTCGGCGGCTACGGCCGGGCCGGCGATGAGGGCGCTGGCCAGGGCGGCGAGTGCGAAACGGCGAATGGACATGGTGCAGCTCCTAAACAATCGATCTGTATTGGCTTTTTCTGATTGGGGGCGGTGCAGTCAGCTCCGCATTCGCGGGCGACAGCTGCAGTACCGGTGCGTGTTCATGTAGTGGGCTCTTTTCATGGTCACGCCCTCCGGTTGTCCAGTCGGGCTGAAGTAATGGGTCGGATGAATCAGGAACTCTTGCCGGTCGGCTGCAGGCGGAATTTTTCCTTGCGCTCGATCTGTACGACCTGCCCGTTGTGCACGGTGACTTCCACCGAGCCAAACTTGAGGCCATTCAGCGCGGCGTGAATTTCTCGCAGGATGCTGGCTTCGTCCTGACCTTCTAGGTTGCGAATGGTCGCGGTCATCTCTCTATCTCCGTGGAAACCTCGTGACGGCCAGGACAGCCGTAGCCAGTGAGGCGTGGAGCGAATATTAAGCAGAGCCGAGATATTCTGAAAAAGACCGTTTAAGAACATTTATATACTTTTAAGAAATAAGACACGTGTGACGCAGCCGCTCCGTTAATCGCACTAAAGAATAAGCAAAGAATTTCTTATTCTTTTATGGCCAAAGGCATATCTGCCTAGACTGCCCCCATGAATGACAGGAGGCACCGAAGATGCGCAGTGAATCCATCCGTTATCTGATAGTGCCGGGTTGGCAGGGCTCGCCCCATGCGCACTGGCAGAGCCACTGGCAGCGCACGCTGCCCAGCAGCTCACGCGTCGAGCAGAGTGACTGGCTGGCTCCTCGACGCGAGCATTGGATCGCCGAGCTGGAACGCTGCGTCGCGAGCGACCCACGATCGGTGGTATTGGTCGCGCACAGTCTGGGCTGCATCACCGTTGCCCACTGGGCGGCACAAGCGCCCCATGCGTTGCTGCGCCGAGTGTGCGGCGCGATGCTGGTCGCCCCGGCGGACGTGGAACGCAGCAACTGCCCGCAGGCGTTGCGCGATTTCGCGCCGATTCCACGTCAGCGGCTGCCTTTCGCCAGCCAGTTGATTGGATCGGACAACGACACCGCCGCCACTGCCGCACGTGCCTTGGAGCTGGGTCAGGGGTGGGGCAGCGAAATCGCGATCCTCCCCGGCGCCGGACACATCAATGTGAAATCCGGGCATCACCAGTGGGAACAAGGTTTCGCTTACCTGTACCGCTTGCAGAGTCGCATCGAGCGCAATGCACGCCAGCGCGCCTGAGGCGTCAGCGCTCGCCGCCGCGCCCGTCATCAACGTTAAAGACTGGCCAACCGCTGCCAGTGAGGCCTTTCAATGAACGATCCTCGTTTCATTCCGCCGTTGCTGACCTTCCCCGATGAGGAACGCAGCCCGCTGAGCATTCGCGCCAAAGCGCTGGTATTCGTTGACCCACGGTCGTGTCGACTGCGTGACGAAGTCGATCGCCTGGCGCGGCTGCCGACGCCCTTGCTGATCCGCGGCGAACCGGGCACAGGTAAGGAGTTGCTGGCACGGCATGTTCACCGGGAAAGCGAACGCGGCGGCCTGTTCGTGGCCGTCAGCTGCAGTGCCATCAGTACCACCCGCGCCGAGGCGGAACTGTTCGGCCACGTTGCCGGTGCCCACAACGCGGCGGCTAGCAGCCGCGCGGGCTGGTTCGGCTCGGCCAACGGCGGCACGCTGTACCTGGACGAGATCGGCGACCTGCCGCTGAGCCTGCAGGAAAAACTGCTGGCAGCACTGGAGACCGGTGAAGCCTGGCGCGTCGGAGCGACCAAGCCGACGCCCGTCGACGTGCGGCTGGTGGCCGCGACCAGCTTCGATCTGGGCAAGGCCGTTGCGATAGGCAAGTTCAACGAACGGCTCTACCACTACCTGCATGACGGCCGGCTGGATCTGCTGCCATTGCGCGAACGCACCGGCGACATCCTGCCGTTGGCTGAGTACTTTCTCGGCGTTTATGCGCAACGCCTGAGCCTGCACTTGCCGCTGGTCAGCACCGCCGCGCAACTGCTGCTGGAGCGACACGCCTGGCCGGGCAACACCCGCGAACTGGAGAACGTCATCCACTTTGCACTGCTGGTCAGCAGCGGCGATGAACTGCTGCCGGAGCACTTCAACCTCGCCAGTCCACTGGAGCAGCTGGCAGGGGATCTGGAAGGGTTGCTGACCGGCGCCGACCGAACGCATCTGTACGCTGTACGACAGCTATTGCGGCGCTTCAGCGCTCGCGTGGACGAGGCGCTGGCCTGATCGGCGAGAACCTAACGCGCCAGCGAACTGCTTGCGATAGGCGCCCGACAGCACCGGTTGAGCTTGCTGAGCGCAGGCGAAGACCTGCCAGCGATTGGCAGCCGCAAGCTTCAATCGTGGCGGCACTGGTTGGCTCTGGCGTAGCGGGTTGCAGACCTGCGCGATAAAAACACCTCGCGGCAGGCGCCTCGCATATGGGGATCGCCACCAAGTGAATCGCCATATGTTTATTCTAAAAAAGTATTTATTTTAATTTTCTTATACCAATAAAGTCACCCCATGCGTACCTGCCGACCAATCGGCGCGCCGCACTTAACGTTGGGCTGATCCGTCAGCCTTATCCAAAAGTGATGCGCCAATTGGCGCTCTTGCATGGAGCCATTTTATGTCGGCACTCGCAGCGTCCCGCCGTGTGGATGCACCTTCCCAGTCTTTCGATATCCAGCCCTTCGATGCGCCGCTGGGCGCCGAGATCATCGGCCTGGACCTTACCCAGCCGCTGAACGACACCGATTTCGCACGCGTTCACCGTGCCCATCTGGACCACGGCCTGCTGGTTTTCCGCGACCAGCGCATCACTCCGCAGCAGCAGATCGATTTCAGCCGCCGCTTCGGCCCGCTGCAGATCCATGTGCTCAAGCAGTTCCTGCTGGCCAACCACCCGGAAATTTTCATCATCTCCAACATCAAGGAGAACGGTCAGCCGATCGGCCTGGGCGACGCCGGCAAGTTCTGGCACTCGGACCTGTCCTACAAGGAAATCCCCAGCCTGGGTTCCATGCTGCTCGCCCAGGAGTTGCCAGAAGAAGGCGGCGACACCCTGTTCGCCAGCCAGCAGCTGGCCTATGAAGCCCTGCCCGCGGAGCTGCGCCAGGCGCTGGAAGGCAAGCGCGCCGCGCACTCCTACACTGCGCGCTACGCCGATGAGGTGGTGGCCGGTGTCACGCGCCCTGCTCTCACCGAGGCGCAGTTGGCCGAGGTCAAGGCGGTGGTGCATCCGGTGCTGCGCACCCACCCGGAAACCGGGCGCAAAGGCCTGTTCGTCAACGAGAACTTCACCACCCATATTCTCGACGTCCCCGAGGACGAGAGCCGGCAGATCCTTGCCGAGCTGTTCGCCCACAGCGCGCGACCCGAGTTCATCTACCGCCACCAATGGCAGCCGCGCGACATGGTGTTCTGGGACAACCGCGCGCTGGTCCACCTGGCCACCGGCTGCCCGAGCCACCAGCGCCGCCGCATGCATCGCACGACCATCCAGGGCGACGCCCCGTTCTGATCGCTCCCAACACCGTTATCCCCTTTCTGATGGAGTTAGACATGTCTCTAGGCAAGCGCTTTCCCTTCATTCCGCGTTTCAGCCGGCTCAGCGCCGGCATCGGCCTCTCCCTGAGTCTGCTGGTCGGCACGCTGAGCGCGCCACAGGCGGCCCAGGCCGAAGGCCAGATCCGCATCGCCGAGCAGTTCGGCATCGTCTACCTGCTGCTCAACGTGGTGCGTGACCAGCAGCTGATCGAGAAGCACGGCAAGGCCGATGGCCTGGATATCAAAGTTGACTGGCAGCAGCTCTCCGGTGGCGCGGCGATCAACGATGCGCTGCTGTCCGGCGCCATCGACATCGCTGGCGCCGGCATCGGCCCGCTGCTCACCGTATGGGATCGCACCCACGGGCGGCAGAACGTCAAGGGAGTGGCCTCACTGGGCAACTTCCCCTACTACCTGCTGAGCAACAACCCTCAGGTGAAGACCATCGCCGACTTCAGCGAGAAAGACCGCATCGCCCTGCCGGCGGTGGGCGTTTCGGTGCAGGCGCGCTTCCTTCAGTACGCCGCTGCCAAGCAATGGGGCGATGACCAGTTCAACCGCCTGGACCGGTACACCGTGGCCCTGCCGCACCCGGATGCAACCGCTTCGCTGAAATCGGGCGGCACCGAGCTGACCGGGCACTTCTCCAACCCGCCGTTCCAGAACCAGGCGCTGCAGAACCCGGACGTTCACGTGGTGCTGGATACCTACGAACTGCTCGGTCCGAACTCGCCGACCGTGCTCTATGCCACCGAGAAATTCCGCAACGACAACCCCAAGACCTACAAGGCCTTCCTCGCCGCGCTGGGCGAAGCAGCCGCGTACGCGCAGAACGACAAGGCCGCGGCGGCCGACACCTACATCCGTGTCACCGGCGCCAGGATCAGCCGCGACGAGCTGCTGAAGATCATCGACAACGAGCGCTTCGAGTTCTCCGTCACGCCCACCAACACCTACCCGCTGGCGGACTTCCTCCATCGCGTCGGCGCCATCAAGAACAAGCCCGCCTCCTGGCAGGACTATTTCTTCGCAGATGCCGCCATCGGCCAGGGAAGCTGAATCCATGAACGCCTTTCTGCAAGGCCACACGGCCAGCATCGGAAATTCCCCCGCCTTCGACACGCTGCTGCAGGTGGACAAGGTGAGCCTGGAATACCGCACCCCGCAGCGCGTGGTGCGCGCCACCCACGAGGTCAGCTTCGAGGTGGATCGCGCCGATCGTTTCGTGCTGCTCGGGCCGTCCGGTTGCGGTAAGTCCACGCTGCTCAAGGCGGTGGCCGGCTTCATCGAACCGGTTGCCGGCAGCATCCGCCTGGACGGCACCGAAGTACGCGAACCCGGACCGGACCGCATCGTCGTGTTCCAGGAATTCGACCAGTTGCCACCATGGAAGACGGTCAAGCAGAACGTCATGTTCCCGCTGCTGGCCTCGCGCACGCTGGGCCGCCGCGAAGCCGAGGAACGCGCCCTGCATTACCTGGGCAAGGTCGGCCTGGAGGCGTTTGCCGATGCCTACCCGCACTCTCTCTCCGGCGGCATGAAGGCGCGCGTGGCCATCGCCCGTGCGCTGGCCATGCAGCCGAAGATCCTGCTGATGGACGAACCCTTCGCCGCGCTGGACGCCCTGACCCGCCGCAAGATGCAGGAAGAGCTGCTGGCGCTGTGGGAAGAGGTGCGTTTCACCCTGCTGTTCGTCACCCACTCCATTGAGGAGGCGCTGGTGGTCGGCAACCGCATTCTGCTGCTTTCGCCGCATCCAGGTCGGGTTCGGGCGCAGATCAGCAGCCACCAGTACGACCTGCACAGCCTGGGCGGCGTGGGTTTTCAGCAGACCGCGCAACGCATCCACCGCCTGCTGTTCGACGAGGAAGTCGAGACCGGCCACGCCGTCGAGCTGGGTTTCCACGACATCCGCATCGCCTACTGAGGAGTGAGTCATGAGTTTTTCCCCCGCAAGGCGTGAGGAATACGAAATCCCGCTGCAACCGCTGCCCGGCCGGCAGCTGGAGCGCGAACTGTCCCTCGGCCAGCGCCTGTGGCAGCAGGGCTGGTTGCGCAAGTCGCTGGTCCTGCTGGCGCTGGCGCTGATCTGGGAGACCGCCGCGCGCTACCAGGGCAACGACCTGCTGCTGCCAAGCTTCCTGCAAACCGCCAGCGCCTTTATCGAAGGCATTGGCACCGGCGAGCTGCTGGAAAAGGTGGCGATCTCGCTGTCGGTGCTGGTCAAGGGCTACCTGATCGGCATCGGCCTGGCCTTCCTGCTGACCACCCTGGCGGTCTCTACGCAGCTGGGCCGCGACCTGCTGTCCACGCTGACCTCGATGTTCAACCCGCTGCCGGCCATCGCGCTGCTGCCGCTGGCGCTGCTGTGGTTCGGGCTGGGCGAGAACAGCCTGATCTTCGTACTGGTGCATTCGGTGCTCTGGGCGTTGGCGCTCAACACCTACGCGGGCTTTCTCGGTGTTTCGGAAACCCAGCGCATGGCCGGGCGCAACTACGGCCTCAAGGGCCTGCGCTTCGTGCTGTTCATTCTGGTGCCAGCCGCACTGCCATCGATTCTCGCCGGGCTGAAGATCGGCTGGGCCTTCGCCTGGCGCACGCTGATCGCCGCCGAGCTGGTGTTCGGCGCCTCCAGCGGCAAAGGCGGCCTGGGCTGGTACATCTTCCAGAACCGCAACGAGCTGTACACCGACAAGGTCTTCGCCGGCCTGGCGGCGGTAATCCTCATCGGCCTGCTGGTGGAGAACCTGGTGTTCGCCAGCATCGAGCGGGTCACCGTCAAACGCTGGGGAATGCAGCGCTGACCTTCGTCATCCGAACCCATTTCCTGCCTGGTAACGGCCATGCCATACCGCTATCTGTCGCACCTTTTTTGCCCCAAACCGCTGAGCACTACGCCTCGCGCGCAAGCTGCGCGAGGGCGGCTGGATCGAGGCCGGCGAGCGGGTGGTCATCCTAAACACCCGGGCGGGCATCAGGCACCCCGACACGGTGCAGGTCGAGGTGCCGCTGCAACCGGGTGAGGCTGCTGCGATGAGCTTCGGTTGATTCCGGGGCCGGCGTCCGCCGGTCCCCAACGCTGGAAGGGACACACAATGAAAAAGATGACATTGCTTCTTGCACTTGCTGGCGCACTTCAGTTCGGCCAGGCATCGGCGGGCGAACCCCTGCGGGTCGGCGCCACGCCGGTCCCCCATGCGGAAATCCTCGAGCTGATCAAACCGCAACTGGCCAGGCAGGGCGTCGATCTGGATATCAAGGTGTTCACCGACTATGTGCAGCCGAACCTGCAGGTCGATCAGAAGCACCTCGACGCCAACTACTTCCAGACCAAGCCGTACCTGGATAACTTCAATGCCGGCAAGGGCACCGAGCTGGTGATCGTCAAAGGCGTGCATGTCGAGCCCTTTGGCGGTTATTCCAGCAAATACAGATCCCTCGACCAGCTGCCGGCCGGCGCCACTATCGCCCTGCCCAACGAGGGCAGCAACAGCGGCCGTGCGCTGCTGCTGCTACACAAGGCCGGTCTGCTGGTGCTCAAGGACCCGGGTAATGCCCTGGCGACGCCCAAGGATATCGCCAGCAACCCGCGTCACTTCAAGTTCAGGGAACTGGAGGCGGCCATGCTGCCGCGGGTGCTGGACCAGGTCGACCTGGCGATGATCAATACCAACTACGCGCTGGAGGCCAAGCTCAATCCGAGCGAGGATGCACTGGTCATCGAAGGGAGCGATTCGCCCTACGTCAATTATCTGGTCGCCCGACCGGACAACCGCGACAGCGCAGCCATCAAGAAACTTGCCGCAGCCTTGACCAGTCCGCAGGTGAAAGCGTTCATCGAGCAGAATTACTCGGGTGCAGTACTCCCGGCGTTCTGACCGATTTGCGCGCGGCGGCGCTTACCTCACGCCGCCATTCTCATTCACTCAAGGGGGCCCAGCATGTCAGCATCCAACCAAGGGATTTCCACCCGTGCCGTACACAGCGGCAACGACATCGACCACAACATGGTCACCCGACCAAAAAGCCTGCCGATCTACGAAAGTTCGGTGTTCGTCTACGACTCCCTGGCGCAGGTAGACGACTACCTGGCCGGCAACCCCGACAATTACATGTATACCCGACTGGGCAATCCCAACGCCGCCGCGCTGGAGGCGCTGATCTGCGACCTGGAAGGTGGCGAAGCGGCACTGTTCTCTGCCTCCGGTATGGCCGCGATCAGCGCGGCACTGCTGGGGCGCCTGAGCGCCGGCGATCACCTGATAGCCAGCCGCGAGCTGTACGGCACCACACAAAGCCTGATCGAGAGGAGCTGAGCCGCTTCGGCATCACCTCCACCCTTGTGGATATCAGCGACCAGGCTGCGGTGGAGGCGGCAATCACCCCCGCTACCCGCCTGCTCTACACCGAAACCGCATCCAACCCACTGGTTCGGGTCAGCAATATTCCAGCCTTGGCCACACTGGCCCGCGATCGGGGCATCAAGCTGCTGGTGGACAACACTTTCCTTTCGCCGGCGCTCTATCAACAGCTGGCCGATGGAGCGGACCTGGTGCTGCACAGCACCACCAAGTACCTCAACGGCCACAGCGACGCCACCGGCGGCATCTTGGTAGGCGACACCGAATGGGTGGCCCAGGCGCGGCGCTTCCAGACCAACGCTGGCGGCAGTGCCAGCCCATTCGAAGCCTGGCTGACCTTCCGTGGCGCCAAGACCCTGGGCCTGCGCATGCGCGCCCACTCGGCCAACGCGCAGCAGCTGGCCGAAGCGTTGCAGGCGCACCCACGCGTGGCCGAGGTGCACTATCCGGGCCTTTCCTCGCACCCGGACCACGAACTGGCCCGGCGGCTGTTTCCCAAGGGCTGTTCGGGCATGCTCGCCTTTACCCTGGACGGAGGCTTGGCGGAAGTTGATCGACTCATGCGCACGCTTCAACACACCGTCTTCGCGCCTTCACTGGCCGGTGTTGCGAGCAGCATCAGCCACCCTGGCAAGACGTCCCATCGCATGCTGCCGCGCGATGTGCTGAGCGAGCTGGCCATTCACGACGGCACCATTCGCGTGTCGGTAGGCATCGAGGACGCGGAGGACATCGTCGCGGACTTTATTCAGGCGCTGGACAAGCTGTAAGCGCCCTTGGCCCAGCGGCGGCCGTCGCCGCTTGGCATATTCATATGCAATAAAAGTATTTCTCGACTCATTCTTATATCCGTAATCTTTGCTTCCTAACTTGTTATGACAAGTAGCGCAGCGAGATAACCATATGCCCCAACTGCTTCCCCTTTCCTCCGTTCCGCTCTACGGCCAGCTCAAGGAGCTGCTGCGTGAACGCATCCTCGACGGCACCTACCCGCCGCTCAGCCGTATGCCCTCGGAAAACGAACTGGGCCAGGCGTTTGGCGTCAGCCGCATCA
>Ga0233386_1000115_pt1 | contig 26648 bp, 25 predicted proteins | sample ElkDunMinimDraft_17_FD_191544 | JGI IMG/M metagenome (GOLD analysis project Ga0233386, IMG submission 191544) | Fecal eukaryotic communites from dung pellets of Tule Elk in California, USA - Elk Dung G4 | ecosystem: Host-associated > Mammals > Digestive system > Large intestine > Fecal | place...
CGACACGGGCCGGACGTTTCTGGCAGTACGCGCCAATGAGCGCGCCGCCGCCGCGAGCGGCATCAACGTGCGGCTGACCAAGCTCGTCGGGTTCGGTCTCTCCGCCTTCATCGCCGGTGTCGCCGGGTGCCTCATCGGGTACAGCGCAGGCCAGCTGTCGGCAGAGTCCTTCACGGTCTTCGTGGGATTGCAGGTGCTTGCGGTCGCGTACCTGGGCGGCATCACCTCGGTCGGCGGCGCGATGATCGCCGGCGTGATCGGGCCACTGGGGATCGTCTACGTGTTGCTGCACAACGTGTTCGATTTCGGTGACTACTACGCCCTGATCTCCGGACTGGCGCTGATCGCCACCGCGATCGTCAATCCCGTCGGGGTGGCGGGAGAAGCATCCCGGATCGCCGATCTGGTCCGCTCCCGCCGATCGCGACCACCGGCCCCACCCGGGATCGACTCCGCCCCGAACGCCGACGACAGAAAGGTTGCGGTGAGTGATGCCGGATGAGAAACCGGCGCGGCTGTCCGCGCGTAACGTGACCGTGGCCTACGGAGGCGTCGTCGCCAACGACGACGTGTCGCTGACGGTCGGCTCCGGGGAGATCGTCGGACTGATCGGGCCGAACGGTGCCGGCAAGACCACGTTCGTCGACGCAGTCACGGGCTTCACCGAGTACTCCGGCGAGATCACACTCGGCGACACACGGCTCGACGGACGTGCTCCGCATCTGCGCCGACGCGCCGGACTGTCCCGCACATGGCAATCCGGTGAGCTTTTCGGCAACCTCACCGTCGCGCAGAATGTCGTTGCCGCCCTGCGTCCCGGCGGACCGGCGACGCTGTGGCGCGATCTGTTCGGCCGACGGAAGACCGGCACGGACGAACTCGTGGCCTCGACGCTGCATGCGGTAGGCCTCGGCGATCTCGGGGAGACCACGGCGCGCGATCTCACCCTCGGACAACAGAAACTCGTCGGCGTCGCACGTGCACTCGTCGGGAACTGCCGCCTGCTGCTGCTCGACGAGCCCGCCGCGGGCCTCGACAGCCAGGAGAGCCTCGACTTCGCCGAGCGTATCCGTGCCGTGGCGCGCGGCGGTCCGGGAGTGCTGCTCATCGACCACGACATGTCGCTCATTCTCGGTGTGTGCGACCGCATCTACGTCATGGAGTTCGGGAAGGTGATCTTCTCGGGCACACCGGAAGAGGCGAGAAAGGATCCTGCTGTGATCGCTGCGTATCTCGGCACACCGATGGAGACCACTCATGGCTGACGTGGTGCTCACCGCCGAATCCATGACGTCCGGTTACAACGGCGTCGCCGCGGTCTCCGACGTGAACCTGACCGTCTCCGCCGGTGAGGTCGTCTCGATCCTCGGATCCAACGGCGCGGGCAAAACGACGACTCTGTTGACACTCGCGGGACTGCTTCCGGTGATGGGCGGTGCGGTCACCGCCCTCGGTGCCCCGGTCGACCACCGCAGGCCCTACCGGATGGCGCGGCGCGGTATCCGACTCGTTCCCGACGACCGCGGCCTCTTCTCGACCATGACGGTGCGCGACCACTTCCGGCTCGCCCGCAGTACAGCCGACCGTGCCCGGGAAGAACTCGTTCTCGACAGGTTTCCGGCTCTTGCCCGATTGCAGTCGCGCACAGTCGGTCTCCTGTCCGGCGGTGAACAGCAGATGCTCGCGATCGCGGTGGCGCTACTCGCGGAACCGCGGATCCTCATGGTCGACGAGATGAGCCTCGGGCTGGCACCGCTCGTCGTGGAACAGATGCTGCCCGCCATCCGGGACCTGGCTCGCGACGAGAACATCGCCGTCGTGCTGGTGGAGCAGCACGTCGAACTCGCTCTCGCCGTGTCGGACCGCGCGATCGTGCTCGGGCACGGCCGCGTCGTCCTCGAGGGCAGCGCGGCGGAACTGCTGGCCGACCGGGATCGTCTCGAGGCAGCGTACTTCGGCGCCGGGGACAGCGAGGCGAAGCACGATCGCGCAGTCTGAGCCGGCTCAGTCCGAGGTGGACCGGGTCGCCACGTCACCGAAGTAGCGGGCGAGGAACAGCGCCGTGGACGTCACGCCGACAGCCACCGCGCCGTATTCGCGTGCCGTCCCGGTGAATCCGCGCAGCAGCGCACCACCGATCACGACGTTGACGGCACCCCAGACGATGTTCTCGGTGGGAGACGAAAGTCCTACGCCCGGCGGATCCGCGAACGGCGTGGGGAATCGTTCGCCGGTGACACCGCGAACCGAATGCGGAACGGCGTTGGTCAGAAACGCTCCGGCTGCCGCGCACGCGAGAGTGCCGGCCACACCACGGACATCTACCATCGGAACCCCCCCGGTGACCTGTGCATGCGGCCGATCGTACGGGAGCGGCGGATTCACGCCCGCTACACGATCCCGGTACCGGCCGTCGGCAGCCCCGTTCTCAGCCTTCGGCGGCGAGCTGGCCACACGCCGCGGCAATTTCCTGGCCGCGGGTGTCACGCACCGTGCAGGAGACGCCCTGGGCCTGTACGCGCCGCACGAACTCGCGTTCGACGTGCTTGGGGCTTGCGTCCCACTCGCTACCCGGCGTCGGGTTGAGCGGAATCAGATTGACGTGCACCAGCGCGCCGAGTGCCTTGTGCAGCTTCTTGCCCAGCAGGTCGGCACGCCACGGCTGATCGTTCACATCGCGGATCAACGCGTACTCGATGGAAACCCGGCGCCCGGTCTTGTCGGCGTAGTAGCGCGCGGCGTCGAGCACCTCCTTCACCGACCAGCGGTTGTTCACGGGTACGAGGGTGTCGCGCAGTTCGTCGTCGGGGGTGTGCAGCGACACGGCGAGTGTCACGCTCAGCCCCTCGTCGGCGAGCTTGCGGATCGCGGGCGCCAAGCCGACCGTCGAGACAGTGACCGAACGCTGGGACAAACCGAGACCGTCGGGTGCCGGCGAGGTGATACGACGGACCGCAGCGACGACCCGCTTGTAGTTCGCGAGCGGTTCGCCCATGCCCATGAACACGACGTTGGACAGTCGCCCCGGCCCGCCGGCTACGTCACCGTCGCGAAGCGCGGCCGCGGCCGCACGCACCTGGTCGACGATCTCCGCGGTCGTCAGGTTGCGGTCGAGACCGCCCTGGCCGGTCGCGCAGAAGGGGCACGCCATCCCGCATCCGGCCTGGCTCGAGATGCAGAGGGTCGCGCGGTCGGGGTAGCGCATCAGCACACTTTCGAGGAGTGTGCCGTCGTGGGCGCGCCACAGCGTCTTGCGGGTCTCGCCCTTGTCGCAGGCGATGTGCTTGACCGCGGTGAGCAGAGGGGGGAACAGGGCCGTGCCCACCGTGTCCCGCACCGTGGCGGGCAGGTCGGTCATCTTGGCCGGGTCCGCCTCGAGACGCCCGTAGTACTGGCGAGCGAGTTGGTCGGCGCGAAACGCCGGCAGACCCAGCTCCCGCACCGCCTCACGTCGCTGCTCGGAATCGAGGTCGGCGAGGTGTCGCGGCGGCATGCCGCGCTTGGGTGCGTCGAATACCAGGGGCAGAGAAGAAGCCATAATGATCCATTCTCCCATGAACCGGAGCGGGCCGGACTCGCCGTTGCTGTGATGCTCGCCTATCGGCAGGGGGACGATGGCTCTATGGCCACCAGCATCGCTCCGGAACTCGCCCGATCGTGGCTACTGGTGCCCGGCACCGCACCGGAAAAATTCGACGCCGCGGCCGCGTCGCCCGCCGACGCGATCGTTCTGGACCTCGAAGATGCGGTTCCGGCCGCGAGCAAGGCGGAAGCCCGCGCCGCCGTGGCGCACTGGATCAGCGACGGCGGCTCCGCGTGGGTGCGCATCAACGACACCAGCACCCCGCACTGGGCCGACGACCTCGCGGCTCTGAGCGCGATCCCGCATCTCGCCGGAGTCATGCTCGCGAAGACCGAAAGCGGCCAGCAGGTCGATGCCACCGCCGACGCGATGCCCGACGGCACCCGGATCCTGGTGCTCATCGAATCGGCGACCGGTCTCGAGGCCGCGCCCGAGATCGCCCGGGCCGACGGCACGTTCCGCCTCGTCTTCGGCAGCGGTGACTTCCGGCGCGACACCGGTATGAGCGATTCGCCGCTGGCCCTGGCCTACCCGCGGTCGCGTCTGGTGATCACCAGTCGCGCCGCGCGCCTGCCCGGGCCCGTCGACGGTCCATCGCTGAGCGCCGACCCGGCGGCGCTGCGGCAGGATGCCGAGCACACACGCTCGATGGGCATGACCGGAAAGCTCTGTATGACGCCGGAGCGGACGCCGTATGTCAACGCGGCGTTGAGTCCCAGCGCCGAGGACGTCGCATGGGCACGCCGGGTGATCGACGAACTGGGCGAGGACGGCCACGGTGTGCACGACGGCAGCGACCTGCCCACACTGGCGAAAGCGAAGAAGATCACCGAACTCGCGAGGGCATTCCACGTCGGAGTGTCGCGCTGACGGGCACGACGCGGTCCGGCTCAGCGTATTTCGACGCCTGCCGGTTTGCGACGGACGTGGAGGCGATAGCGCACGGTCAGTGTCGTGCCGGGTGTTTCCCTGATCGCCCGGGATGCCACCTCCGGGCCGAATTCGATACCCAGCACGCGTTCGAGGGCCGCACGGTCCGGAAACGCCCATTCCGTGTCGACGCGTCGCAGGTCGAATCCCTGGGCGCGGAAGAACGCTTCGACGGCCGGAGGGTCGTAGTGCGGGAGGTCGGCGCGCATCCACTCTCCGTACGGATGGGCGGTCGCGTCGAGATCGACGACGGCGAGCGCTCCCCCGGGCCGCAGCACCCGCATGGCCTCGAGGATTCCGGCCCCGCATCCGGGGCCGAAGAAGTAGGCGGTGCGGGCGTGAACGAGGTCGGTGGAGCCGTCCGGCAACGGCAGAGACGCGGCGGATCCTCGCAGAACCCGGACGGTCGACAGATCCTCGACCCGGCGCCGTGCCGCCGCCACGAGCGGCGGGTGGGGTTCCACACCGGTCACCGTGCGCGCCGCACGGGCGAACATCGGCAGATGGTAGCCGCTGCCGCATCCCACGTCGACGACATCACGGCCGGTCCAGTCGACCGACTCCCGCAGCGCCGCATAAACGGCGCCGCGGGTGTCCTGGGCCCGGTTCTCCTCTTCGTAGACCGCGGGCCAGTGCCAGATGTTGGGGCTCGCTATCACGCCCCGGTCGCGGCCGCTGTTGCCGACAGCCACTAGATGAAAGCGGTGAGGATCAGCCAGGTGACGAATGCGGACGGCAGGATCGAATCCAGCCGATCCATGATGCCGCCGTGGCCCGGCAGGAGTGTGCCCATGTCCTTGATGCCGAGTTCCCGCTTGACCTGGGATTCGATCAGGTCACCGGCCGTGGCCGTGAAGACCAGGACCACGCCGAGGACGGCACCGACCCACCACGGGCCGTCGAGCAGGAAGGTGACGGTGAGGATTCCTACGGCCACACAGGCGACCAGCGAACCTCCGAATCCTTCCCAGGACTTCTTCGGGCTGATCGCCGGGGCCATCGTGTGCTTACCGAACAGCACGCCCGCCGCGTAACCACCGATATCGGACGCCACGCACACCAGCATCAGGCAGAAGACGCGGGCGGCACCCTGATCTTCGAGGACCATCAATGTCGCGAACGAGGCGAGCAGCGGCAACCACGCCGCGGTGAACACCGCTACCGCGGTGTCCCGGAGATAGTTGTGCGGCTGCGCCGCCAAGCCGCGGTCGAACAGTCGCCACAACATGGTGACCACCACGGTGCCCGCGAAGGCACCGAGGACGCCGGTGGTGCCGTACGGCCATCCCAGCCAGATGATCGCCTGCCCACCGAGCAGGAGAGGCACGCGCGGCACCGAAACGTCGGCTTCGCGGAGGCGCTTGGTGACCTCCCACGTTGCTATGGCGATCGCCGCCGCGACCACGGCAAGCCAGGCAGTCGGGGCGAACAGCAGAATTACGATGACAAGACCGCCGAGCCCGGACCCCACCGCGATCGCGGCAGGGAGGTCTCGGCCGGCACGGGAGGCCGGCTTCGCGGGTGCGGTACCGGATGTCGAGTCCGAGACTGCGGGGGTGGTACCGGAGTCGCCTTCGGCACCGAGTGGAAGCTGCGGGGTTGAAGACCCGTCGGCTCTGCCCACCGTCAGACCTCCATCAACTCGGCTTCCTTGTGCTTGATCAGTTCGTCGATCTGCGCCACGTACTTGGCCGTGGTCTTGTCGAGTTCCTTCTCCGCGCGGTTGACTTCGTCCTCGCCGGCTTCGCCGTCCTTCTGGATGCGGCCGAGTTCTTCCATCGCCTTGCGCCGGACGTTGCGCACGGCAACCTTCGCGTCCTCGCCTTTCGACTTGGACTGCTTGACGAGTTCGCGGCGACGTTCCTCGGTGAGCTGCGGCACCGAGATACGGATGATGTGCCCGTCGTTGCTCGGGTTCACGCCGAGATCGGAGTTGCGGATCGCGGTTTCGATCGCGCCGAGCTGTGACTGCTCGTACGGCTTGACGATGACCATGCGTGCCTCGGGCACACTGATGCTGGCAATCTGCGTGACGGGCGTCGGCGAGCCGTAGTAGTCCACCACGATGCGGTTGAACATGCCGGGATTCGCGCGTCCGGTGCGGATGCCCCCGAGCTCGTCCTTGGCCACCGTGACGGCCTTGTCCATCTTCTCCTCGGCTTCGAAGAGGGCTTCATCGATCACGGCAGTTCCTCCATGTTCCGTTGTCCGTTCATGACCGTACGAGCGTTCCGATCTTCTCACCGTTGACGGCCCGGGCGATATTGCCCTTGGTCAGCAGGTTGAAGACCATGATCGGCATGGAGTTGTCCATGCACAGGCTGAAAGCGGTCGCGTCCGCGACCTTGAGGTCCTTCTCGATGACCTCGCGGTGGGTGATCTCCTCGAACATCACCGCATCGGGAACCACCCGCGGGTCGGCGGAATAGACGCCGTCGACGGCTTTCGCCATCAGCACGACGTCCGCCCCGATCTCGAGCGCGCGCTGCGCGGCGGTGGTGTCGGTGGAGAAGTACGGCATGCCCATGCCCGCACCGAAGATGACGACGCGGCCCTTCTCGAGGTGCCGGCGGGCGCGAAGCGGGAGATACGGCTCGGCGACCTGCCCCATCGTGATGGCGGTCTGCACGCGGGTGTCGATACCCTGCTTCTCCAGGAAATCCTGCAGCGCAAGGGAATTCATGACCGTGCCGAGCATGCCCATGTAGTCGGAGCGAGCGCGTTCGAGGCCGCGCTGTTGCAGTTCCGCGCCGCGGAAGAAGTTTCCGCCGCCGATCACCACGGCAACTTCCACACCGCTGCGCACGACCTCGGCGATCTGCTCTGCCACCGTGGTCACGACGTCGGGATCCAGCCCCACCTTGCCGGTGCCGCCGCCGAACATCTCGCCGCCGAGCTTGAGGAGCACCCGGCGGAAACCGGGCCGTTCGTGGGCGTGTTCGGACATGACTCTCCTCTGGTTGCGCATGAATCGGCCCTTTCATCCTGCCTCATCGACCCGGTGGAACCGAGACCGGGCGCGAGACGACACGCTGTGTTGTGACCGTTCGCGCGGCGGCGGACCGCCCGTACGGCGGCCGTGCGCGTGCCGGTGGGCGTGCCCTGACACACCTCGACCCCGCCGGCAGAGAGCCGGCGGGGTCGAGAAGCAGACATTCTAGCTGGCGCCGACCTCGAACCGCACGAAGCGGACGACGGTGGCACCGGCGTCGTCGAGGATCGCCTTGACGGTCTTCTTCGAGTCCGTGACGGAGGCCTGCTCGGTGAGCACGACATCCTTGAAGTAGCCGTTGACGCGGCCTTCGACGATCTTCGGGAGCGCAGCCTCGGGCTTGCCCTCGGCCTTTGCGGTCTCCTCGGCGATACGACGCTCGTTGGCGACGATGTCCTCGGGGACCTCGTCACGGGTGACGTACTTGGCCTTGAGCGCAGCGATCTGCATCGCGGCGGCACGCGCGGCCTCGGCGGCAGCGTCGCCTTCACCGGTGTACTCGACGAGCACGCCGACCGACGGCGGCAGGTCCGAAGCACGCTTGTGCAGGTAGACGGACGTCTGGCCGTCGAACGACGCGACGCGGCGAAGCTCGAGCTTCTCGCCGATCTTCGCGGACATCTCCTGAACCAGCGCGTCGACCGTCTTGCCGTCGATCTCGACGGCCTTGAGGGCGTCGACATCGGCGGGACGCGCCTGCGCGGCCGCAGTGACGATCGTGTCGGCGAGAGCCTTGAACTCGTCGTTCTTGGCGACGAAGTCGGTCTCGGAGTTCAGCTCTACGAGGACGCCGTCCTTGGACACGACCAGGCCTTCGGCGGTGGAGCGCTCGGCGCGCTTGCCCACGTCCTTGGCACCCTTGATGCGCAGCTGCTCGACGGCCTTGTCGAAGTCGCCGTCGTTGTCGGCGAGAGCGTTCTTGCAGTCCAGCATTCCGGAGCCGGTGAGCTCACGGAGACGCTTGACGTCGGCGGCGGTGTAGTTCGCCATGGAAGCGAGCCTCCTGTGTCTGTGATGGAAAGTCTCGGAGTGCGGGCGGCGCAGCGAATGTCCGGGCCGCTCGCGAACAGACGGCCCCGACCATGGATCTTGCGATCTACCGGTCGGGGCCGTCCATCGGGATCAGGCCTCGGGCGTTGCGTCCGCGGCAGGTGCCTCGGCAGCGGGAGCTTCCGCGGCGGGAGCCTCTGCAGCAGGGGCCTCGGCCTCGGCGGCCGGGGTGGCCTGCGAGAGCAGTTCCTGCTCCCACTCGGCGAGCGGCTCGGCGCCGGCCTCGGGCTTGGCGTCGGCGTCCGTGCTCTTGCCGGCGCGGGCCTGGAGGCCCTCGGCGACGGCGGAAGCGACAACCTTGGTCAGAAGCGCAGCCGAACGAATCGCGTCGTCGTTACCCGGGATCGGGTAGTCGACGAGGTCCGGATCGCAGTTCGTGTCCAGGATCGCGATGACCGGGATGTTGAGCTTGCGAGCCTCACCGACGGCGATGTGCTCCTTGTTGGTGTCGACGATCCACACGGCCGACGGAACCTTGGCCATATCGCGGATACCACCGAGGGTGCGATCCAGCTTGTTCATCTCACGCGTGAGCATGAGGATTTCCTTCTTGGTGCGACCCTCGAAGCCACCGGTCTGCTCCATGGCCTCCAGCTCCTTCAGGCGCTGCAGGCGCTTGTGGACGGTGGAGAAGTTGGTGAGCATGCCGCCGAGCCAGCGCTGGTTCACGTACGGCATTCCGACGCGAGTGGCCTCTTCGGCGATGGATTCCTGCGCCTGCTTCTTGGTGCCGACGAACAGGATCGTGCCACCGTGGGCGACGGTCTCCTTGACGAATTCGTACGCCTTGTCGATGTACGTCAGCGTCTGCTGCAAGTCGATGATGTAGATGCCGTTGCGGTCGGTGAAGATGAACCGCTTCATCTTCGGGTTCCAGCGTCGAGTCTGGTGACCGAAGTGGGCGCCGCTGTCGAGCAGCTGCCTCATGGTTACGACAGCCATGGCTGTTGTCTCTCTTTCGTGTCGGTTGATGCGGGCGATCTTGCGATCCCCGCCCTGGCGTCCACATGCCCGTCGAACCCTTGCGGGACCGATCGACGGCCATCGGGTGTACACCGTACGAACGGGTGACACCGTGCGCGGACGCGCGAAGTCGATCTGCGAACACAGACCGCCCGACAAGTGTACGTGCCCAGGTGCCGGATCGCTAAACCGGCACGTCGCCCCTGTGGAGCACTCCCGCTTTGTCCACAGACCCCGGACCGGGTCTGTCGCTCGGGCGGCTGCGGACGGCACCCTTCCTGCATGAGTATCGCGGCCGTCCGCCGGATCGTGTCCCGCAGCGCCTGCCTCGCGGTGCTGGTGTTCACCGTGGGGACCGTCCCGGCCCTGGGCGGCCCCCTCCGGACCGACGGGCCGCCCGCCGGTCCGCTGTTCGGATGGCCGCTCGAACCCCGGCCCGCCGTCACTCGCGCCTTCGACCCGCCCGACCGGAATTGGCTGCCCGGTCACCGCGGCGTCGACCTGGCCGCGTCGCCCGGACAGCACGTCCGGTCTGCGGGTGACGGTGTGGTGGTGTTCGCAGGCACCGTCGCGGGGAAGCCTGTCGTGTCCGTCGACCATCCCGGTGGGCTGCGCACGACGTACGAACCCGTCGTCGCCGCGGTCGTGTCCGGGCGGCGCATCGGGCGCGGCGATCCGATCGGCACGGTCGAGAGCGGTCACGAGGGGTGCCCGGTCGCGGCGTGCCTGCATTGGGGACTGCGCCGGGACCGGGACGAGTATCTCGATCCCCTCCCCCTCGTGGAGCGGCCGGTGATCCGTCTCCATCCCGTGTGACCGGCGTCGAGGACGAGTAGCCGGGGACCACGCTGCCGATTCGCCGATCACCGCCAGGGTGGATGCCGCAGACTCGGTCTATGCCTTCCGCGTCGACGGAGCCGTCCCCGATGCTGGCGACCCTCGGCGTGCTGCCGGCCGGGGACGGCTGGGCATTCGAGATGAAATGGGACGGTGTCAGGGCGATCGCGCGGGCCGGAGCCGACGACTGCCGATTCTCGAGCCGCAACGGCAACGACATCACCGTCTCCTATCCTGAACTGCCCGGCCCGGTGTCGCTCGCCCTGGGCGGCCGCGAGGCGGTACTCGACGGCGAGATCGTCGCGCTCGATGCGAAGGGAAGACCGTCCTTCCACCGGCTCCAGCGCCGGATGCACGTGCAGCGGCCCACGCCCGCGCTGCGACGCGAGATCCCCGTGGTGCTGTACCTGTTCGATGTTCTCGCCGTCGACGGCCGGTCGACCACCGCGTTGCCGTATGCCGAGCGCCGGGCCGTGCTCGACGATCTGGTGCGGCCGAGTCCGCAGGTGCAGATCCCCCCGTACTGGACCGATGTCGACGGCGCGCAGATGCTCGACCTCGCCCGCCTGCACGGGCTCGAAGGCGTGGTGGCCAAACGCCTCGACTCGACGTATCTGCCCGGGGCCCGGGCGCCGAGCTGGATCAAGTCACCGCTGCGGAACAACACCGAGGTCGTGGTCGTCGGCTGGCTCCCCGGGTCGGGGTCGGCCGCCGGAGGCATCGGTTCCCTGATTCTCGGCGCGCACGACGACGAAGGGCAGCTGGTGTACATCGGGAAGGTCGGCACGGGTTTCACCGCCGCGACCCGGCGGACGCTGCGCGCACAACTCGATTCGCTCGAGCGGACGACGAGCCCGCTGGCAGTCCCGGCACCGGCTCGCGACACCCGCGATGCGCACTGGGTCGAGCCTGTCCTCGTCGGCGACGTCGAGTTCCGCGAATACGCGGGCGGGAGCCTGCGCCATCCGAGCTGGAAAGGACTACGGACCGACAAGTCGCCGGCCGAGGTAGAGCTACCGGGCAAGCACTGAGCAGCGCGCCGCGACCCTCGGCCGGACCGGAGACACCCGGATCGTCAGCCGCGGCCGGCATGCCGGCCGGACAACGGCGGAAAGTCGTCCGCCACGATCGCGGCAAGCTCGACGAAGGCACGCCGGGTCGCAGGCCGCAACCGCTCGAGGTCGATCTCGGCTCCCTCCGCCAGATGCTCGTCGAACGGGACGACATGCAGTGCGCGGCACCGCGCGAGGAAATGCGCGGTCAGCGCATCCATGTCGATCGTCGACGTGCCCGGACGCGGCGCGCTGATCACCACGACCGTGCGGTCGACCAGATCGTCGTACCCGTGGGCCTGCAACCAGTCGAGGGTCGCGGCAGCGCTCCGCGCGCCGTCGAGCGCGGGCGACCCCACCAGCACGAGGGCATTCGCCAGATCGAGTACTCCCCGCATCGCGGAGTGCATGATCCCGGTACCGCAATCGGTGAGGATGATGTTGTAGAAGACCTGGAGGATGTCGACGACAGCGCGGTAGTCGTCCTCGCTGAACGCCTCCGACACCGCCGGGTCACGTTCGCTCGCCAGCACCTCGAGCCGGCTCGGCGCCTGGGAGGTGTGCGCCCGGACATCGGAATAGCGTCGGATCGTGGGCGCTGCCGCGAGCAGGTCCCGGACCGTGGCGTCGGTCTGCTGCGGGATGCGCTGCGCGAGCGTGCCGAAATCAGGATTCGCGTCGACCGCCACCACACAGTCGCCACGTAACGAGGCGAACGTGGAACCGAGCCCGATCGTCGTGGTCGTCTTGCCCACCCCACCTTTGAGGGACAGCACCGCGATGCGGTAATCCCCCGAGATCGGTTGCCGGATTCGTTCCACGAGATGTTCGTGGCGAGCGCTCCCCGTGGAGTCGCCGGGCTCGAGGAGTCCCTTCGCGAACCGTTGCACACCACGGCGCCACCCGGCCGGCGAAGAACGACGGGATCGTCGGACCAGCACGTCCGACGCGAGATCGACAGTGGACGGCTGGTGCTCGAACGCGTGAGGGAGCAACGCCGACGGATCGTGTTCACCGGCCTGGTGCGGCGCCCAGGGTTCCTCGGCCTCGACCACCGGATCGGGACAGTCCTCCCCGGAGGCGTTCACCGGGGATGGTTCGGAAGCCGTGACGGACGGCTCGGTCTCTTCGGAGCGCGGCATGTCTTCGGATCGCGGCGCTCCGGGCTCCGGGCTCGGTGTCTCTCCCGCGTCGTCCGCCGCACCGGCCGGGGGCAGGAGTGGCGTTCCGAACGGGACCGACGCGACGGGGCGCTCGGCCGCCTGCACAGCGGTGGCAGCTGTCTCGGGCGTCTCACTCTTCGGTTCGGAGCCTGCCCCCTCCGGCCGGACCACCCGGCGGAAAGACTTCCGTGCCGGTGGTGGCTCACTTGCGGCAGGCGGCTGGTCCCGCAGCCACGCGGGCAGAGCATGGCCCGGTTCGTCGCGTCTCATCTGATCCCCCCGAATTCGATGGTGCGGCGCGCACGCTATCAATCCGGGCGGGACTGCGCACGTCCGCACCGGGCGAACCCCTGCGCGGAGGACAGTTCGCGCGGGCGACGAGGGCCGACGTTCCGGTCGTCAGGCCCGTGGATGTGCTTGCTCGTGCACGGCACGCAGCCGCGCGACGGACACGTGCGTATAGAGCTGGGTGGTTGCGAGGCTCGAATGCCCGAGCACCTCCTGGACCACTCTCAGATCCGCGCCGCCCTCGAGGAGATGGGTCGCGGCACTGTGCCGGAGTCCGTGCGGCGCGAGATCGGGGGCTCCGGGAATTGCCGACACCGCGTCGTGCACGACCGTGCGGACCTGGCGCTGGTCGATGCGTCCGCCGCGCTTCCCGAGTAGCAGCGCCTCGCCGGACGACGGCCGCCCCAGATGCGGGCGGCCGTGACGGAGCCAGGCATCGAGCGCGTCGGCCGCCGGAACGCCGTAGGGCACCACCCGCTCCTTGTCACCCTTGCCGAGCACACGTAGCACGCGCCGCTCGCTGTCGACGTCGCCGAGGTCCATCCCGCACAGTTCGCCGACACGGATGCCCGTCGCGTACAGGACCTCGAGGATGACCCGGTCGCGGAGTGCCGACGGGTCGAGTTCCTGCGCACCCGATTTCGCGGCCTCCATGACCTCGATGGCCTGCTCGTCGTGCAGCACGGTGGGCAGTGTCCGATGTGCCCGCGCCGACGCGAGTCGCACTGCCGGATCCTGGTCGAGCCGCCCGGTCCGAACCAGCCAGGCCGTGAACGCCCGCGCCGTCGACGTGCGTCTCGCGATCGTGGTCCGTGCCGCGCCGGCCTCGACCTGCCCTGCGAGCCACGATCGCAGCGTCGCGAGGTCGAGGTCCGCGATGCGAGCGTCCGGGTTCGTTGCAGCCAGGTGGGCGAGCAGGGACCGGACATCGGTGGAGTAGGCGCGCACGGTGTGGGCGGAGCGGTTGTTCTCGAGGGCGAGGTGGTCGGCGAAATCGTCGAGGTGCACGGCGAGCGGGGGCGGCAGTTCTCTCGGACCGTCGGTTCGCATGGGTCTACCGTGCGCGGAGTCACCGCACGACGCAACGAGCCACGCCGTTACAGTTCGTTAGTGAGTAAAACAATCCCGTTGTCGATGCTCTGCGCGCTCGCGCTGCTGTCGGCGATCGCACCACTTTCCACCGATATGTACCTTCCCGGGCTCCCCGTCATGTCCGAAAGCCTCGGCACGACGACGGTCGGTGTCCAGCTCACCCTGACGACGTTCATGGCCGGTCTCGGCCTGGGACAGCTGATGATCGGGCCGCTCTCCGACGGCTGGGGGCGACGCCGACTGCTCATCATCGGCACGCTCGTCCTGGTGGCGAGCAGCGCCCTCTGCGCGCTGGCGCCGACGGTGGAGGTGCTGATCGCCGCGCGTCTTGTCCAAGGATTCAGCGGCGGAATCGGAATCGTCCTGGCGCGTGCGGTCATCGCCGACCGCGCGCGGGGCGATCAGGCCGCCAAGCTTTTCAGCATCATGATGATCATCGGCGGTATCGCGCCGGTAGCCGCGCCCCTGCTCGGCGGCGCGCTTCTCGGTCCCATCGGGTGGCGTGGCATCTTCTGGGTTCTCACGGCGCTGGCCGTCGCGATGACCGTTGCGGTGCTGCTCTTCGTCCCGGAAACCCTGCCGCCGGAGAAGCGGCACGGGGGCGGCTTCTCCGCCATGGCAGGCAACTTCGGGTACGTGCTGTCGCAGCGGCGGTTCGTCGGCTACGCCGCGACCTTCGCTCTCAGTTTCGGGGCGATGTTCTCCTACATCTCGGCGTCCCCGTTCGTGACGCAGGAGATCCTCGGACTCAGCCCGGGACAGTTCTCTCTCGTCTTCGCCGTGAATTCCGTCGGTCTCGTCGGCGGTAACATCGTCAACAGCCGTCTGATCGGACGTTTCCCGACGCGGTCGCTGCTGCGCGCCGGCGTCACCACCCTTTTCTGTGGTGGAGCACTCCTGCTGCTCTCGATCCTGGTCGTCGGGTACACACCGTGGCTGATCCTCCCGCTGATGTTCGTGTGCGTCAGCAGCCTCAGCTTCATCCTCGGCAACGCCACCGCGCTCGCCCAGTCGCAGGTCCCCAAGGCGGCCGGCACCGGTTCGGCGGTGATCGGCGCGTCCCAATTCGGGCTCGCGGCACTCGTCTCGCCCCTCGTGGGACTCGGCGGTGAGGGCACCGCGGTACCGATGGCGATCTCGATCCTCGTGTGCGGGACCCTCGCGTTGACCGCGTTCACCGTGCTCACCAGGGAATCCCGCGTCGACGCCGCCCGCGAGCCTGCGCACTGACGCAACGCGCCCCGTCGGCACGACGAGTGCGGCCCGGCTCCCCTCACCGGGGACCCGGGCCGCACTCGTTGTGAATGCCGTTACGACGCTTCGATGGTCGCCAATTCCTGCTTCCAGGTCCGGAAGCCTTCTTCGGTACGACCACGACGCCAGTACCCGGAGATAGAGGCGCGGGCAGGACTCACGCCCCGGTCCTTTCGCAGGTACGGACGAAGATGCTTCATCACCGTCTCCGCCTCACCGTGCACGAAGACGTGGACGTCCCCGGCCGGCCACGGGAGCGACTTCACCGCGGCGACGAGCGGAGCGCTCCCGTCGATCAGGTTCTGCGGCGCGTCACCGGCAGCCACCCCACGATGCACCCAGTGGACCTCGACACCCGCCGGAACGGACAAGGGCAATTCGTCGGATACGCCCGCCACCTCGACGAATACCGCGCCCCGAGCATCGCCGGGCAGCGACTCGAGTGCAGCAGCGATCGCCGGGAGTGCCGTCTCGTCGCCCGCGAGCAGGTGGAAATCCGCGGCCGGATCGGGCCGGTATCCACCGCCCGGTCCGCGCACTACGACGTCGGTGCCGGGTTGCACGCTGCGCGCCCACGGTCCGGCGACACCCTGGTCACCGTGCACGACGAAGTCGATCCAGATCTCGCGAGCAGCCTCGTCGACCCGTCGCACCGTGTAGGTGCGGACCGCGGTGTCCTCCCCCGCGGGAAGTTCGATCTTGACGTAGCTGTCGGTGTCGGCTCGCGCGGCGAAGTCGCCGAAGCCGTCCCCGCCGAGGACGACCCGCACGAAGTGTTCGGCGATCGTCTCCGTGCGCAGCACGGTCAGGGTCGTCGATGACGGAGATTTCCGGGCCACTGCGCCTCCTGGTAAGGGTTACCTATATCGGCGCAACCGTACTCCGAGGCGGGGTCCAGCGGGGACGTCACCCCTCGGGACGCTCTAGGCTCGATACCCATGAGCACCACCGCGACCGAGATCGCCACCTGGATGACCGACATCATCACCACGGAACACAAGGTCACCCAGACCGACATGGTCGACGCGATCGAGGCCAAGTTCGGACCCGAGTGGACCTACGTCAACGACAACGGTCACGCGTCGATCGACCGGGCCGTTCTCCGGGAGTTCCGCAAGGCCCACCGCGGTGGCGTGAAGTGGGACCGGGAGGATCGCGCCTGGTACGTGGACGACACCGCCGCCGCCGAAGGCACCGACTCGGAGACCACCGAGAACTGACACGACACCCCGGCGACGCCGACCCGCCGGGACGATTCCGCGATACTCCGATTCCCGGACCGGCCGAAACGTCCGAACGACCACGCAGGACAGACTCCGGTGGCCATACTTCCGAGTGTGGATTGTTCTCGATCGCCTGCGTTCGATCCCTTCACGGCCGCGCCGGCACGGCGCGGCCTGCGCCCGTAGCCGACATCCCCCGGTACTGGAGAGCGCATGGCGGATTCACGCGACAAATCGGACGAAGCTCCCGTAGTCGCGCGCGAACTCGCAATCGTCTGCCTGGTCGCTGCTGTTGCCGGCGCGCTGATCGGCTTCGTCGGAGGAGCGTTCCGATGGTGTCTGCTGAGGGCTGACGCAGCACGGATCGATCTTCTGGGCTGGGCGCACGAGTTGCCCGGACCGGGATGGTTGATCCCGATGGGGGTCACGGCCGTCTGTGCCGCGATCGCGGCGTTGATAGTGCGCTGGGTGCCGTTCGCATCCGGTAGCGGTATTCAGCATGTCGAGGCCGTCTCCCGCGGCGAGGTCGACCCACCGCAATTCCGGATATTGCCTGCGACGTTGGTGGGCGGCGTCCTCAGCATCGGGTCGGGTCTCGTGCTCGGACGTGAAGGCCCCATCGTGCACATGGGCGCAGTCGCAGGGGCCGAGACAGCTCGCCGCGCGGGGATGAACGCCGATCACCAGCGACTCCTGCAGACGTCGGTATCCGGCGCGGGACTGGCGGTCGCGTTCAATGCGCCCATCGGTGGCGCGCTGTTCGTCTTCGAGGAAGTCATGCACTCGTTCCGGCTCCGGACTGTGGTGCCGGTTCTGGTGTCTGTCGCCGTCGGGGTCGCGTGCTCCCGTCTTGTCGTCGGAGATTCGCCTGACTTCTCGGTCGGCCCGGTCGATCCCCCCTCGATCACCCTTCTCCCGGTGTTCGTCGTGTTCGGTCTCCTCACCGGAGTTCTCGGCGCTGCCTACAACCGTGCGGTGATGGGTTCACTGTCCGTTGTGGACGCTCTCCGCTCGGTCCCCTCGGTGGTGAAGGCCACTGCGATCGGAGGTGCCATCGGCTTGCTCTCCGCAGCCTCACCTCCTGCTACCGGCGGCGGCGACTCCCTGGTGCAGCACGTGCTGTCGGGCGGCGCGCTCGCGATCCCGCTCGTCGCGTTGTACGTCGCATTGCGCTTCGCCACGGGGCCCGTCTCGTATGCCGCGGGCACTCCGGGAGGTCTGTTCGCTCCGCTACTCGCACTCGGTGCGCTGTGGGGCGTGCTCTACGCGGGGATCTGCCACGCAATAGTTCCCGGAATCGATTCCTCTGTTGCGGTGCCGATGGCAATCGTGGGAATGGCCTCGATGTTCAGTGCGACGGTGCGCGCACCCGTCACCGGCGCGGTCCTCGTCATGGAGATGACCGCGACGACCAGCGTCACCGTCCCGATGCTCGCAGCCGTCGCCGGGGCATTCGCCGTAGCACAGTTGATGGGATCCTCGCCGATCTACGACAGCCTGAGAGAACGCATGCTCGCGCAACTGCACCACCCCCCACGTGGAGACTGACATCCGGCCCTGGTGAGGTTCACGCACGCCGCCAGCCACCGTCCACCAGAACCACGAGCCCGTCCAGCTCGAGCAATGTCAACGCCGCACGCACCTGCTCGACCGGCACACCCGCCGACTCCGCCAAGACCGACGGAGTGCAACTGCCCGTGGCCGGAAAAGCCTCGTACACAAGAGAACTCTCCCTCGACAAGCCATCGAGATCGCGGCGGAACAACGCATCACGTCCGTCGTCACGCCCGAGCAGCGGACCGCATTCCTCCACGACCTCGTGCGCACTGCCCACCAGACGCGCTTCACCTTCCCGGATCATCCGGTGGCACCCCTGCGACGATGCGGAGGTCACCGGCCCCGACCGAGCCGTCGAGCCCACGTCGCCGTGTTGCGGGCGCCGCTACGTCATCCTGCTTCGACCACGACGATGCCCGCTGCCGCGGACCTGGTGGGATGAGTGCATGGGAGAGCTACTGAACGGCGTCGGCATCCGCGGCTTTCGTAGTTTTCATGGAGAACTTCAAATTGGTTTCCCCTCTCCGAAAAGTTGAACCTCATTGCAGGGCAGAACAATAGCGAAAAATTAAATGTATTTCGTGTCGTCCGCCGCATGCCTGATTTTCTTGGGAGCCCCCCGCGCGGATTAGATATACCGAGGTCGGCGACCGAAGACACCTTCAAGATGGCCATTACTCTGAATAAGCGACGGGACGAATTAGTTGATCAATTGGTTGACTTAGGGGAAGGTCCGAACGCAGAGGTGGCGCGCATGCTAGATCATTCGTCTGTGTCTTACTGGTGGGGATCTCGTATGGCTAAGGATTGGACAAGCTCGCCACGGACTGTCACCGCGATCGCAGGCAAAATCGCTCCTGGGCGATGGCGTAAAGGGAAACTGGCTTTCGGCGATATGTTCCTACACGAGACTACCCAATCGGGAGCCCCTTGAGTGTGCGTCTCGGATCCTTGAACACCTGACTAGCTTTCAGGGTTACGTGGCCAGATGCGTGATTGACGTGAGCCGTCGAATCACGGTTGGTGACAATGACCAGGATGTCGCCGCTTCAATAAACGTGTCAGGTCTAGTAAAACGTCTGCTTGCACTTCAGTTCCCCGCCCCAGAACGCCCCGGTCAGGTGATGACGAAAGAGGAAGCCGGTGCGAAACCGGCGCGGTCCCGCCACTGTAATCGGGAAGCGACCCTCCACTCTGCCACGGCCCATGAGCCGAAAAGCAGGAGGGGAGCGACGATCCGAGAGCCAGGACACTCCCGTCATCGCGACCTCCTATTCGGGGCGGATTTCCCCGAGAGAGGTGGGCCGTCCACCATGCGCTTCACCGCGCCGTCGCTATGCCCCATAGCAACCTCCGGCGTATCCGGGCCCGACGACTCTTTCACTGTTCACGCCTGCCGTCTGCCCTAATTCGGCTCGGAACGCTGGCGACCTTGGCTAGGCTTGTCTCGATTCCTCGGCTACTCGAGCATCTGCCGGCACGAACTAGATCTTCGGTCGACCATTACCGCTCACCTGTGGAGAAACATGATCCAACGGCCCATGACCGCCGCGCTTTCCGTGCTCGTCACTGCAGGTCTCGTCCTGAGTGCGTGCTCGCCCGACACTTCGGGCGCAGACACCGCCATCGACGCACGCGGCTGCATCACCGATTTCGACGCGAACACCGATTACTTCCCCGACAAGTCGACACTGTCGGACGCGAAGAACTTCACCCTCGAGTACCACGACAGCTACCAGGTACTCACCGTGAACCAGCCGCACCCAGGCGGAGCACCGGAATCATATGTTCTGGTCAAGTGCGGCGCCCCAGCTCCGGAACTGTCCGGCGACCTCACGGCGGCTCCGAAGATCTCGACGCCGATCACCAGCCTGTACTCGGCCTCGACCACGCACCTGCCGCTGATCACCGAGCTCGGCCAACTCGACGTCCTGACCGGTGTCTCGAACGCCGGGTTCGTGTCCGATCCCGCGGTGCGTGAGCGGATCGACGCCGGAGAGATCGTCGAGTATGCGCCCGGACAGACGGTGAACACTGAGACGGTTGTCGCCGCGGACCCGGATGTGCTGATGACCGGCGGCACCGACGATCCGTCGTACGCCAAGCTCCGCGCCGCCGGGATTCCGGTTGTCGCGAACGCCGAATACCTCGAGTCGACCGCCCTCGGGCGCTCCGAGTGGATCAAGGCGATGGCAGCGCTCACCGGCACCGAAGCACAGGCAGCGGACGTCTACTCGCAGATCCGCAGCGACTACGAGGACGTCTCGGCGAAGGCGCAGGGCGCCGCGGCCAGCCCGGTACTACCCGGCACGATGACCCAGGGCACGTGGTACATGCCCGCCGGTGGCAGCTACATCGGCGGACTGGTCCGCGACGCGGGCGGCAGCTACCCGTGGCTGACCAATCCGGCGACCGGCAGCCTGCAACTGAACTTCGAATCGGTGTACGCGCAGGCCGGCAGCGCGCCGACGTGGTTCGTCACCAATTCGTGGGAGACGACCGCCGACGCCGTCGCCGAGGATCCCCGCTACGGTCGGCTCGCCGCGGCCCGCGACGGCGCGGTGTGGTCGGCGACGAAGGCGATCGGCCCGACGGGCGGTAACGACTTCCACGAGCGCGGCGTCACCCGCCCCGACCTGGTGCTCGCCGATATTGTCGCGATCCTGCATCCGGAACTGATGCCGAACCACGAGTTCGTGTTCTACCGGCAGGTGCCGCGGGCATGACGACGCTCCTGTCCCCTCCGCCGGCCCCGGTCACCGGGCCGGCGGACGGGAGCGGGCCGACGCCGGCACCGCGTGCGTTCTCGCGGCGGACCGCGATCACGCTGGCGCTGCTGGCCGCCTTCACGGTCGTGCTGTTCGTGCTCGCGCTGGCCCTCGGCCCGGTGCGGGTGCCGCTGGCGGACACCGCGCGGGTGCTGATCGGCGCTGCCCCCTCCGACCCGCGCTGGCAGGTGGTGGTGCACGAACTGCGCTTGCCTCGTACGATCACCGCCGTCCTCGTCGGCGCGGCGCTCGGTGTCGCCGGCCTGCAGATGCAGACCCTGTTCCGGAATGCGCTCGCCGACCCGTTCGTTCTCGGAGCGAGTTCCGGGGCGAGTCTCGGTGTCGCGCTGGTCGTCGTCGCCGCGGGAGGCGCGGGCGCGGCGTCGTTCACGTCCGGTTTCGCGGGAGCGGGACGCGCGGGTGTCGTGGCGGCGGCCGCGACCGGAGCCGCTGTCGTCCTGCTGCTGGTGCTGCTGTTCTCGCACTGGGTGAAGAACGCCGTGACTCTGCTCCTGATCGGCGTGATGGTCGGCTCCGCCACCACCGCGATCGTGAGCGTCCTGCTGGTCTATGCCGATCCACAACGTGCGCAACACTTCCTGCTGTGGGGCCTGGGCAGCTTCGCCGCCACCACGTGGGCCGATCTCGTGCTCATGGCCCCGATCGTGCTGGTGTGCATCTGCTTCGCGCTCGCCACGGTCCGACCCCTCAACGCACTCCTGCTCGGGGAGGGTTACGCCCGAACGATGGGCATCAACGTCCGACGTGCCCGCCTGCTCACCCTGCTCGCGGCCTCGTTGCTGGCGGGAGTGACCACAGCGTTCTGCGGCCCGATCGGTTTCCTTGGTCTCGCCGTTCCGCACCTGTCCCGCCTCGCCGTCGGTACATCGGACCACCGGTCGCTGATGCCGACCGTCATCCTCATGGGGTCCGCCGTGGCGCTCGCGTGCGGCATCGTCAGCCAGGTCCCCGGCAGTGACGCAGTTCTTCCGCTCAACGCCGTCACCGCGCTGATCGGTGCACCGATCGTCGTGACGATCCTCGTCCGCAGCGGCCGCGGCGTCGGAGGTGCACTGTGACCGACATCGTCCTGGACCTCACCGACGTCGCCGTCGGCTATCACGCCCGCCGCGCGCTGCGCCCGACCACCACGCGGATCGTCGCGTCGAACATCGACGCCGTCGCACGCCGCGGCGAGCTCACCGTGCTGCTCGGCCCCAACGGCAGCGGCAAGTCCACGCTGCTGCGCACCCTGTGCGGCCTCCAACCCGCCCTCCGCGGCTCGATCACATTGTCCGGCAACGACCTGCATGCAATGCCCGCCGCCGAGCTTGCCCGCACGATCGCCGTCGTGCTCACCGACCGCGTCGATCCTGGCATGCTGTCGGCGCGCGAACTGGCCGGACTGGGCCGCACCCCGCACCTCGGACTCGGCGGCCGAATGAGCGCCCGCGACCACGCCGTGGTCGCGTGGGCGCTCGACGCGGTCGGCGCCACCCATCTGGCCGACAGGCCGGCGAGCGAACTGTCCGACGGCGAGCGCCAGCGCGTGCTCACGGCGCGGGCGCTTGCCCAGGAGCCCACCCTGTTGGTCCTCGACGAGCCCACCGCGTTCCTCGACGTCCCGTCACGGGTCGCGCTCGTGGAACTGCTTCGCGCAGCAGCCCGGGAACACCATCTGGCGGTGGTGATGTCGACGCACGACCTCGAGTTGGCGCTGCGTGTCGCCGACCATGTCTGGCTCGTCGACCGCACCGGCCGATTGTCCACCGGCACGCCGGAGCGCCTCGCGCTCGACGGCCGGATCGGCGACGTCTTCGATTCGCGGTCACTGCGATTCGACGTCGGCTCCGGGGTCTTCACTCTCACGCCCGCACACAAGTCGCCGATCCGGGCGCGGGTCCGCGCGCCGCAGCCGGCAGCGTCGGCGATCGGGCGGCTACTCGGTCGCGAGGGCGCAGTGGTGGTCGACGACGACCAGCCCGCCGATCTGCTCGTCGACACAGGCGAGGGTCTCTCGGTTTTCCACGCCGGGAAGGTGCGTCCCGTCGAAGGCCTGGATGCGCTCCCACGTGTCCTACGTGACCTGCCGCGCACCGATCTACGCCTCGCCCCAGGCAACGCGGTCACCTCGACACTCGAAACCTTGGCCAGCATCAGCCCGTGCTTCACCGCCACGACGGGCGATCGCGGCCCGAGCAGATGGCGCCCGGTGCACGACCTCTACGACTACGCCGACGCGCTCGCCGGCGTAGTCGGACACGTAGGCGCCCGGATCGGCACCACCGAATACCGGGTGGCGGCATCGACGCTGTATCTCGGCTACGCGGCCCGCCTGTGGTCGCTCGCGCTCGGCGGCATCGTCCGCACCGGAATCCTGCCCGACGTCGACCGCCTGCTGTGGCGTGACGTGGACGGTCGCATCGACCTGCACCTGCCCGATGCCGTCGGCTGGGTGGACGACGATCTGGACGAGCTGGTCGAGGTCGCGCGCGAGATGGTCCTGGGCCGCCACATGGAACCGATGATCGCGGCGATCCGCGCCGCCGAGCCCATGTCGGCGCGCCTGCTGCGAGGCAACACCGCGTCGGCGCTGATCGGCGCAGCCCGAGTACTCGACGGAGAGGCCGGAACAGTCGCCGTGAAACTCGCGGAGACGATCCTCCTCGACCAGCGACTGGTTGACACAGTCGACCGGGAGGGACCCGGGTTCCGGCGCCGCAGCTGCTGCCTTTTCTATCGCACGCCCGCCTCCGGCTACTGCGAGGACTGCGTGCTCACCCGTCCGAATGCACTCGAAAAGAAGGAGGAATCGGCATGTCCACCACTCAACCCGAAGGGGTCCAGACCCCGATTATCGTCACCGAAAGCGGAGGGCGCGAACAGCGCTGGCCTATCCCGGCGGACGAGGAATCGCTGCTGAAGCTGATACACATCCTGTTCGACGAGTACTGGGACGACATCTGGTTCGGCATCATGATGGAGGGCGCCGCATGGGAGGTCGCGGCACCGAACGCTTCCAAACGCATCTCGATGTTCGACGGTTACGCGACGATCGACTTCGGCCGCTGGCACTTCCATCTGTGCATCGGCGAACACAACGACAGCGGACCGGAACTCGGCCGGATCCGCCGCTGCTCGCGCGCCGAGCTGTACCGCAGCCTCGGCGCCGACGGCACCCCACACTCGTGGGGCGTCCGCATGTTCAACGGCCGCGACGAACAGATGATGACAGCCATGCTGCCCAACCCATTCCTGACCAAGACACAGCAGATCCGCGACGAACTCGACTTCTCGCAGCTCCAACTCTGGGACCGCCTGCGCGAGCAGTACCTCGGGCTCGGTCCGGATGAGTTGGACCGCCAAGGCAGGGGCTACCGCCATCAGAGCTAGCGATAGCTCGCGCACTACCTTGCATCGAGCACCCGCGACCGGGGTGGGTGGCCTGCTCAGTCGGTCCGCGCCGGATCGTCGACCAGACGTAGTTCGGGGCGAGTGCTCGGGTCCCCGATGAGCGTGCGGAGCCTGGGCAGCTTGAAGGACAGTTCGCCAGCAAATTCCTTGATGGATACCGTTCGCCTCGGCGAGTTCGAGGGCCCGCTCGAGGAGAACAGGGACCTCTCCGGGATAGTCGTCGACGGGTTCGGGCCGGCCAGTTCCAGGTTCGTAGCTGCCGGAGCCTCTGGTAGGCGCGCCGGTAGGTTGCACCACTCACCGCACCGACCTCGCGGCACCGGTAGATCAGGGGGTCGACCGAGTACACCCCCTTGCTCGCCGAGTTGTGCGAGCGCGTTGAGGTCGAGTCGGCCCGGCAAGAGTGGGGTGATCTGGGCGGAAGGCGTGAGCAGCTCTGCGGCGAAACGATCTGCCTCCCTTTTCTGCGGGTCCCCGGCGACACGGTCCCCGTGCATGACCAGATGCCCAAGTTTCGTACGCCGCCGGTGAAGCGGTGCCGGTAGACGTCGTAGGCACGCCCTCCTCCCAGCGCAGTCACCTGGGCACGACTGAAGATCGAGTTGGCGCGCAGTTCGGTGTTTGAGATTCGAAAAATGACTGCGCGAGATTCCACAGATCGTGATACTTCGCCATCACGTCCTGCGGATTCATCAGCGAATAATGAAGGGCCCTGGTGAGGTTCACGCCCGCCGCCACCCGCCGTCCACCAGAACCACGAGCCCGTCCAGCTCGAGCAGGGACAAGGCAGCCCGCACCTGCTCGACCGGCACACCCGCCGACTCCGCCAAGACCGACGGAGTGCAACTGCCCGTGGCCGGAAAAGCCTCGTACACAAGAGAACTCTCCCTCGACAAGCCATCGAGATCGCGGCGGAACAACGCGTCACGTCCGTCGTCACGCCCGAGCACCGGACCGCATTCCTCCACGACCTCGTGCGCACTGCCCACCAGACGCGCTTCACCTTCCCGGATCATCCGGTGGCAACCCTGCGACGATGCGGAGGTCACCGGACCCGGCACCGCCATCACGGGCTTACCGAGCCGTCGAGCCCACGTCGCCGTGTTGCGGGCGCCGCTGCGCCATCCTGCTTCGACCACGACCGTGCCCGCAGAGAGCGCCGCGATCAACCGATTTCGCGCCAGGAACCGGTACCGGGCAGGCGTGGTCCCCGGCGGATATTCGCTGACGACGAGACCCGCCTCCGAGACCGAACAGAGCAACGCGGAGTGCGCTGCGGGATAGGCGCGGTCGACGCCGCAGGCAAGGACGGCCAGCGTCGTTCCCCCGACCCCCAGCGCCGCTCGGTGCGCGGCAGCATCGACCCCGAACGCCGCACCGGACACCACTGTCCACCCGTCGACAGCAAGATCCCCGGCGACCTGCGCGGTCACGTGTTCGCCGTATCCACTCGCCGCGCGGGTGCCCACGATGCCCACGGACCGGTCCGTCAGTTCGTCGATTCTTCGCTCCCCCCACACCCACAGCGCGAGAGGCGGCGCGTCGGCGTCGGCGGTGGTGGTCAGCGACTCGAATCCGAGTAGGTGCCAGGCCGGCCACTCCTCGTCGTCCGGCGTGACCAGGCGCCCTCCCGATCGTGCGAGCCTGCCGAGATCCTCCGCCGCCGTGTCGAGGTGCGCCCGCGCGGCAAGCCGGGACGACAACCGTCCGCCCGCGCCGCCCTGACGAACCGCCTCGGCCACCTCGACCACACCATGTTCCCCGATCGCCGCGGACAACGACCGGGACGCGCCCTGCGCCACCGTGGACAGATACGCCCAGGCGAGACGTCTCTCGTCGGCCGCGCTCACACCAAGCCCCTGTCGCGGAACTGCAGTGCTGTCGCGACGTGCACCTCCGACGGAGAGGCCGCACCCGCGAGATCGGCCAGCGACCACGCGACGCGCAACGCCCGGTCGGCGCCTCTCGCGGTGATCGCACCCTTCCGCAGCGCTCGTTCGACGGGCCGCACCGCCGCCGGGGCGAGCCGGAACTTTTGCCGCAGAGCGGGTCCGGGAACCTCGGCATTGGTGGACCACCCGTACTCGGCCCAGCGCTCCCGCGCGGCGCCGCGTGCGTTCGCGACCCGGGCACGCACTTCGTCGGTACTCTCGCCGGTCTCGTCCATCAGGGCGCTGGTCGCGACGGACTCCATCCGGATGCGTAGGTCCACCCGGTCGAGCAACGGACCCGAAAGCCTCCCGAGATACCGGCGGCGCGCCGTGGGAGCACAGACGCAGTCGGCGTCGCGTGCCGGTGCGCACGGGCACGGGTTCGCCGCCAGGATCAGCTGGAACCGCGCCGGGTACCGTGCCACGCCGTCACGCCGCGCAATCCGGACTTCGCCGTCCTCGAGGGGTGTCCGCAGCGCTTCGAGTGTTTTCGTGCCCATCTCGGCAACTTCGTCGAGGAAGAGGATTCCGCGGTGTGCTCGGCTTACCGC
>Ga0233386_1000116_pt1 | contig 26586 bp, 28 predicted proteins | sample ElkDunMinimDraft_17_FD_191544 | JGI IMG/M metagenome (GOLD analysis project Ga0233386, IMG submission 191544) | Fecal eukaryotic communites from dung pellets of Tule Elk in California, USA - Elk Dung G4 | ecosystem: Host-associated > Mammals > Digestive system > Large intestine > Fecal | place...
ATCTCACACTCATAGCAGTCATAACGTAGTTCTGTCATCTTGAAGTCGCCTTCAGGTACTGCATATATATATCTACTAGTAGTACCAAGATATAAAGGCTTTGGCTCAGTCACCTTGAAGACATTACGTAATGTATTAAGCTTATTCTCCATACATCCAGTAGGGTTACTATTATACTCTTGTTTTGTTGCTCTTATAAGAAAAGTAACAACTATGTCTCTCTCACCATATCTATAACTATTATATATACTACCAGGTCTTTCCCAGATAGTTATAGCATGGTTTTCTCTAGAGGGAAGGACTGTAGTTTCTACAGCCCTAACTCCCACTAGGTTAGATAAGTTGACACCATTATAACTAAAATAATATGCCACTATTTCGCACCTCTCTTTCTGTTCTCTCTCTTATTTATTGTCTTAATTTCGTCGTCCATATATTTAGCTGTTGCTCTTGCTACTACTTTACCATCTAAGTATAAAGGCACCTCTATTACCATGCCTCCACCTGCACTACTATTAGATGAACCACCACTATTACCTGAAGGAGCAGCATAAGAAGCATTAGAGGCAAAAGCACTCATGTTATTACCTAGTGAGAAAGTAGCGCCCGCATTAGCCGCATATAAAGCATTAGCAGAAGGCATTGCATAACCAGTAGATACGCTTCTATTAACATTAACATTCATAGATATACCTCTACTAGCTGATGAAGCTACCTGACTCATAGAAGAACTCACTGCTGATGCAACTTTGCTCATTTGTGTTCTAGCAACGGCCGCCATACTCATAAATTGTCTAGTAAGAGCGTCTCTAGCATTCTTAACTTGATTACTAATAATATTAGTCCATGTAACGGCTTGGTTACGTATTATATTGCTTATATTAACCATTTGTGTTCTAGCAACAGCTGCCATACTTAAGAATTGTGAAGTAAGAGCATTACGCGCATTAGTTACTTGATTATTGATTATGTTATACCAATTAACACATTGGTTACGTATTATATTAGTACAATTAAGCATCTGATTACGAACTATATTAGTAAAGTTCATAAAGGCAGTTCTTGCTGAGTCCTGTATAACTGTAAATGAAGCAGACATACCAGCACCTAATGCTGTTACAGTAGTCTGTAAGTTTTTCATTTCTGTATTAAGTGCTTGAAGTCCTGCGGCATCCATTGTCTCTAGTTTGCTAGTTATGTTATCAGAAATACCTTCACCTATAGAGGCAGCAGTCGCATCTGTCTTAGACTTACCAGAACTTAAGTTGCTATTTATTATATCTATAGGAGAACTACTAGTGTCTATAGAAGGAGCTTTACCTGTACTACCTTTGCTACTACCTTTACTGCTTCCTGAAGACTTATTCTTGTCTTTACCCCAAGGTATTATACTTGATATCTTGTCACCAATAGAAGAGAATACGCCATCTAAGTTTATATTGAATGCACCTAATATCGCATCACGTATCCATTCACCTATTTTCTTACCTAATGTCATTATTGGGTCGAATAGTAGAGTAGAGCCAGTAGAAATAAATAAGTCGCCTAGCTTACCAAGCGCTTCAGTTACACCAGTACTAAAGAAACCTGATAATGCAGAAATGAATACAGAAACTTTACTTGTTATACCTTCACATATAAATGATACTAGGTTATCACCTATTAGTTTCCATTTTTCTTTAGCTACGGCTTTATCTATCTCTGTCTGTAGATCCATTACAGCTCTAATAGCTTTACCTATCGCAGGGCCATTCTCTGATATACCTTTACTGATAGCATCTATTATTTCTTCGCCGACCTCTATTATTGTCTCTAAGTTCTCAGAGAACCAATCAGCTATCTTACCAATAGCAGTACTTATAGCGCTATCAAGTGAGCCATCATCAGCAGCTCTCTTTATACCGTCAGCTATACCCTTAATAATGTTAGTACCGGCCTGTAATAGGTTATCGAAGGAAGCACTATTAATAAAGTCATCTATTGCATTAATAGCAGTATGTAAGCCATTAGCAATAGCTTCGCCCCAACCTCTTGTTGTTTCCTCTAAGTATTGCATAGCGCCAGCTATACCTGTAAGACCACTATCACTAAAGCCATTTAGTATATTGAAGAATTCAGATATCTGATTTATAACTCCCGCAATTTTTTCTTGTACTTCATCATTGAATATCTTTAGTAGAGTTGACTCTATAGAACCTGATAGATCATCCAAAGCGCCTTTAACTGTTTTCTTGAATTCTTCTGCCATATTATGAGCAGAACCAGTACAGTTATTCATAGCAGTCTCTAATTCATTTATATCTTCTGTACTACTATTAAGTAATGCAGATACACCAGATAATGCTTCTTGACCAGCAACAGCTTCTATTACCTGGTTTCTCTCTGAGTCACTTAAGCCGTCTAATGCTTGCTTCATTAATCTAATACCGCCTAGCAAGTCACCGTCTATCATGGCTTTTCTAGCGCCTAATAAGTTATACTTCTTCATAATTGCTAATTGTTCTTCTGTAGGTCTATTCATATTAGTTATTACATTCTTAAGTGCGGTACCAGCTTTAGCGCCCTTAACACCTTGATCACCCATTAGACCAAGTGCCATAACCAAGTCCTTTATATTCATCTTAAATGAACCAGCTATAGGAGCAACGTTACTGAAGGCACTCTTTAGTTGCTCAATAGAAGTACTTGTCTTAACAGCCGCAGTATTAAGTAAATCAACTACATCACGAGCATCGTCTGCTGTTAGACTATTTTTTCCGGCATTCTTGAAGGCGTTTATTATGTCCGTAACGGTTTCTGAAGCCTTACCTAAGTCCATATCTGCTACAGTAGCAAGATCAAGTACTGCTTCTACGCCTTTTTCGATCTCATCAACGTCCCATCCAGCTTGACCCATGTATTCCATGGCTTCTCCAACTTCAGTAGCTCCATATACAGTATTAGCACCAAGCTTTATTGCTAAGTCATTTATTCTCTTGAATTCTTCTTCTGTCATTTCGCCTATAGCCTTAACTCTTTGCATTTGTGCTTCGAACATTACTGGTATCTCCATTAAGCTTGAGGCATCAAGATGCATACCTGTTATATTCTCGAAAGCATCTCTAATTTCTGTACCAACACTTCTTGCCATACCTACTAAGCCAGATAAAGCATTGCTAATAGTGTCCATACCTCTAGTAAATTGATTAATACCTATTTCTGCGCATTCCTTAAGTGCTGCACCTAGAGCTAATGCTGCTGCCGCTGCTACCTTAAGTTCAGTAGGTAATTTCCCTAATAAGCCAGCACCTAAGTCCTTAAGATTATCGAAGACACCACCGAAATCAAGACCGTCCATATCAGCAAAGATAGCCTTTACTTGTCGCTTGAATTCATCAAGAGACTTAGGTAAATCATCTCCGAATGTCTTCATATCATCTAATAAAGAGGCAAATGGTTTACCGCCCTCTATCTTACCGATATCAATCTTAGATATATCCTTCATATTGATACCAAGCTTTCTTGCTGCCTCGGCACCTTCATTGAACTTCTTGATTAACTTATCCATATCATCAAGTAAGTCTTGGTCGAAGTTCTTTAGTTTTTTCTTAGCTTCAGCTAGTTCTTCTTCTGCCTTAGCTAATTTCTTAGCTGCCTCAAGACGTTCTTCTTGAGTCTGTGCGGCTCTTTCCTCTGCTTTGGCTTGATCACGAACAGCTTCTGCATTCTCTACGGCTGCTTTAGCTGCTCTCTTATTAGCATCAGCGTTCTGTATTAGAGACTCAACAGAAGCAAGTGTCTTAACCTTTAGAGCCTCCATAGATTTCTTTAGTACATTATTAGCTTCACCGAACTTATTATAGTTCTCTATGAATTTCTTGATATCGAAAGCACCTTTATCATCTAAGAATTTCTCAGAAATTTGGCCTCCTGATTCCTTAATGACAGAAAGATAATCTCTAATAGCTTGATTATAGTCCTCTAGTTTCTCTTTATTCTTTTCCCAGTACTTATAGTCATCTATAATGGCTCTTTCGTCATCAGTACATTTCTCATATATCTCATCTAATGTCTTTAGCTCTTTATAGAATTCTTGGATATGCTTAACGTTTTCCTTAAGTGCGTTACCATATTCCTCTAAGTACTTACTACGTTCACTAATCTTTAGGTCTTCTGCACCTGCGGCACTTACATTTCCCCATGCCTTAGCAAGTTTATCAGCAGCTCCTACAGCAAAGTCAGCAGAATCAGCCCATTCCTTAAGTGCTTCAGCTTTTTTCTGTATACGATAAGCCTCTTTACCATCATCAGTACCAAATTCTTTAGCTACTGCTTTATAACGCTTTTGCTTATCAATAGTATTCTCTAATCTCTTATTGAATCTATCTAACTCTTCATTTACGTTATCAAGACTAACTAAGTTAAAGTCATCAAGGAATTCCTTAGACTCCTTAAGTACTTTATTGATTTTCTCCATATTGTTAAGTTTCTTAGAGTCAGCATATACGCCTTCCATAGCATGTGCTACATCCTGGAATGATTCAGCTACTTGTGCTCTAAGTGCTATAGCTTTACTTTCGTCGTCTATATACTTCTCTACCCACTTACTAAGAGATTCATAAGCTCCATATTGTTTATTAAGTTCGTCAGCTTGTTCTTGAGCCGCTATATTACATCTGAACATTACTTCTTGTGCTTCATCTATTGCTTCTTTATATTCATTTACAGCTTGTGTAGCCTTATCTAGTTCGTCTTTATTGAAGTTATTATCTATCTTAGTTTTCTCTAAGCTCTGTCTTAATTCATCTAATTCTTTAGCAGCATCATCAGCTTCTTGCTCTAATCGGTCAAGTTCCTTAACCATGTCGTCATAAGAATCAGATGAAGTTTCTGCCACTCTACGCTGTTCCCTAAGTTCTTCTGATAACTGCTCTATTGCTTCTTTACCTCTTCTGATGTTATCAAGTTGTTCTTCGGCAAATAGTTTTTCGTTAGCTAGGTTATCTTGAGTGTTCTTTAGATCCACAAGTGTATTACCTAACTCAGTTGCTTCTCGTGCTAATCTATTAACTCTTTCTCTAGCTTCATCGAATCCATCATCAGTGTCATTCATACTAGTAAAGACACGAATTGCGTCATCAAGTTCTTTAGTAAGATTATCGTATGCTTCGCTAAGCTGTAATACTTCTTTGCTAATATCATCGTATTCTTTACTAATATCATCTAATTCTTTTTCTTGTTCATCTATAGCGTCGTTAGCATCTCTAAGTTTTTGCTCAAGTTCCTCTATCTCGTTGTTATATTCTTCAATAGGCTTGATTACTGTATCTATAGCCTTTCTTTGTTCTTCTACTGCCTTATTAGCTTTCTCATATGCATCAACTAGTTCTTTTTCTTTATCAGTTAGTTCCTTAAGAGCGTCTTGACTTTTCTCATAAGCTTCAGATAATTCTTTCTGCTTATTAGCAGCTTCTTCGTACTCTTTAGTTAATTTCTCTAGAGTTTCTTGTGTTTCTTCATATACTTTACCTAGTTCACTAATAGACTTACCAGCAGTATTGAATTCTTTAGCGCTATCAGCCACATTCTCTATATTGTTGGCAGTATCATCTAATGTGTCATTAAGTTTTTCTGCGGCCTTATTAGTATCATCTAATCCATCTTCTGCTTTATCAAGCTTGGCTTTATCAAGTTTATCGAATGAACCAACTATAGCATTTATCTTATCCTCAAGTTCCTTGATTACTTTAGATAGATTACTGAATTGTTCCTCTATCTTTTCGCCAATCTTATTAGCACTAAGTTTCTCTAATGCTTCGGCAAGGCCCTCTATTTCTCTCTTAGCCTTATCTATGGCGCTATTGAAGTCTTTAGTATTGGCCGTAATCTTAATATTAACTTGTTTCTCACTCATTCCTTACATCACCACCTTATTGCTTGAATAATAATTTACGTTTTTCTTCTATACTTAGGTTATCCCAGTCACTATTATCGTGCTCTAAACTACTTACATCTCTAGCATCTATACCGAATGCACTAAGGAATGATGCATATTCAGCAGTGTGTCTCTTATCCTCCTTGCTCTTATTATTAGAGCTATTATTATCGAATGGATCAATCATCTTATATTTCTTACCACCGAAACATGAACCAATAGAGTTAGTTGTGGCATATAGATTACATATATATTGCTCATGCATTTCGTTCCTGTGGCCCTTTATTGCTAGTTTTGCTTCACGTAAAGTCATGCTATAAAAAATAAAAGGCGAGATTTTCATCCCGCCCACTATTTTCATATATAGATTATCTATAATCTCAGAAAAACTAGCAGGCTCTACTTTCCCGCCTCAGTATCTGATTCCTCGGCCTCTTGCTTTTCCTTAGCATCTATGTCATAGCCTAATGCTCTAGCTAATTCAGACACTAATACTGTCATTAATTCATTATAGTCATTGTCTGCTAAGTATTCGTCCATCATATCACCAGCTTTAGCTTCAGTGAAGCCTTTACCAGCAGAAGCCATTATACCATAGAAGAATAATTTTCTTATTAGAGTGAAGTTTATATTTTCTATTATTGTATTTATATGCATTACATCAAGACCATCTGCTTCCATTCTGCATAAAGTATTTATGCTGAACTTTATCTCATATTCTTTATTTGCTATCTCTAGTACTTTCATCTGTATCCTCTCCTACATCATTTATTTTGCTAATAAGGAGCCACATAAAGCGGCCCCTCTATATAATTAAGCTCCTGTTACTTGCTCTAAGTCTCCTGCACCTTTAAGTTCGCAAGAATAAGTTAATGCGTCATCATATTGAGCATCGAAGTCCATAGAAGATATAACAACTGGTCCTTTATATCCAAAAGTACCATCAGCTTTCTTTAATTCAACCTCTATAACATTACCAGCTATAAATGCATTGAATAATGCATCGTATCCTTCTTCTCCAGCAACAACTAATCCATCGCAAGATATAGACCATTCTTTAAGTCCAACTAAGAATTTTTTGTATCCTGTAGTATTTTTGTCAGTAACATCTAATTCGTCAGCAGACATTGATAAAGAAGCTCCTCTTTGTCCACCTACTGCTGTACCATTAACGTATAATAATATTTCTAACCCTCTTATTTTGTCTGTTTGTATTCCAGCCATTGCTATCATCAACCTTTCTTTATATTATTTATTATAGATTACGTACTTATATACTAATATCCCATGTCTGTATGTCTCATTTGTGTTATAACCTGTTTTTTGTCCCCCGATAGTATCTGATCTATCAGCTATCTCATTACGCTCTATATATGGATAAGCTACGAAGTCATCAGTCTCTATCTTATCTAATAATGCCTCATTTATCATGTCTGTTATCTCTAATACTTCTTTACGCCCTTTATATACGGAAAAAACATGTATATACTGATAATAAGTCATGCCATCATAATTCTTACCACTTCTGTCTCTATTATATGAGTAGTCTATTCTTATGAATGGCCACTGTGGATTCTCTACTAATTCATCATACACATTATATGGTAGTGCATTGATTCGGCTGAATATTTCTTTATATATATCATGTAACTTAATCATAATAACCTCGCTATATCATCTGCTATCCTATCATCAATACCATCTATTATGCCATCTGCTACTGGATAAAGGAAAGGCTGAGGCGCCATCTCACTAGTACCGTCATGTACATAGGAAGCATACTCTACATCTGTCCCTATATTTGCCTCTAGCCCCTTTACATCAGCTGTTATACTCGCTCTAAGTCTTCCTGTATCTACAGGTGTAATACTCTTAGCTTGTTCCTCTATAGCAGAAGCAGTATTAGCAAGTTCACGCTCTACTAAGTCATCTATATCAAGATCCCTAAAGTTAAAGTTCATATCTAATGTTGCCTTTATCTCCATTAGCCTCTAAAGACTCTCTCTATCTCAATTATTAGGCACTTACCTGCATCCATAACAGTTAGCCTCCTATATGTAACGCCTTTATAGACTATTAGGTACTCTGAATAGACATCCTCTATGAAGTCTTTATTTTGCGTGAATAATTTGTTCTTAGAGTGTACTGAAGGTACTCCAGCAGATTCAACATCTCTTACTGTATATGGAGCAACTTTACACTTTATTGTGGCTACTAGGACTCTTTCCTCAGTATAACCACCCATACCATCATCATGCTCTATTACAGTATATATATCGGCAGATTCATTATAGTGCATTAGAAGAACCTGAACCCTTTCGGCCCTTTATCTCTGCCTATTCTACGTTTATATTGATTCATTATAGTCATATATTCAGCAAAATCATCACCACTCTCATAAGTAGTGCTTAATACATCTATTTTCTCGATTGCTATACCTTCTGCACCTATACGTCTATATCTCTTTACTACTACACCCTCTAGTACGAACTGTAATTGTATAGGAGGCATATAATTGTCATCACTATCTCTATCACAATCGAAATATATACACATATAATCATAAGCATCTTCACATAATGTCGCTAATAATTCATCTTGTTCATCGTCAGTTATACTTAACTTAATCTTTACATATTGTAATGCTTGCTCTAGATACTCTAGTTCTTGATCTAAATAGTCTTCCATAGGAATCACCAGCCTTTATTTGGCTTGTTTATAATTAAGCTATAGTAGCTTTAACTATCTTAGATTCATCTCTTAAGTAAACTACATAGTGTTCGTCAGCAGTGAATATATTAGTTTTGTTTACTATGTTTCTGTCAGCTTCAACAGCTACATTTCTCTTCATTATTATTTCTACTGCACCAGCTTTAACTAAGAATGCTTCATTAGCTTGTACTTTATTAGAAACAACAACTCTAGCACCAAATATTTGTCCTATTTCTCCAGACATTATAACTTGACCATTCATTACATGCATAAATGCTTCTTCTTTTCTTAATTCTGCTAAGTGTTGAGCATTTATTACTAATACCATATCTTCATCCATGTCTTCACCGAATTTAGCTATCATATCTATTACTGCATCTTTACCGAATTTACCAGTTACAGGTACATTAAGAGTAGCTTCTCTGAATGCTGCTGCACAATCATTGTCAATTTTACCAGCTATAGCCATTAATAATTGTTTAGCTATTTCGTCTACTGGGTTTCCATAAGCTGATAATATAGCTTCGTCAGTTATAGTAACACCTTTAGCTATTTTTTGTACTGTTTTTTCTTCTGAAGTTGCTGATAATGCTTCCATAGGTATTTCTGCACCTTCATCTACTACGTCAGCTAATCCTATGAATCCATATTTAGGTAAAGTAAGAGTTGAACCAGGTCTTCCTTCTAAGTCTCTATTTACATTACATAAAGGAGCAAACTTTATTGCGTCCATTAATTTAACATCTAAGTATTGTGCTAATACTTCAGGATCTATTAAGTTTCCTAACATTGTTACTGCCATTGTTATCATCAACCTTTCTATATAATATTATTTGTTATTATTCTTATATTTAGCGAACTCACTAAAGCTCATTTTTGCTACATCTTTAGGCTTATTACTCTTGCTTACAGGTGATGTAGGAGTAGAACCTCTAAGCTTAGAGTCAACTGCCTTATTAATAGCCGCTTGCCATTCTTTCTCGAATGCATCTATATTAGCTAAAGTGTTTTCTGCCGTATCTGCCATTATATGCTCGGCAAAATTTAGAGGTAATCCTCTTTCTGATAACTGCTTATTAGTCTCATTAAGCATTTTTTCTCTCTGTAATGCTGCTTGTGCCTCATTGAAGGCTGCTTCACGTTCCTCGAACTCTTGTACACGCTTAGTAAATAGCGCTTCTTGCTTTTCTGCTTCACTCATTTGTGCCATTCTTGCGGCTTCATCTGCTTCTTCCTTAACTTTCTTCTCCCACTTAGCTTTTTCTTTGCCAAGACGTTTCTCTATGATAGAATCAAGTTCTGATTGGGAAAACATTTTTTCTTTATTCTCTACAGGAGCATTGTTATTCTCTTGATGTTGCGCACCATCAGGAACTTCAGTTGCTTGTGTAGGGTTGTTGTTCTCTATATCCATGTGTATCCTCCTGGTTTATAGTCTCAGTGACTGTAGTATCCGAGTTCGGTTTCTTTATTGTCTAACGATTCAAGTAAGAAAAAGACAGTATATTATTTTTTTGCGTATGCAAATAAGCTGACTATGAACCAAGAAGTTAGGAAGGCCCAACCCCAAGCCATATCAGCTAGACAATGAAGTAATATCATTCCTATTATAGTAAGCATATTATTCTCCTTCATCTGGTGCTATATCTGTATTATATTCACCTCTAGGACCACGGCTACCTTCGCCGCCTCCACCTTCTTGTCTTACATATTGGCTTTGTACCATTACTTCTTCAGCATATATACCAATATGTTGTGCTTTTTCTTCCTCAAGCAATCTTATCTCGTGTTCTGGGTCCTCTATGAAGTCTAATTGTGATAATAGTGTCTTATGAGAAGCTAATCCGACTAATTTACTAATCATATCAACTACCTCTGCCTCATTATGAGGTAATGTTCTAGTAAATGTTATCTTTACGTCTCTATAGTCATAATTCATTGACTTGATATTATGATATATAGTTATTAACTCTAGCATTTTCTGTAAAGACTTACGCCACTTACCTTCTTTTCTTGATACGTCCTTCTCTAAGTTGAATAACTTATAACGTAATGCTACCCCAGATGCACTACCGAAGTTCTCATCTGATAAAGCAGGTGTCTTACATAACTTATGATACTCCTCTGTAAGTCTCTTAAGTGTATTCTGGATATATGTATCATTAATATCCTTCACTAGGAACTTAGCATCTCCATCTCCTAATGTTATTAGAGTCCTATTATTCTTCATATCCTCGAATGGATCGCCTTCATAATTATCAAGTTCTGATAAGTCCTCCACTACTCCCTTTAGATGCAGATATGCATTGTCGAAGTACTGTATCTCATTAATACTAGATGATAATACGTTCTCTATAGCATCTACTATAGATATTTGTTTCTCGAATGAGCCACATCTATTGCTGTTCTCTAAGAACTCTATAACAGGTATCTCTCCGAATATATTAGGTTGCTCACCAACTACTACAGGATTAGTTATAGGCCCCTCTAACTCATATATCATTTCTTTAGTGTATAGTGTTATCTTAATCTTATCTTCATTAGTTACTGCGTCAGAAAACTCGAAGTAACGAAGCGCCCCCATTACTTTATGTTCTATAGTACTATCATGTATTACTAATGTATTATATGGATCATCTACTCCTAGACGAAGCATACCATCTTCATCTATATAGACAACCATAAAGGCATGACCATATATAGATGACATTATATCAAGCTCTGCATTAAGGTCTTGGAAGTCATTATACTCGATTATATCTCTGATTGCTTCATGTTGTGGTTGATTATCAGAAGCAAATACTATAGGCTCACCAGAGAAGTAACCAGTTCTTAAGTCAACAGTATATGCTGGTAAGTCACATACTATCTTATTATTAGGCTTACTAGCGTCCTTCTGTACACGATACAGTATCTCATGGTCTCCATCATAATAGCGCTCGTTCTTTCTGTACTTAGCAGCATATTGTTTATGCTCCATTATTATCTGAAGTATATCTGATATCTGTAATGTTGGTACATCAGTCTGGAAGTAAGGAATTTTTCTGTACTTATAAATGATAATCCCCTCCTTATTAGAAATTTGTCTTTATAATTCTGAACTTCTTAGATGTATATAGGTCACTATATGCATAACGTAATGCATCGAGTGCATGCGAGAAGTCATGGTCGGTCTTATCCTCGCATAATTGACCTGTTGCCTTGTCCTTCAGGTATACGAAGTTCTCTAGTTCCGCCGCTACGTTCTTACATTTATCATGGCATACTATCTTATGATTCTGTAGGAATGTCATCCCTGTCTGTACTGAGTTCTTACCTTTCCTAGCACCTTCCGCTCTAATACCTTTGCTACTATAGTACTTGATAGCTCGTGGATCTGCACTATCGACGTATATCTTATGCTTCTTAATCTTCATCTTATTAATAATGGCATCTGCTGCGTCATCAAGTGTTGCACCACGCTTATAGTACTCATCAATGATATATATAGTGCTGTTTTCTTTATCGTATAACGTTGTTACTATAGCCGTTGGGTCTACGAACCCCATATCCATGCCGCATCTAACCTCAAGAGCATTGTTCTGTAGTAGCTCTATAATATCGAAGTCACGTATCTCATGGTTAGGATACACAAGGTCATCTACTAGAGCGCCCCAATTGCCCTTTACGAAGACCTCTGCCTTACGTGGATTAGTAATCAATGTTTCCTCAAGTGCCGCTACATACTCCGCCGTCAAGAATCTATTATCTTTATATGTAGACACATGATAGAAGAATGATTTAGGTGGATTAATCTCACAGAACTCATATAACCAGTGCTTACTACTGATAGGGTTGAAGGCCATAAAGATTTGTTGATTTTCTGCCTTACCTCTCATACGGAAGTTAAGCTGCTCTATTATCTCTTTGTTACATTCATATACTTCCTCTACGAATACGTCCGAAATATTCTGTAAAGATAGTAGCTTTGTCTCATCGTCAAGACCTGTAAAGATTAGAGTCGATCCATTTGGCAAAGTTATAGTCCTATCTGATTTATTAACCTTACAGTGGTCATATATCTTGAAGGCCGCTAATGTGTCCTTGAATAGAGCAAATACTGATTCTCTGATTGTTGATCCATGTCTTCTACATACTAATACTCTTCGCTTGCTCTTTAGTGCCTTTATAACTATCTTCTGTGCTACGAAGTGCGACTTTCCGCTCCCCGCACTTCCTCTATATACCTCGAATCTGTGTGTATAATCCTCTAAATATGGCAAGAAGGCATCATTGAACATACTCTTGTGTATATTAAGCGTCGGCATCTTCGCCATCGTCATCACCACTCACTTCGTTCGCTTCCGCTTCTTTCTCTAATAGTGGGAATATTAGATCCATCTGTAAAGCTGGCTCCTCTAACTCTAATACATCGTCTACCTCATTACACGTACCATCTATAGCATCGACCTCGCTCACTTCGTTCGTATCACCTAATATATTAATCTCGAAGTCGCTACTTATATTAGCATTAAGGTCTACTTTCTTATCTGGATACAGTGCTAATATCTCGCCGATATTCTTCAGTGCATTTACAAGTGCATTACTATTAGCTTGTCTTACTCCTAAGTCATCTATTGACTCCTCTGCTTTCTCCTTAAGGTATAGGAAGTCATATAGTAACTCTTCTTTACCGTAGAAGGAAGAAAACTCTAGATGTTTCTGATAATTATTCTGTAATTGCTCTAATCTAGCTGCTACATGTGGCTTCTTTATAGTCCTATATGCTTCAGTTGCTACAGCTTGAGGTGTCCAATTATTAGCTTTAGGATAAGCTATCTTAAAGGCCTCCGATTGACTATGCCCTGCAAATAATGCCTGTACGAACATCTCTTGTTGTCTTGTTAATTTACCTCCTGGACCATTTATTATTCTCTTAGCTCCCATCATGCGTCCCTCCCTTCACATTATTATTTATAACAAAAGAAAGCCCCGTACTCAGTATTGGGCATTACTGGCCGAGGCAATAGGTACTATCAATATGTCATTGTCTGTTTTGTACAAGATATTGCGCCAATCTCGCTCTTATCTCATTATTATAGTAATTAGCTTGTTGTTTCGTATATAGTAAGTTACCATTCATATCATATATACCAGCACCTTTACTTGGTCCATACTCAAGAACCGTATTACAGTACTCTATTTGCTTATAAGTCAGATATTCTTCTGTTATATATGTAGCTATGAAGTTATGTATAGTTGTGTTATTAGAGGATACAGCCGCTTCTTTCTCCTCACATTGCTCACTGTACTCACAAGTGACTATACGCTCGTATTTACCAGAACACTTATTATAGTAGTAGTCATAATTAATACCATTGTCACGTGATAGCTTATTATATCTGTCATAGCAGTACAGTGATACATAATCCTTCAGCTCACTCACGTTCGCTTCGCTCAAGTCTCCGTCATACTTCAGTAATGCTTCATATATAAAGAGATTAGTATAGCCTAGTACCTCCTCTGCATCTAACTTAAGTGATATGACTTTCTTATGACCCATCTTCTGTATCTTCTTTACTATGTCTCCATATGCATTGTTTCTAGGCTTAAGGTTATACTTCACTTCACCTCTATATTCATCTCTTGATTCATACGCCTCAGTAAAGAATGTATCTATATCAGTTTTTCTCATAATATAATCCCTCTTTCTCGTTATTATAGTACTATTTGCTCACGCAGAAGACCCAATTAGTCTATCAGGCTCGTAGCGTGCGTTCTTTGCCTCTTAGTATATACAATCTATTACCCTGATGAACTAGGAAAATATAGCGCAGATATATAGATATGAAGAATTTTTCTGTATAGAGAAGAGGGGGGTGGTGTTTGTTATTCTTACCCTTATGAAGTTGGGGATGGGGTGCGTATCGAAGGGGTATGACCTCAGCCTTGCGGCTTCGGCAAAGCGGCATACCCCCGCCCCTTTGTTTTCTGCTGTATAACAGCAGCAATACTGTGCTACGCACAGCTTCCTAGAAACACAAAGCGATGGAAGAAAGCTTCGATACTATCCTCTGTATTATACCGCTTCGCTTTGCTCATCTGTATAATGCATAGGATAGCATCGAGCTTCTTCCTCTATTATATCTTCGCTACACTAAGATATTCTTTACTACACTCAGGGACTCTTCGCTTTGCGAAGACTACCTTCACTTCGTAAAGAATATCTTAGCTTCGCTCAGATCAAAACCTAGGACGAAAACTTCGTAAACTGCACTCAGTTTTCCTCTGTGTTTATAACCCTTCACTACACTTCATTCAGCTTTGCTTAACTGCGTTAAGCTTTGCTTCATTCGTTTCGTTCAGGAACATAAACTATTCAACTGCAAAAAAATCATCTGGGTCATTCTTATTCTGTCCTGTTTTTCTTCGGGACATCGAATCCCTCAGAAAAATCCCCTCGCTTCGCTCAGGGACATAAGTACTTACTTGATTCTTTCATATTTACTCTCCCTAACTATCTTACCTCTAAACCACTAGGGTCAGAGCCAAGGAGAAAGAATCAAGAGGTCAGTCTCCGCGGGTCAAAAAACCGAAACCGCAACCGAACCCAACCCAAAGCCGGGGCCGGCCAGCGCGGGAAAAAGCGGGAAAAGCGGGAGCGGGCGCGGGAAAATGACTATAGCAATATGACATAGCTATGACTAGAAAACGACTTGGGCTGGAGCCAAAGCAAGTCAGAATTACAAACCACTTCGCTTCGCTCAGTAACATAAATACTTCTTCTGATAACAAAACAAAAAATAAATCATAATAAGAAATGATTCATAACAAGAAATAATCCAATTTAGATTCATATCTAAGTTGATTATTATATATAATTAGGGTTGAGCTGGACGCCCTTTACCAGCATTATGGAGGCAATTATGAGAAGATTAATAGCTACAGGATTTATATGTACAATAGCAACTATGTGTGTATGTACTTTCTTAACTATCAGAGCTTTAGATAACATAGCAGATACATTAGATAAAGCTGAATCAACACCAACCATAACTTATAATCAACCAGTAGTAGAAGATGTAGCTTATGAAGAACCAGAAGAAGTAATAGTGCCTGTATATTATGAGAAAGAAGCTAGCGGCGCTATGTTCTATACTTTTGGAGATCTGATAATGGACAAGTATGCTTTTGGCATTATGATTCATGAAGGGCAAGGCATATACACTTACTATGATTATAATGATCATCGTATAGAGTGTAAGTCATTATCAGAATTACAAGAAGTAATTATGTGTCATATAGACCAAGCTTGGCCTAATGCTAGATTTGTTATGGAATGGAGATACTAGGCGCCAATTCGGCGTCTTTTTCTCATAACAAACAGCATTACTAATGACTCATATAACAAAACGAAAAATGATTTTTCGCGGAATTATTATAGCTCCGCCTATAAACTAACTCGAAATTAGAAAATGATTTCTCATAAGAAACAAAAGACTATATCTATTATACTAACCCAAAATTAGGAGGACTTACCAATGAAGAAGACAATAGTGACTACTATATTAACTATAATACTATTTATGACTACCATAACTGTAGTCGGATGTGGAGCTAATAATGAATCCATATATACTAATGATTTGCTATATAGAGAAACAAAAGAGGAATTAGGCGGCGCTTCAACGTCGTCTATTTGTGTATCACTTCGCTTCGCTCAGTAACATAAATAATTATATTGATTTATTAATAATATATTAGGGGATAGGTCGTCGTGCCTATCAGATAGGAGATAAGATTATGAATATATATTTAGTTAATAATGGAGAAGAAACAATAATAGCTAGAGTAAACGAAGATAATCAAGTTATAATGCACGAAAGATTCATTACACTTAGTAGTTTACTAGATGATAACTTAGTTATGGATAGAGCGACTATAGCAGATTTATGTGGAATGACAGAAATGGAATTTATCAGATATTATAGTACAGCAAAAGCTAATCAGGAGAGAATAGATGGACAATGGATATTAACAGAGGCTTTATTCACGTTATGTTCTCCAGAAGAACAAGAGGCACGTATAACAATGATGATGCAAGAGAAATTAAATAAACTACTTGAAGAAATGGATACAGATGATGATGATTATGATATATAGGGGCCTTAATTGGCTCCTATTATTATGCTTTATACTTCGCTTCGCTCAGAAACATAAACACTTCAATTGATTTATAAATAATATTATTGGGTCTAGGTCGTCGAGCCTAGAATATAAGGAGATAAGATTATGATGAATTTATTAGTATTAGGATTATTAGGAATGAATTTATGTTTAGCTAAATCATTAGCCGATGCTAAAGATACAACTGTAGTTGATGTATTAACTACACCTATAAGACAAGCTGCTGATAAAGCTATAGAAGTAACTAAAGACTTAATGGAGACAACAGCAGTATCTGCTTTAGTTGCAGCAGATACTACAGTTGCTTTTGCTAAAGATAAAGCTAATAAAGTCGCTAAGTTCTTTAGAAACAAATATAACAAAGCTAAAGAAGCTGTTATAGGCAAATATACTGAATGTAAAGAAGAAGTGACTCAAGTAATAGATAACGTTAAACTTGATGTAACAACAAGATGCCGTATGATAGAAGAAACTGTAGTTAAGAACACTATCATATATAAAGAGACACAAGCTACTAATGAAGAGTTATTAGCAAAAATAGAGGAACTACAAGCTAAAGTTGATGCTATAACTGAAGCTAAGAAAGTAGTTAATAGACCAAAGAATGCTAAGAAACCAGCTAAAGTTGATAATCCATTTGCTATAGAACATATAGACGGCTTCGATGCAACTAAGATAACTTACGTTAGAGATGAAGATGGAAACATAAGAGCTACAGATATAGTTTATGAGCAAGTAACTAATGAATAGGAGTTATAATTGGCTCCTTTTTCTCATAACAACTAACCAATGATGAATTAGCACTTTATTTTGTTAAGCAAAAAGGGCCCTCGTGCTGAATAAAGTTAAGCTAAGGGGACTTAATTTATTAAAGTGCAAGTCCCATATTGGCATAAATAACACCTAGGGACAGGCTTTATTGGCTCCAAAGTAACATCCTGGCCGAAGCCCTCTTGGGCGAAGGCCACAACAGACCCCAGGGTTCGTCCCCAGGCGAAGCCCCGTGTGCCTCTAGGCACGCAACCTGCCAAAGGTTGCCCTGAAGCTATGCTTCAGACGGGGCGGAGCTTCTTCTGCTCCAAAGTAACCTCCGGGGCCAGGCTTTTTCTGCTCCAAGGCTTTTTTTTGACCCCCGGCCCTCCTCACCCGCCGCCTACGGGCCCGCGTGCAAAGCAAAACCAGAGCCACGCATAGTGTATCACTATAGCTATAGCACTATATATACTATAGTAGCATATACTAACCTAGTACACTACTCTAACCACTATATATGGTATGCTGTAACCGTTGGTACCACTACATCTAGACCAACTTTACCTCTAAGGCCATCATCAGAGATTTGCTAATAATACAACACAGTACCTATAATCATCTATAACACTAGGAATTCTGCTATGTTTCTGCTACTGCCGTACTATAATTACTAGCCAATTATACCTATAAGGGCGATGAGCATAGTAACAGCATATATAAGCACTATAATTATAGCGTAATATGGCCTATATAACCACTGTAGGAAGCTCTATAGTGAACGTAGCGATAGACTATAGCTTGAGTACTATAACGAGCATAGGAAGAGTGTAGTGACGAGCGAGTGATATATAATTATCATCACTGCTATGAATCACACTAAAGAACTATATAACTAATTACTACTATAGGAGAAGGAGCGTAGAGCGAACGTAGTGAGCGACGTAGGTATTGCTATAATGATTACTAGCACAATAATAAATCATAGCGTGAGAAATAACTATAAATGAAAAATGATTTCTGGAGCAAAATCTAATAACAAAAACTAATAACTAATCAGAAATAGAAAATGATTCATTAGGCAAAAACAAAAAATGATTCTTGGCGCAAAAATGAAAAATGATTCTTGATAGGATAAACGAAGTGAAGCGCGATAAAGAAAACGAAAAATGATTTCTGATAGATTTGCTAAAGAAAAAATCATAAACCAATTCGGAATTAGAAAATGATTCTGGAGGAAATTTGCTTATGAGATGTACTATAGGCAAGTCGGAATTAGGCGTCGATTATAATGTGTCTTCCTTCGCTTCGCTCACGAACATAAATAATCTTTCTGATAATCAATAATAAATAAAGCTACGTACTATGACGTAGCCTATACTCCATGCTATATATTATATATACAGAAACTTATTTGTCCTTCATCATATGAGTCACAATAGCCAACTGTTTCTGGTATGATTTTCGTAACTATATTATCATCTACACCTAGGATATCATTAAATAGCATATCTAATAAAGACTTAATTAGATTAGCTGTATCGAACTTAGACATATGTACTAGCTTGAACTCTATACAGATAGGCTTAGTGAAGTCTATATTATGATTAGCTTCATAGTCTTCTCTACTAGGAACTAGATGACGAGGGAAATTGTTTCTCCAGTATCTATAAGCAGGAGTAATATGATATTGCTTATCGTATTGGTAATTCTCTGAGAATGGATGACAAGGTAGGGTTGTCCAATGTCTCTCTTCAGGTACTAGGTTATCAAGTTGTTGCTCTAATTGTTCTGTATACTGTATCCATTCATCAAGTTGTTGCTCTAGGTTATTAATCTTCTTAGTACTTGAGCCAAGTTTACTTCTTGATATATACATCTTCTGGTTCTCTATTAGCTTATTAAGCTTACGTAGAGGTGCTTGTACCATTTCTATATCGAAGGAGTCAGTAAGAGTAGGAAGTAAGTCCTCTAGCGCCGATCTTGTTAATTCATATGTATTAAGTCTATCTGCTGCTTTATACTCTTTAGCTTGCTCTACTACTTGATTAACGTATCGTGGGATATCATCTGCTCTAAGTTGATTAATGTTCTTTCTGATAAGTCTATTGCTATATGGATTAATACCTATTAGGTTGTTGTTATTATTAGATTGTGGTAGTACTTGAGCCATTAGTTGTTTCTCTAGTATATCTATATATTGTTGAGTCTTATAACGTACTACTGCTGATTCTTTATTAAGAAGAGACATAGCGCCCGCTTTAGTTATACTATAGCAAGGTCTTGTTTCGCCTTTATTATCTATATAAGTAACGGGCTGAAAATTTAGCCCGTCATCTATACCAGCATTAGCAAGGGCTTCAAGTTCTGCTCTGATAGATGCCATTAAGTTCTTATGCATAAGAACAGTTTCGTTACCTTCATCAGCTCTAAACATATTAATTATGTCACATAATTGTTTGCTAGTTATAGTTAATTGATTCTCGAATATAGTTAAATCATTTCTCATAATAATGGTACCTTCCTCTCTATAATTAGTAATTAGTGAATCAGATAACATTACCCCCGTGGTAAGTATGCTTATAGCTCCAAATCTAAATGCTCTATATCATACTCTATCTTGCTATATGGTTCATCTATAATCATATGGTTTTCTACTAGATTAATGATTTCCTTGACGTGCTTTACCTTAACGTCTACCCAACTCTCTAATTCATACGGGAAGACTATGCCTACACGTATCTCGTAGGAGGACTTTAGAACAAGAAATAGCTTGCCTATCTTCTCGTCTCCTTCGCAGATATGATATGTATACATTGGATAGGCGCCAATATCGCCTTCTGTATAATCTCTAAATACTAACATAATAATACCATTCCTCTCTATAACTAGTAATATGATTTAGATAATAGTACCCCAAGATTATTACTAGTAGAATATAGTATTATTTCTATCGTCGTAATAATCAACTCTAATAAATCGAAGTGGTTCATAATCTTCATCTATATCTAGTAGATAGTTATTAGCTAAATGCTTAAAGTCTTTTGCTATTGTCTTTATTACTGACTCAGGCATACCTGCCATTCTATAGAGCCTAGCGCCTAATTCTTGATACACTGGACTAATGACAAAGTAAGCATCACCTATTTGTATATCATCTAAACTAATATGCCAATGATAACAGACTTTGCCCTCATCACTTATTTTGTTTCTAAATATAAACATAATAATCACCAAGCCTTTCGTATATTTATTACTCTCATATATATGTATATACGAAGCAGGAAAAAAAATTTCTTTATCACTTCACTTCGTTCAGTAACATAAACAATCTTTCTGATAATTATAATAATATAAGGTAGTAGGTCGTCGTGCCTACAATATAAAGGAGAATAACTATGAATAATAATAAGAAATATACTATAGAAGAAATCGTAGAAGTAGGATTAACTTACTTAGCGCCGCTTGGGAATCATTACAGATATCAATCAATAGCACACGCATTCGAGAATCATATAACAGGTAATAACAATTGTTATGGTACATTCTCTAGCGCAGAAATGTATCGTATGCTTTATGATGCAGCTAGAGATGTAATAGCTAATAATGACTCTATTGCGCCAGGAACTAGATTGGCTCTAATTGACCTTATAGTGTTCTTCTATGAGAAAATGAATGAGGAACTTTAGGACGCACTTATAACTAATAAATAATATATATAAAGGAGAATGATAATTATGAGAAATAACAATGTTATAACTATAGACTTTGCTACAGGAGAAGTAGTAGGACAAAAACATATGGACTATATAGATTATGTATTCGATACTATGAATAAAGCTGATGCTAGAGAAGCAATGAAGGAATTAGTTAGCGCGATGCTACAGACACGTGAAGAAGATAGAGAGGTAATAGCAGAATATGATTCATTATTAGAAGAAACATACGGCGCACTTATAGAGGCTATGAATTTACTTTCTGATAAGAAATAATAATAGCGCCACTATACTATGTAATATGATTATATAACAAGTATAAAGGAGCTGATTTATTATGAGCGAATACAGATATATAGAAAGCGAGGCTAATAAGATGCCAAATAATGATAACTTTATTAACGATATTGATGATGTAGTATCTAACATTGAATCAAGTACAAGTATTGAAGTTCCTGAAGGCTGTAATATTACATTTATTCCTCAAGAAGAATACGAGGCAAAATTACAAAATAAAAAGAATCAATCAGATGCCTTAATAGAAAAGAACAAAAAAGCTAATAATATGAGAGAATATCTAAAGGATAATGAATTTGGGAGGTACTTCCATATGATATATAAATATAATCAACCGATGTTCGAAGAACTAAGAAAGATGGTACCCCAAAGTAAAGTGAAAATAACAATGGTTAGATTCACAACTTTAGTTGCTTATATGTCTCTATATGGCAAAGTTAAGAAGCCTATGCTTACAGAGGTATGGGATACAGCAAATAGAAATGGTATTAATGAAACATATAAGTTCTTATTAGATTGTGGATTCATACAAGAAGCAGAAGATGGATTTATCACAATTAATGAAAATATAGCACGCGAAAAGATAAAAGACTATATTAAGGAATTGCATAAAGAAGATAAGAGTTATACTTATACTCGTGTATTCTGTGAATCTATATTAAATCTATATAACGAAATGGAGTCACGAAAAAGACAACAGTTGTCTAATCTATATGCTATATTACCATATATAAACTTCAAGTATAATAGACTATGTAGTAACCCAACTGAAACAGACAATACGAAAGTAGAACCTTTAGGCTGGTCAGATTTATGTGACATATGTGGATATGATAAATCACATGCATCTCGTCTAAGAAAAGACTTGATGAACTTGAGAGTCCATGGAGAGAAAGTTATAGGGCAATTCTATGATGAAGATGGAGGTATAATAATTATAAATCCTCGTGTCTATTATGCAGGCGATAATGTTAATGAACTAAAAGCTATAATGGATTTATTTAGCGCGAAAAAGAATTAATATAATCTAGCATCTCGCCATGAACATACACTTACTCGCCATGAACATACACTTGGCATTTTTGCATTAAACTCTAAACTTATTGCAACTACAAGGTTAGAGGCACTTCTGCAAAATTATGATTTGTGTCTCTCTATGGTATATGGTCTTATCTAGACCCAAGAAAAAAGCGTAAGCATTTTTTCGCAGGGGCTAATAGCCTGGACGGGGACTGAGTCTGCCTGCCCGGCGAGGGCGACCTTCGTTCTTACAGTAGTATTGTGTCCCAATGCTTTATCTACTATACATCTAATAACGAATCATTATAAGTTAGTACTATATATAGGAGCCAGAGGAAGGCGCGCCCAATCTAGTATCACACCTTCCTCTGGCTCTTGTGCTGCTTATGTACTATGACAACAGGATCCATAAACAGAGCTTTCTGATAACAACAATACTATCTCTCGGCTAAAGGTATTGTAGCCATTATGTATTGTGGTAATTTCTCATAAAGCAAGAACTTAGTAATAATAGTAACCTAACAAGAGATCGCGGAAATATTTCCTAGATCTCTAACTAGGTTAGTAATGTATAGAGAGTGTTCTTTTGTTATCAGAAATTAATTGTGGTTAATCTGTATAGATAATCTATTATCTGTATAATAGTATTGCTTATTATCATAGTAGAAGATATATACATATACTCTACTATAGGACAATGATAGCGCTGTTACTAGTGCGGTGCTATTTGTACTTATGGTTCCTACTATGACAAGTGGCACCTAATTATATATATAATACTACTGTATATATAATAGTATTGTATATATAATACACAATAGATTATATGTACAGAACTACTACTATAGCAAATTCACCACGTTCCGCTCACATGTAGAGCATCATAGAGGTATGAACGATAAATTACTAGCATGATACTATCAAGCCCTCAGTGAGCTTTATACAGGGGTATAATTACATGAATCATAATAATATTATAAATATAAAGGAGATTGATAGTTATGGGATTAATAACAGGAATAGCAAAAGGCACACTTAAAGCAACAGGAGCATTACTTGTAGGAAGTGCTGCTGTGACAGGTGCAGTGATAGTAGGAACAGGGGCGTTCGTAGCAGGAACTGTAGAATCTATGATTGATTCTAATGAACCAAAAGTAACTCCAAGGTATAACAACAAACTGAATCCTTATAAGAATATAGCAATAGAAACAGAGCTGAATAAATTACCTAAGAAAATAAAGAAAGCATTGATAAAGAATAAGATAACTATAGAGATTGATGATGCTGCTGTTAGAAGACAAGGGCCGCTCGTTGAAGGATTCTATAGTTATTATGACAGAAAGATAACCTTGAAGAGTAATGAAGATAGTATCAGATATGCTTTATTCCACGAAATAGGACACGCACTGGATCATATTGCTAATATAAGTGATGAAAGAGCTGTTAAGAAAAGTTATAAACGTCACGAGATATCATTTAACAGTAGCTATTTCTACAGTACTATAGAAGAATATGTAGCAGAAAGTATTGCAAATTACTGTAATGGCATATTACCTAAAGATACTACTATGTATAGAAAACTAGATGTTATTTTGGATTGTATTTCGTGGGATTCTATTAATGAAGAATAATTAGCTGCACTATACTATGTAATATGAATCATATAATAAGCATTATTGAGTTATAAGAAGAATATACTAGAGTAATATAATAACAAATACAATATTATAAAGGAGCGATGCACTATGAGATTAAATAAGCAAGAAATACTAGATAACTTAGAGATAATGAATTACAGACTTGGACTAGGAACATATGCAGATAAATATGCTGCTTATGCTTTATTAGAAAGACTTATAGCTAGCAACTATACTATGACTCCTATGAATCAAGGAGAACTATTCATATTATTCAAGGAAGCTTATGGGTTCGCCCCAAAAAGAATCCTTGATGTGTATATGGACTTCGTTGCTACTCTACCTACAGATATAGAGGTATCAATAACTGATAAAGAAGATGAATTATGGATAGAAACAGAAGATGAATTAGTTGCTATAGAAATATAATTTGTATATTATTACAATAAGTGATCTATACTAAGTAGTATCTAATAAGCATTCAATTATTTGTTAGCCATAATGATAAGCACCTTTCACTCCATAACATACAAGGTCAGATGTTATATGAATAGAGTTCTTAGGAACTTGGGGAGCATTAGCTCCCTCTTTTTTTGTTATAAAGTTACATATAGGAGATATACTAATAGATGTAGTTCATAATGAATTATTCCTCCTTTATAATTATAATATACACCGTCCTTGGGGAGCTTCGGCTCCTCTTTTTTTTTGCCAATAATTATGAATTTTGTGTAATCTTTATACATACTCGATATACTAGAGGTATAGCTTATATTAGCTAAATATAAATTGGTTGAATATAAGTTAATAATATATTACTATTACTCACCGAATAGCCTTATAATAACTCTCTGATCAAGTCTATAGTAGCCCTGGTAAAGTTACTATAGGCTTTTTCTTTGTGTATAAGCAATTGTGTGAGCATAAACTTAAGTGATAGACGGTTAATGTTCACACACATTATATGTGTAAGAAGATATCGAGAGCGTTATAATCTCTCACTACTACTTTATCAACTATAAGATGAAGTACTGCTTTCTTACTCTCTATAGGTGCATTAATATATATATCTTTAGCATCTAGTAGATTATTAATCTGATTCAGTTGCTGTTGTTCTTTGTTATTAGCAGAAGACAATCTAATAACCGCTTCATCTCTATCTGTCTTGAGCGATGATATCTCGGCTATCTTATTAGTAATTAATTCTGATATCTGCTTGATAACCATATCAGAACCATCTTCACATAGGAAGTGAGTTAATCTATTCTTTAGAGTAGTTAGTTGTTTTTCGGCCGCCTCTATTTCTGTCTCTAAAGACTTTATCTCTAACTCAAGCACTAACTTAAGTTTCTCTGTCTTTAGTAGGTATTGTTCCTCAAGCTTCTCATAGCTTAGATTAGAGAATACAGTTAGCAGTTCTTCCTCTAATAAAGCCTCTAATTCTTTAGCCTTATACATCTTCCTGCTAGTACTATTACATCTATAGCATCTATAGTAGGAACTACCATCACCATGCACAGATAGATATAATTTCTTGCCACAATCATGCTGTAGTAAGCCTTCATATAACCACTTAGAGCGATTAGTCTTACTAGAATAGGACTTCCTACAGGCTCTACTAGCTCTTACTTTATTAGCATGATTCCATAATTCTTCACCAACTATTTCTATATATGCCTCATTCTTTATACGTTTATTAAGTGTTACTGGATTGCCTATATTATATTTCTCTAGGCAGTATGAGGCGCCATAAGCTATATAATCATTGAAGAACTGTACTATAATTGGTCGTAGTTCTTCATCAGGAACCACTCTCCTATCTACTACAGTAAATCCCCAAGTAACAGAACCGCCTGTATATAATCCTTGTTGTCTTAAGTGTGATAACTTAGCCTTGATTCTCTCTGAGGTAAGCTTAGAGGACTGTTGATTCATATATGAACGAAAGGCTAACATTAATTGGTCAATTTCTTGTGCATTAATAACGCCACCGTCTACTACACTATGAATACGAATACCTTTAGTTGTTAGATTATCGAATAGTGATACGGACTCACCATACCTTCTTGATATCCTAGATGTCTCGAACAATATCAAGTCTGATACTAAGCCTTGTTCTGATAACTTAAGGATCTCTAATAAGCCTTCTCTAGCTTCGAATGTCTTACTATAAGCACTGATACCTTCATCAGAGTATACTTTATCAATTGTTAGGTTATGAGCGGCCGCATACTCACTAATTGCCTTCTGTTGTTGTGCTATCGTTTGTTCGGTCGTCGATACTCTCAAGTATGCTATTATCATTTGTTATACCCTCCTGTAGCAATATATCTATTAGTAAAGAGTAAAGCTTGTCAAGATACTCTATGCTATT
>Ga0233386_1000118_pt1 | contig 26556 bp, 38 predicted proteins | sample ElkDunMinimDraft_17_FD_191544 | JGI IMG/M metagenome (GOLD analysis project Ga0233386, IMG submission 191544) | Fecal eukaryotic communites from dung pellets of Tule Elk in California, USA - Elk Dung G4 | ecosystem: Host-associated > Mammals > Digestive system > Large intestine > Fecal | place...
GCGATTCCCACCACCGCAGCACATTACGACGACGCGTTCGTCCCCACCGACCGCCGTATCGGCGCCGAAGGCCAGGGGTTGCCCATCGCGTTCAGCGCGCTGGATTCGGGCCGCCTCGGCATCGCCGCCGTTGCCACCGGTATCGCACAGGCAGCGCTCGACGAGGCCACCGCCTACGCCAAGGAACGCAAGGCGTTCGGCAAGCGCATCATCGACCACCAGGGTCTCGGATTCGTCCTCGCCGACATGGCGGCGGCAGTGGACTCCGCCCGCGCCACCTACCTCGACGCCGCGCGCCGCAAGGACGCGGGTCTCCCCTACTCGCGCCAGGCCTCGGTTGCGAAACTCGTCGCGACGGACGCCGCCATGAAGGTCACCACCGATGCCGTGCAGGTGCTCGGCGGCTACGGGTACACGCGCGACTTCCCCGTCGAACGGTTCATGCGCGACGCCAAGATCACGCAGATCTTCGAGGGCACCAATCAGATTCAGCGTCTGGTGATCGCACGGTCCCTCGCCGGCTGAGCCGACCGGCGGTCTCCGGCACCGGGCGAGTCTCCGTCTAGTCGTGCGCGCCGATCAGCGCGCGGAGCGCGGCGATCTCCGCGTCGAGCGCGGCGCGACCGGACGGGGTGATCGTGACCCAGGTACGTGTGCGTCCTTTGCCTTCTTCACGCGTGCTCTCGAGCAGTCCCGCGTCGACGAGCACTTCGAGATGACGGTTCAGGTTGCCGTTCGTCAGGTGCAGTGTTTCCCGGAGCACTGCAGCACGAAGACAGCCGGACTCCCGCGGCGCCGACCGGCGCGACACGACATGGGACGGGACGAGACCCTCAGCAGCAACCCGGCACGATGGGCCCGCGGACTTCGCGGGTCGCGACATTGCGTGCGGCGAGTTCGTCGTCCGCCGGATAATCGACGCGCACGAGCGAGAGTCCGTGCGCGGGCGCGACGGCCACCGATGCGGCGCGCTCGCGCTCCTGCAGCAACGCGGTCATCCATTCGACGCTGCGCCGGCCCTCACCGACGGCGAGGGCAGCACCGACGAGGCTTCGCACCATCGACCAGCAGAACGCGTCGGCGCTGACATAGGCGGTGAGAATGTCACCGTCCCGCGACCAGTCGTAGCGCTGGAGTTCACGGACCGTCGTGGCACCGTCGCGGCGTTTGCAGAACGCGGCGAAATCGTGCAATCCGAGAAGCGATCGGGATGCGCGCTGCATCGCCTCGAGGTCGACGGTCTTCGGCCACGCCACGGTGTCGCGCGCACGCAACGGCTCCGCACCGTACGGCGCCGTCGTCAATCGGTATTCGTAGTGGCGGCGGATCGCGGAGAACCGCGCATCGAAATGCTCCGGCGCCACGGAGATTCCGGTCACCCGGATATCGCGCGGAAGGAACCGTGCCAGTCGCCGGATCCAGCGCGAAGGGTCATCGGGCAGTGCCGCGGTGGGAACGTCGACGTGCGCGACCTGACCGGAGGCGTGCACCCCGGCGTCGGTCCGGCCCGCGACGGTGAGCAGCACAGGGGTACGCACGATCGCGCCGAGTTTCTCCTCGATCTCACCGCACACCGTGCGGCGGCCGGGCTGTCGTGCCCATCCGGAGAAATCTGTGCCGTCGTACGCGATATCGAGCCGGAGCCGGGTGAGCTCGGGCCCGTCCGCAACAGCGGGGTCGTGGGAAGCGACGAGCCCGCCGCCCTCGGAAGGGTCGGCGGGCTCGTGTGCTTCAGCAGATGCCGAAACCAAGGGAACTAGTCCTTCTTGGCCTCGTCGGCATCGGCGGCCGTAGCGGTGTCGTCCTCGATCGACTCGATGACGGCATCCGCGTTCTCGACCTGGGCATCGGTGGCGTCGGCCTCGACGGCCTCCACCACGTTGTCCTCGGCAGCCGGAGCAGACTGCGACGCGGCGACGCGGCGAGCGCGATCCGCCTCGTTGCTGACCGTCTTCTCACGGACGAGCTCGATGACCGCCATGGGGGCGTTGTCGCCCTTGCGCGGCATCGTCTTGATGATGCGGGTGTAGCCACCGTTGCGATCCTCGAAGGAAGGACCGATCTCCGCGAAGAGCGTGTGGACGACGTCCTTGTTGCGGAGGACCTTCAGCACCTCACGACGCGAAGCCAACGTGTTGGCCTTTGCGTGCGTGACGAGCTTCTCGGCGTAGGGGCGCAGGGCCTTGGCCTTGGACTCGGTGGTGGTGATGCGGCCGTGCTCGAAGAGCGCGGTGGCCAGGTTGGCGAAGATCGCCTTCTGGTGCGAGGCCGACCCGCCGAAGCGGGCGCCCTTCTTGGGCTTGGGCATGATTTTCTCCTAGTAACGGACCGTGAGCTGCTACAGCTGCTCGGTCTCGGCGTAGTCCTCGTTGCCGTCGGGCTCACTGAAGGAGCCGGGCTCGGTGTCGCTCCAGGTACCGGTCGCGGCGTCGTAGCCGGCGACGGTGCTGGGGTCGAACGAAGCGGGGCTGTCCTTGAGCGACAGGCCGAGCGAGTGCAGCTTGACCTTGACCTCATCGATGGACTTCTGACCGAAGTTGCGGATGTCGAGCAGATCGGACTCCGTGCGTGCCACGAGCTCACCGACGGTGTGAACGCCTTCGCGCTTGAGGCAGTTGTAGGACCGGACCGTGAGGTCGAGGTCCTCGATCGGAAGTCCGAAGGAGGCGATGTGGTCGGCCTCGGCGGGCGAGGGACCGATCTCGATACCTTCTGCTTCGACATTCAGCTCACGAGCCAGACCGAAGAGCTCCACGAGGGTCTTGCCCGCCGAAGCGAGCGCGTCCCGCGCCGTGATGGAGTTCTTGGTCTCCACGTCGAGAATCAGCCGATCGAAGTCGGTGCGCTGCTCGACGCGGGTCGCTTCCACCTTGTACGTCACCTTGAGCACCGGCGAGTAGATCGAGTCGACCGGGATACGGCCGATCTCGGCGCCGGACGCCTTGTTCTGGACGGCGGGGACGTAGCCGCGACCGCGCTCGACGACGAGCTCGATCTCCAGCTTTCCCTTGTCGTTCAGGGTGGCGATGTGCAGGTCCGGGTTATGGATGGTGACACCGGCCGGGGGGACGATGTCGCCGGCCGTAACGGTGCCGGGACCCTGCTTGCGGACGTACATGGTGACCGGCTCGTCCTCTTCCGAGCCGACCACGAGGCCCTTGAGGTTCAGGATGATGTCGGTGACATCCTCCTTCACCCCCGGAACCGTGGTGAACTCGTGGAGCACGCCGTCGATGCGAATGCTGGTGACGGCTGCGCCCGGGATCGAGGAGAGCAGGGTGCGACGAAGCGAGTTGCCGAGTGTGTACCCGAAGCCAGGCTCGAGGGGTTCGATGACGAACTTCGAACGGTTGTCAGCGATGACCTCTTCGGTCAGGGTGGGTCGCTGCGAAATGAGCATCTGTTGCCTCCTTGTGGGCGTCCGCTATTTGACGCCCTGGTGGATGGGTGTGTGTTTCTCCGGCCCGAAGGACCGGAGAAACACACGGCACGAAGTGCCTTACTTCGAGTAGTACTCGACGATGAGCTGTTCCTGCAGCGGGACGTCGATCTGTGCGCGCTCGGGCAGCTGGTGAACCAGCACCCGCAGACGCGAACCGACGACCTGCAGCCAACCCGGGATCGGGCGATCGCCCTGGGTCTCACGGGCCACCTGGAAGGGCAGCGTGCTCAGCGACTTCTCGCGGACATCGATGATGTCGTACTGCGAGACGCGGTAGCTGGGAACGTCGACCTTCTTGCCGTTGACCAGGAAGTGGCCGTGGCTGACGAGCTGACGAGCCTGACGACGCGTGCGGGCGAGGCCGGCACGGTAGACGACATTGTCCAGACGCGACTCGAGGATGGTCAGCAGCACCTCACCGGTCTTACCGGGACGGCTGGCGGCTTCCTCGTAGTAACGACGGAACTGCTTCTCCATGATTCCGTAGGAGAAGCGAGCCTTCTGCTTCTCCTGCAGCTGGAGCAGGTACTCGCTCTCCTTGATCCGCGCGCGGCCGTGCTGGCCGGGCGGGTAGGGGCGGCGCTCGAAGGCCTGATCGCCTCCGACCAGGTCGACGCGGAGACGACGCGACTTACGTGTAACGGGACCGGTATAACGTGCCATGACTTAGAACCTTTTCCTTTCCCGTATTAGACGCGACGCCGCTTGGGCGGACGGCAACCATTGTGCGGCTGGGGCGTGACGTCGGAGATGGTGCCGACCTCGAGGCCTGCGGCCTGGAGGGAGCGGATCGCGGTTTCGCGGCCCGAACCGGGGCCCTTCACGAAAACGTCGACCTTCTTGACACCGTGCTCCTGCGCCTTGCGGGCAGCGCTCTCGGCGGCGAGCTGGGCGGCGAACGGGGTCGACTTGCGCGAACCCTTGAAGCCGACGTGGCCCGACGACGCCCAGGAGATCACGTTGCCCTGGGGATCGGTGATGGACACGATGGTGTTGTTGAAGGTGCTCTTGATGTGAGCGGCGCCGTGCGGAACATTCTTCTTGTCCCTGCGCCGTGCCTTCTGGGTCTTCTTCGGACCGGCGGTGCGTGACTTGGGAGGCATTACTTCTTCTTTCCTGCGACGGTGCGCTTCGGACCCTTGCGGGTACGGGCGTTGGTCTTGGTGCGCTGTCCACGCACGGGCAGACCACGACGATGCCGCAGGCCCTGGTAGCAGCCGATCTCGATCTTGCGGCGGATATCCGCCTGGACCTCGCGGCGGAGGTCACCCTCGACCTTGTAGCTTTCCTCGATGTGCTCGCGGAGCTTGGCGAGATCCTCGTCGGACAGATCCTTGCTGCGCAGATCCGGGTTCACGCCGGTCGCCGCAAGGATTTCCTGGGAGCGCGTACGGCCGATGCCGTAGATGTAAGTGAGTGCGATCTCCATCCGCTTTTCACGGGGTAGATCGACACCTGCGAGACGTGCCATGTGGCATTCCTATTCGGTGTGCGGAGGTCTGCTCCCAGCCCGTCCCCTGCGTCGAAAAACTGTGTAAGTCGATAAACACAGTGGGGCCCCGGCCTCCGAACCGGGGGTTGATCGCACAGCTCCTCGACTGATCGAGGATCGTAACCGTGCGACTGGTGCTGGAAGGTCTTCTTTGCTTGTTGCCAAGCAGATCTTCGAGACGAAGGTCCGATCTAGCCCTGACGCTGCTTGTGACGCAGGTTCTCGCAGATCACCATGACCCGTCCGTTACGACGGATCACCTTGCACTTCTCGCAGATCTTCTTGACGCTAGGCTGAACCTTCACGTGCGTCCGATCTCCTGTATGTGCGCCCCCGGACACGGCTGACCGCGACCGAAGACAGGGTTCCCCCCGACCGTATAGCCGGGGAAGCTTCTACTTGTACCGGTAGACGATGCGTCCACGCGTCAAGTCGTAGGGCGAAAGCTCCACGACCACGCGGTCCTCGGGAAGGATACGAATGTAGTGCTGGCGCATCTTGCCGCTGATATGGGCCAGAACTTTATGACCGTTCTCCAGCTCGATGCGGAACATCGCATTGGGCAGTGGTTCGACAACCCGGCCCTCGACCTCGATTGCCCCGTCTTTCTTAGCCATATCCTCCGCGATCCGTCGTTCGATGTGTGGTTGCATCGGCATCCGATACCGTGACGCTCGGCCTCCGGAAGTCGCGCGAATCGAGATTCGACACGTACCGACCCGGAGCGCAGCGCGCACCACCGGTCAATGCTACGGGAGTTTTCCCACCAGGCCAAATGGAGACGGACGAGGAGGACACGAGTTGCGGGCGCTGATTCAGCGGGTGACGACCGCGTCGGTTGCGGTGGAGGGCGACGAGGTTGCCCGGATCACTCCCCCACCCGGCGGGCACGGTCTGCTCGTGCTCGTGGGGGTGACCCACGACGACGACGCGGCGACAGCGGCGACACTCGCCCGCAAGGTGTGGACGATGCGCATCCTCGACGACGAGAGATCTGCGTCCGATGTGGGCGCTCCGGTGCTGGTCGTCAGCCAGTTCACGCTGATGGCCGACACCCGGAAGAGCCGGCGGCCGTCCTGGTCGGCGGCGGCGCCGCGCAGTGTGGCGGAACCTCTCGTCGAGGAGTTCACGTCCGCGTTGCGTGCGCTCGGCGCACACGTCGAAACGGGAGTGTTCGGCGCACACATGGAGGTGAGCCTCGTCAACGACGGGCCGGTGACCCTGATCGTCGAGGTGTGACGAACGCCGCTACTCGGGGCGCAGCGTGAGGATGCGCGGGCCCGACTCGGTGACCGCGACGGTGTGCTCCCAATGCGCGGCGCGGCTGCCGTCCGACGTGACCACGGTCCAGTCGTCCTCGAGCACCTCGGTCTCGTACGTGCCGAGAGTGAGCATGGGCTCGATCGCGAGCACCGATCCGACCACCAGTTGCGGTCCCTTGCCGGGCGCGCCTTCGTTCGCCAGGAAGGGCTCCATGTGCATTTCGCGGCCGATGCCGTGGCCGCCGTAGCCGTCCACGATCCCGAAGGAACGGCCGAACAGCTTCTCGGCGGCGTGCGTGCCGTTCTCGATCGCGTGCGAGACGTCGGTGAGACGGTTGCCCGGAAGCATCGCCGCAATGCCGGCCTCCATCGACAGCCGCGTCGCCTCACTCAGCTCGGCGTCGTCCTGTGCGAGTTCACCGACCCCGAATGTCCATGCCGAGTCGCCGTGCCAGCCGTCGAGGATCGCGCCGCAGTCGATGGAGACCAGATCGCCTTCGGCGAGGATGTCGTCCGCCGACGGGATGCCGTGGACCACGCGGTCGTTGACCGACGAGCAGATCGAACCGGTGAAACCGTGGTATCCCAGGAAGGACGGAACGGCGCCCGCATCACGGATCACCGCTTCCGCCACCCGGTCGAGTTCCAGGGTGCTCACGCCCGGCTTCGCCGCATCCCTCACCGCAACGAGTGCGGCACCGACGATCGCGCCGGCGGCCGCCATCGCGTCGAGTTCACCGGCCGTACGGAACGGAACCACCTTGCGCTTGCGCCCGAAACCCATGTCGAAACTTCCTACGTGTTACTTGCCGAGCGCTGCGAGCGCCCGGGCGTTGATCTCCTCGACCTCACCGATGGCGTCGACCGTGATGATCGCGTCGCGGTAGTAGTCGAGCAGCGGAGCTGTCTCCTCGCGGTAGACCCGGAGGCGATTACGGATGACGTCCTCGGTGTCGTCGGCGCGGCCGCGAGCGAGCATGCGCCCGACGACGACGTCCTCGTCGATGACGAAGGACAGCACGCCGTCGAGGGCCACGCCGAGGTCCTGCAGGATGTTCTCGAGTTCCTTGGCCTGCTCGACGCTGCGCGGAAAGCCGTCGAGAAGGAAGCCGTGTGCCGCGTCGGGCTCGCCGAGACGGTCACGCACCATGTTGTTCGTGATCTCCGCGGGTACGAGGTCTCCCGCGTCGATGTACTTCTTGGCCTCGACGCCGAGCGGCGTTCCCTGCCCGATGTTGGCGCGGAACAGATCGCCGGTCGAGATCGCGGGGACACCGAGCTTGTCGGACAGGATCGCGGCCTGCGTGCCCTTTCCGGCACCGGGAGGACCGAGGAGTACAAGTCTCACTTGAGGAACCCTTCGTAGTTACGCTGCATCAATTGACTTTCGATCTGCTTGACGGTGTCCAGCGCGACACTGACAAGAATGAGCACCGCGGCGCCACCGAAAATGCTCGAGGCGGTCTGGCCCCCGGACAAGAAGAAGTTCGGCAGGGTTGCGATGAGACCGAGGTAGATCGAGCCCGGGACCGTGATGCGGTTGAGCACGAAGCTGAGGTACTCGGCGGTGGGCCGGCCCGGACGGATGCCCGGAATGAAGCCGCCGTACTTCTTCATCTCGTCGGCGCGTTCCTCCGGGTTGAAGGTGATCGCGACGTAGAAGAACACGAAGAAGACGATCAACGCGAAGTAGATCGAGATGTAGACGGGGTTGCTCGGATCGATCAGGTACGTGTTGACGATGCGCTGCCACCAGTTCGGCTCGACCGCCGATGTCGCGCCGGTGAGCTGCCCGATGAGGTTCGGCAGGTACAGCAGCGACGACGCGAAGATGACCGGGATGATGCCGGCCTGGTTGACCTTGAGCGGCAGGTACGTCGACGAACCGCCGTACATGCGCCGGCCCACCATGCGCTTGGCGTACTGGACCGGGATACGGCGCTGGCCCTGCTCGACGAACACGACGCCGGTGATGATGACCAGGGCCACCACGCAGACGATCGCGAAGACGAGGCCGCCGCGCGACTCGAGGATGGTGCGACCCTCGGTCGGGAGCGCCGCAGCGATACCCGAGAAGATCAGCAGCGACATACCGTTGCCGACACCGCGCTCGGTGATGAGTTCGCCGAACCACATGACGACGGCGGCACCGGCGGTCATGACCAGGACGATGATGACCATCGCGAAGATGCTGTCATCGGCGAGGATCGGCTCGGAACAGCCCTGGAGCAGCTGCCCACGGGCGGCGAGGGCCACGATGCCGGTGGCTTGGAGAACAGCGAGTGCGACGGCCAGATAACGCGTGTACTGCGTCATCTTGGCCTGGCCGGACTGGCCTTCCTTGCGCAACTCCTCGAAGCGAGGGATGACGACGGTGAGCAACTGGACGATGATGCTCGCGGTAATGAACGGCATGATGCCGATCGCGAACACCGACAGCTGCAGCAGCGCACCACCGGAGAAGAGATTGATCAACGAGTAGATGCCGGCTTGATCGCCACCGGCAAGCTGATCGACACAGGCCTGGACGTTGCCGTAGTCGACGCCCGGGGACGGCACGGTCGCACCGAGGCGATACAGGGCCACGAGACCGAGGGCGATGAGAATCTTCCGCCTCAGGTCCGGTGTCCTGAGGGCCGAAACGAAGGCGGAAAGCAAAGATCCTCCTGGCAGGCCGATCGGGGACGGCGGGTCGACTTCGGACCCGTCGGAAAAGTAGACAACTCTAAAACTCTAACAGTGTGCCCTCAGCGGGCGAGTACGCCGGTAGCGTACTTCAACTCGGTGAAAGCACGAACGGCCGCGATGCAGGGTTCTGCAACGCGGCCGTTCGCGAGCCTTGGCTCACATGATCGAACAGGTCAGACCAGTTCGGTCGTGGTGCCGCCGGCAGCGGCGATCTTTTCCTTGGCGGAGCCCGAGAACTTGTTGGCGGTGACCTGCACGGCCACCGACAGCTCGCCCTCGCCGAGCACCTTCACGAGCTGGTTCTTGCGGACCAGTCCGTTCGAGACGAGCTCGTCGATGCCGATCTGGCCACCCTCGGGGAACACCCGTGCGATGTCGCCGACATTGACGATCTGGTACTCGGTGCGGAATGCGTTCTTGAAGCCCTTGAGCTTCGGGAGACGCATGTGAATCGGCATCTGGCCACCTTCGAAGGCTGCCGACACGTTCTTACGTGCCTTCGTACCCTTCGTACCGCGACCAGCGGTCTTGCCCTTGGAACCCTCGCCACGTCCGACGCGGGTCTTTTCGGTCTTCGCGCCCGGAGCCGGGCGCAGGTGATGCAGCTTGATGGTCATTTTCAGACCTCCTCAACGGTCACGAGGTGACGCACCACGTTGATCAAGCCACGGTTCTGCGCATTGTCCTCGCGGACGACGGACTGACGGATCTTCCGCAGACCGAGGGTGCGCAGGCTGTCCCGCTGATTCGACTTGGCGCCGATGGTGCTCTTGATCTGGGTGATCTTCAGCTCTGCCATTACTTCACGCTCCCAGCAGCCTGTGCACGGGCGCGAAGCATGCCGGCGGGGGCAACTTCCTCGAGGGAGAGACCACGGCGAGCCGCAACCTCTTCCGGACGCTGCAGGCTCTTGAGAGCCGCAACCGTCGCGTGCACCACATTGATGGCGTTGTCGGAGCCCAGGGACTTCGACAGGATGTCGGAGATGCCCGCGCACTCCAGCACGGCACGCACCGCGCCACCGGCGATAACACCGGTACCCGGCGAAGCCGGACGCAGCATGACGATGCCTGCTGCGGCCTCACCCTGAACCGGGTGAGTGATGGTGGTGGCGATCATCGGCACGCGGAAGAAGCCCTTGCGAGCCTCTTCGACGCCCTTCTGGATGGCCGCGGGAACTTCCTTGGCCTTGCCGTAGCCGACGCCGACCAAGCCGTTACCGTCGCCCACGATCACCAGAGCGGTGAAGCTGAAGCGACGGCCGCCCTTGACGACCTTCGACACACGGTTGATCGAGACGACACGCTCGATGTAGTTCGACTTCTCGGCAGCGTTGCCGCCACGCGAGTCGCGGTCACGGCGGTCACGACCGCCGCGGTTGTCACCGCTGCTGCTGCTGTTGGGGTTCTGGCCGGCAGGGCCGCTGCCGCCGTCACGCCGCTGACGTCCCGGCATCAGGCGTTCCTTCCGTTCGAAAAAGTCATCATCAGAACTTCAACCCGCTTTCGCGAGCCGCGTCCGCGAGGGCCGCGATGCGGCCGCTGTAGGTGTGGCCACCGCGGTCGAAGACCACGGCCTCCACGCCGGCAGCCTTGGCGCGCTCGGCGATCAGCTGACCGACCTTCGCGCCACGAGCCTTCTTGTCGCCCTCGACAGCACGCACATCGGGTTCGATGGTCGAAGCTGCGGCGAGGGTCGTACCCGTCAGGTCGTCGATCAACTGCACATGCATGTGACGCGACGACCGGTTCACGACGAGACGCGGACGCTCGGTGGTGCCGGAGATCTTCTTGCGGAGGCGGAAGTGACGACGCGTCTTCGAGAGGCGACGCGTGGTGGACACGTCCTTGCCGCGCGGAATGCGCTTTGCCTTCTGGTTCTCGGTCTGGCTCATGATCACTTACCCGTCTTTCCGACCTTGCGACGGACCTGTTCACCCTCGTAGCGGATGCCCTTGCCCTTGTACGGGTCGGACTTGCGCAGCCGGCGGATGTTGGCAGCGATCTGGCCGACCTTCTGCTTGTCGATCCCCGTGATCGAGAACTTCGTCGGGGTCTCGACGGCAAACGTGATGCCCTCGGGCGCTTCGATCAGCACCGGGTGGCTGTAGCCCAGGGAGAACTCGAGGTCCTTACCCTTGAGGGCCACGCGGTAGCCGACACCGAAGATTTCCATCTTCGTGGTGTAGCCCTCGGTCACGCCGACGATGAGGTTCTGCACCAGGGTCCGGGACAGACCGTGCAGCGCACGGCTGCGACGCTCGTCGTTCGGACGCGTGACGTTGATTGCTCCGTCATCACCCTTGGTGACGACGATGGGCTCGGCGACCGTCAGCGAGAGGTTGCCCTTGGGGCCCTTCACTGCGACGGCCTGGCCATCGATGTTCACCTCGACACCCGAGGGGACGACTACGGGGAGTTTTCCGATTCGCGACATTGTGGTGGCCTCCCTTACCAGACGTAGGCGAGGACTTCCCCGCCCACCTTCTGCTTGGCCGCCTGGCGATCGGTGAGCAGGCCGGAAGACGTGGAGATAATCGCCACGCCGAGGCCGCCCAGGACCTTGGGCAGGTTGGTGGATTTCGCGTACACGCGCAGGCCGGGCTTCGACACGCGGCGCACGCCTGCAAGGCTGCGCTCACGGGAAGGGCCGTACTTGAGGTCGACGATGAGGGTCGTGCCCACCTCGGCGTCCTCGGTGCGGTAGTCGGAGATGTAGCCCTCGCGCTTGAGGATCTCGGCGATGTTCACCTTGATCTTCGAGGACGGGAGCTTGACCTCGTCGTGGTACGCCGTATTGGCGTTACGCAGACGTGTCAAGAAGTCTGCGATGGGGTCGGTCATGGTCATGGCTGACCTGTACACCTTTCTCGGTGCGGTTCCCATACAACACCGGGATATATCCCGGCCGTGGGCCTACATCGAACTCGGTTTCGATGCGGGTCCGCGGCAGATGCCGCAGACCCATGACAGCGTGGCGGTGGGCGGAGGCCGTCGGCGCTCCGCCCACCGTTCACGTCACCAGGAGCTCTTGTGAACTCCCGGAAGCTCACCGCGGTGTGCCATCTCGCGAAGGCAGATGCGGCAGAGTCCGAACTTGCGGAAGACCGAATGCGGGCGTCCGCAGCGCTGGCAGCGGGTGTAGGCGCGCACCGCGAACTTCGGCTTCTTGTTGGCCTTGTTGACCAGTGCCTTCTTAGCCATGGGCTCAGTTCTCCTTGAACGGGAAGCCGAGGTGCTTGAGCAGGGCACGGCCTTCTTCGTTGTTGGTGGCGGTCGTGACGACGGTGATGTCCATGCCGCGCGGGCGGTCGATCTTGTCCACGTCGATCTCGTGGAACATCGACTGCTCGTTCAGGCCGAACGTGTAGTTGCCGTTTCCGTCGAACTGGTTGCCGTTGAGGCCGCGGAAGTCCCGGATACGGGGCAGCGCGATGGACACGAGACGGTCCAGGAACTCCCACATGCGGTCGCCACGAAGCGTGACGCGGGCACCGATCGGCATGCCTTCGCGCAGCTTGAACTGTGCGATGGACTTACGTGCCTTGCGGATCTCGGGCTTCTGGCCGGTGATCAGGGCGAGGTCGTTGACCGCGCCGTTGATCAGCTTCGCGTCGCGGGCGGCGTCGCCGACACCCATGTTGACGACGACCTTCACGACGCCGGGGATCTGCATGACGTTCGCGTAGCCGTATTCCGACTGCAGCGCGTCGCGGATCTCCTCGCGGTACCGCACCTTCAGGCGCGGCATGGTCTTGGTCTCAGTGGTGGTCATGTCAGATGTCCTTCCCGTTCTTCCGGGAAATCCGAACGCGCTTGCCGGTCTCCTCGTCGACGCGGTAGCCCACGCGCGTGGCGTTGCCGTCCGAGTCGATGACCGCAACGTTGGAAACGTGGATCGGGGCCTCTTGCGTGACGATGCCGCCGGTGGAGGCACCACGCTCGTTGGCCGAGACTGCGGTGTGCTTCTTGATGCGGTTCACGCCCTCGACGAGGACACGGTTCTGCTTCGGGTAGGCCTCGATGACCTTGCCCTTGGCGCCCTTGTCCTTACCCGAGATGACGAGAACGGTGTCGCCCTTGTGCACCTTCATCACAGCACCTCCGGAGCAAGCGAGACGATCTTCATGAAGCGCTTGTCGCGAAGCTCGCGACCGACGGGTCCGAAGATGCGGGTTCCGCGAGGATCGTTGTCGCCCTTGATGAGGACGGCAGCGTTCTCGTCGAACTTGATGTACGAGCCGTCCGGCCGGCGGCGCTCCTTGGTGGTGCGCACGATAACGGCCTTGACGACCTCACCACGCTTGACGTTGCCGCCGGGGATCGCCTCCTTGACGGTGCCGACGATGATGTCACCGATACCGGCGTAGCGACGGGACGAGCCACCGAGAACGCGGATGCAGAGAATCTCCTTGGCACCCGTGTTGTCGGCGACGCGCAGTCGCGACTCCTGCTGGATCACTTACTTCTCCTTGACCTGGATTGGTATGTACGTCAGATTTCCGACCTGGACGTACGCGGTCGTCGTTTGCTCGCGGCGCACATGCGCTGGGCGCACGGGTCCCGTGAGCAACCCGTCCAGAGTAGGCCATATACCGTACCCAGGGCAAATTAGCGAACCGTGTGCTCGGTCCCATGCCCCGGGTCCGGCTGTGCCGGCCCGTTCCGTACGTCACTACGGCGAAGAACAGCACCCCCACCACCCGAGTGATCGGGTGCCGGGGGTGCTGTCGAGGTACTTCACCGACGATGCCGGAAGCCTACTTGGCCTTCTCGAGCACCTCGACCAGACGCCACCGCTTCGACGCGGACAGCGGACGGGTCTCCATCAGCTGCACGCGGTCGCCGACGCCGGCGAGGCTGTTCTCGTCGTGTGCCTTCACCCGGGTGGTACGGCGGATGATCTTGCCGTACAGCGGGTGCTTCACACGATCCTCGAGCTCGACAACGATGGTCTTTTCCATCTTGTCCGAGACGACATAGCCGATGCGAACCTTGCGGCTCGCGCGCTCTTCGTTTGTGCTCACTGTCTTTTCCTCACTCATGCCACATCACCCGTGTTCGGGCCGGTGGCCAGTCCGAGCTCACGCTCGCGCAGCACCGTGTAGATACGTGCGATCTCGTTGCGAACGACACGCAGCCGACGGTTGTTGTCCAACTGTCCGGTGGCCATCTGGAAGCGCAGGTTGAACAGCTCTTCCTTGAACTCACGGACCTTGTCGGCCAGCTCTGCGTCGCTCAGCTCGCGGAGTTCCGCGGCGGGGGTACCGGTAGCCATCAGAACTGCTCCTCCCTCGTCACGATGCGGCACTTGCAGGGGAGCTTGTGCATCGCGCGACGCAGGGCCTCGCGAGCAATCTCCTCGTTCGGGTAGCTCATCTCGAACAGCACCCGACCGGGCTTGACGTTCGCGACCCACCACTCGGGGGAACCCTTACCGGAACCCATGCGGGTTTCGGCCGGCTTCTTCGTGAGGGGGCGATCCGGGAAGATGTTGATCCAGATCTTGCCGCCACGCTTGATGTGCCGGGTCATGGCGATACGAGCGGACTCGATCTGCCGGTTGGTGATGTAGGCCGGCTCGAGAGCCTGGATGCCCCACTCACCGAAGGTCACCTGGGTTCCGCCCTTGGCGGCACCCGTACGGCTCGGATGGTGCTGCTTGCGGTGTTTGACCCGCCGTGGGATCAACATGCGTCAGCCCTCCTTGTTCTCAGTCGAAGCGGGGGCGTCGGCCGAGGCTGCGCGGCCGGCGTCGGTGCTCGTCGCCGTGGTGCCCGACGCGCCGGAACGACGCGGGCGGCTGGGACGCTCACGACGCGGACGGTCGGCGGGAGCAGCTGCAGCAGCAGCGAGCTCACGACGGCCACCAACGATGTCGCCCTTGTAGATCCAGACCTTCACGCCGATACGACCGAAGGTGGTCTTGGCCTCGTACAGGCCGTAGTCGATGTCCGCACGCAGCGTGTGCAGCGGAACCCGACCCTCACGGTAGAACTCCGAGCGCGACATCTCGGCGCCACCGAGGCGGCCCGAGCACTGCACGCGGATGCCCTTGACGTTGGGCTGACGCATGGCCGACTGAATGGCCTTGCGCATCGCCCGACGGAAGGCAACACGGTTCGAGAGCTGCTCGGCGACGCCCTGCGCCACCAGCTGAGCCTCGGACTCCGAGTTCTTGACCTCGAGGATGTTCAGCTGGACCTGCTTACCGGTCAGCTTCTCGAGCTCGGCGCGAATGCGATCGGCCTCGGCGCCGCGGCGACCGATGACGATGCCCGGGCGTGCGGTGTGGATGTCCACACGCACACGGTCACGGGTGCGCTCGATTTCGACCTTCGCGATGCCTGCACGCTCGAGGCCGGAGGCCAGGAACTTACGGATCGCGACGTCTTCCTTGACGTATTCCGCGTACTGCTTGTCTGCGTACCAACGCGACTTCCAGTCGGTGGTGATGCCCAGACGGAAGCCGTGCGGGTTGATCTTCTGGCCCACTACTGAGCTCCCTTCCGGCGGTTGCGAGTCGAACCCGACCGAGATGCGACGCTTTCCACGATCACGGTGATGTGGCTCGACCGCTTGCGGATTCGGAACGCACGGCCCTGGGCACGCGGCTGGAACCGCTTCAGGGTCGCACCCTCGTCCACATACGCCGTCGCGACGACGAGCGTGCTGGGGTCGAGGTTGTAATTGTTCTGCGCGTTCGCAGCGGCAGAGGCGATCACCTTGGCGACCGGCTCGGCCGCGGCCTGCGGCGCGAACTTGAGGATTGCGAGGGCTTCCTCGACGGACTTACCGCGAACGATGTCGACGACGCGGCGCGCCTTCATCGGGGTTACGCGCACGTGGCGCGCAACAGCCCGAGCGCTGTTGGTTGTGGTTTCAGTGCTCATCGACGCTTGCTCTTCCGGTCGTCCTTGATGTGGCCCTTGAACGTACGGGTCGGTGCGAATTCACCGAGCTTGTGGCCGACCATCGAATCCGAGATGAACACCGGCACGTGCTTGCGTCCGTCATGGACGGCAAACGTGTGACCGATGAAGTCCGGCAGAATCGTGGAACGGCGCGACCAGGTCTTGATGACCTGCTTGGTGCCCTTCTCGTTCTGGACGTCGACCTTCGCCAGGAGGTGGTCGTCGACGAACGGGCCCTTCTTGAGGCTGCGTGGCATTCTCTAACTCCCTCCTTGACTAGCGCTTTTTACCGGTACGGCGGCGACGGACGATGAGCTTGTCGGACGCCTTGTTCTTGCGGGTACGGCCTTCCGGCTTACCCCAGGGGCTGACCGGGTGGCGACCACCCGAGGTCTTGCCCTCGCCACCACCGTGCGGGTGGTCGACCGGGTTCATCACGACACCACGGACGGTCGGGCGCTTGCCCTTCCACCGCATACGGCCGGCCTTGCCCCAGTTGATGTTCGACTGCTCGGCGTTGCCGACCTCGCCGACGGTGGCGCGGCAGCGCACGTCGACGCGACGGATTTCACCGGACGGCATACGCAGCGTGGCGTAGGTGCCTTCCTTACCGAGGAGCTGGATGCTCGCGCCGGCGGAACGTGCCATCTTGGCGCCGCCACCCGGACGCAGCTCGACTGCGTGGATGGTGGTACCGGTCGGGATGTTGCGCAGCGGCAGGTTGTTACCCGGCTTGATGTCGGCCGTGGGGCCGGACTCGACCGGAGCACCCTGCATCAGGCCCTTGGGGGCGATGATGTAGCGCTTCTCGCCGTCCACGTAGTGGAGCAGCGCGATGCGAGCGGTGCGGTTGGGGTCGTACTCGATGTGAGCGACCTTCGCCGGGATTCCGTCCTTGTCGTTGCGACGGAAATCGATCAGGCGGTAGGCGCGCTTGTGGCCGCCACCCTTGTGCCGGGTGGTGATGCGACCGTGCGCATTACGTCCACCACGACCGTGAAGCGGGCGAACCAGCGACTTTTCGGGCGTCGACCGAGTGATCTCGGCGAAGTCCGACACGCTGGCGCCACGACGGCCCGGCGTAGTCGGCTTGTACTTACGGATTGCCATGAGTCTTCTCGTCCTCTATCTCTCGAGAGTTCCGATCGCTACGCGACCGGGCCTCCGAAGATCTCGATGGGCTTGCTGTCGGCGGCCAGGGTCACGAGCGCGCGCTTGGTGTCCTTGCGCTTGCCGTAACCGGAGCGGGTCCGCTTGCGCTTGCCCTGACGGTTCGCGGTGTTGACGCTGGTCACCTTGACGCCGAAGACCTTCTCGACGGCAATCTTGATCTGCGTCTTGTTCGAGTCCGGGTGAACCAGGAAGGTGTACGTGCCGTCTTCCATCAGTCCATAGGACTTCTCGGAGATGACGGGAGCCAGCAGGATGTCGCGCGGATCGGCGATCGTGCTCACTTGGTCTCCTCCTTGAATTCCTGGCCGGACTCTGCCGGGCCGTGGATGAACGCGTTCAGCGCTTCGACGCTGAACACAACGTCGTCGCTGTAGAGCACGTCGTAGGTGTTCAGCTGATCCGGCGCGAGCGCGTGGACGTTCGGAAGGTTCTGCACCGACTTCCACGCCGCCACGTCTTCACGGCCGACGACGAGCAGGACCTTCTTGCGGTCGCTGATTTCGCCGAGGAACGTGCGAGCACTCTTCGTCGACGGGGTCTGACCCGCGACGAGTTCGGTGATCACGTGGATGCGCTCGTTGCGTGCCCGGTCGGAGAGGGCACCGCGGAGAGCGGCAGCCTTCATCTTCTTGGGGGTGCGCTGCGAGTAGTCGCGCGGCTGCGGGCCGTGGACGACGCCGCCACCGACGAACTGCGGTGCACGGGTCGAACCCTGGCGGGCGCGGCCGGTGCCCTTCTGGCGGTACGGCTTCTTGCCGCCGCCGCGGACCTCGCCACGAGTCTTCGTGGAGTGCGTGCCCTGGCGAGCCGCCGCAAGCTGTGCGACGACGACCTGGTGCAGCAACGCGATGTTCGCGGGAGCGTCGAAGATCTCCGAGGGGAGATCGACGGTGCCGTTGGACTGGCCACCGGGCGCCTTGACGTCCAGTGTCAGCTTGGTTGCGGTCTCGGTGCTCATGCCCGTGCACCACCCTTCACTGCAGTCTTGACGATCACGAGGCCGCCCTTACGGCCGGGGATCGCGCCCTTGATCAGGAGCAGACCGTTCTCGGCATCCACCTTGTGGACCGAGAGGTTCTGCGTCGTGATGCGGTCGGAGCCCATCCGGCCGGACATGCGCGTGCCCTTGAACACGCGGCCCGGGGTGGCGCAGCCACCGATGGAACCCGGACGACGGTGCACAGCCTGCGCACCGTGCGAGGCACCCTGGCCCGCGAAGCCGTGACGCTTCATGGTGCCGGCGAAGCCCTTGCCCTTGGAGGTGCCGGTGACGTCGACGAATGCGCCGTCCTCGAAAACCTCTGCGGTGAGCTCCTGGCCGACCTCGTAGTCCGAGGTGTCCTCGACGCGAAGCTCGACGAGGTGGCGACGCGGGGTCACGCCGGCCTTGTCGAACTGGCCGCGGACGGGCTTGTTGACCTTGCGAGGCGCGATGGCACCGAACGCGAGCTGCACGGCGTTGTAGCCGTCGCGCTCCTCGGTGCGAACCTGCGTGACCACGTTCGGTCCGGCCTTGACGACGGTCACCGGAACGACCCGGTTGTTCTCGTCGAAGACCTGGGTCATGCCGAGCTTGGTGCCCAGGATTCCCTTGATCTGGTTAGTCATGTGTTATCTCCGCTGCGTCTTCCGAAGCTCACTGAATGTTGACATCGACGCTCGCCGGAAGGTCGATGCGCATGAGCGCGTCGACAGTCTTCGGCGTCGGGTCGAGGATGTCGATCAGCCGCTTGTGGGTACGCATCTCGAAGTGCTCGCGCGAGTCCTTGTACTTGTGCGGCGAACGAATGACGCAGTACACGTTCTTTTCTGTAGGCAACGGCACCGGGCCGACCACGCGGGCACCCGTACGGGTGACCGTCTCGACGATCTTGCGCGCAGATGCGTCGATCGCCTCGTGGTCATAGGCCTTGAGCCTGATGCGGATCTTCTGTCCCGCCACGCTTAGTGTCCTTTTCTTGCCGCGTTTCGTAGCACCCGATCAAGCCGGGAACCACCTCGTCTGCACAGTTCCCCAGGGGAACGGCGACAGAGAACAGCACTGGAATACACATTGCGAGCCGGGGTCACCCGATCCGCTGCCGCTGTTCATCTGTCATTGTTCTCCGGTCCACGCGGTCGGGCGTGTCGCCCAGTCGCTCATTCCCCGGCGACGAAGCTCTGGGCTTCGACACCGCAAAGAACGGGACCGAATGCACTCATACGAGCGCACGCTGGTACTGCTTCCGTCTTGCTTTGTGGCCGCAACCAACCCTCGGGCCGATCAGCGACTGTCACGATTTCCCGATCCGAGCCGCGAAACAACCCATGGCCCGGTCAAGGCAACCCGACCAGTATGCAGGAGTCCACGCGAGAGTTCAACTCGGCGCCCTTCGTGGTCTCGCTCACCCGGCAACCGGGCGCCGGTTACCCCACCGGGTTCATCGCGGGCGTGCGCAACGGCGCCGCCGCGCCGACGGTGTTGGTGGGATCGGGCCCTCGCCCCGGCTGCACACTCCCCACCTCGGGAACACGAGCGATCGCCGGTACGAGTACCGGTTCGTCACGCCAAATCGGTACTGCTGCTTGCACTTCCAGGCCGATCGCGATGAGTTCGGCATCCTGCCAGGGGCGCGCGCCGAGTTGCACCCCGACCGGCATCCCCGTGTCCCCCGACCGCCCCGCCGGAAGCGTCACCACGGGCGCGCCCGCGTAGTTCGCCCACCGCACGTCGCCCACCACACCCGCCGTGACGCTGACGCCGAGGAACTCGTCGCGACGCGCACCGTCGACCGCCGACCCCGCCACCGCAATGGCATCGAGATCCTGATCGGCGAACATCCGGTTGTACTCCGATTGGTAGCGAAGCCGGTCGCGTTCGAACTGGAAGTAGTCACCGACAGGCACCCCCAGCGACGCGACGGCCGCGGACACCAGCACCGCCTTGTCCGGCCGGTACAGCCCGAGCCGATCTGCGAACTGCTGATGGTAGGAGCCCATCTCCACCTGATCGCCCGTCGCGAGCGACGACGGCAGAGGCGGCATGGTCACCGGCACGGTCACAGCGCCGAGCGAACGTACGACGTCGAGGAATCCGTCGACGACCCGCTGCACCGCGGCCACGGGTGCGGGACGGGAATCGACCGGTACCCCGATCCTGATTCCGGAGAGAGGCGCCGCCCCGCCGCGAGCGGCGAGCGGGTATCCGCCCTCCGGAACCGGGCGCCCGAGGGACGTGATCGGATCGTCGGCGTCCGGTCCCGCGAGCACGGACATGAGCAGGGCCGCGTCTCCGAGACTGCGCGCCATCGGCCCGACATGGTCTCGGGTCCAGGTGAGCGGGATCATGCCGTACGACGTGATCGCCCCGTAGGTGGGTTTGATCGACGAGACTCCGCAGGCACTGGCGGGCAGTCGTGCCGAGCCTCCGGTGTCACTGCCCAGAGCGAGGGGCACGAAGCGCGCCGCGAGAGCGGCTGCACTGCCTCCCGAAGAGCCCCCGGGCGAGAATCTCGTGTTCCAGGGGTTGCCGACCTGTGGGGTCGTGACCCCGATCGCGAACTCGTCGGTGTGCGTGTGACCCATGAGTACCGCGCCGGCCGCGTCGAGCCTCCGCCACACCCCCGAGTGACCGGCTGCGATGTTGCCCTCGAGCACCCGGCTCGACGCGGTCAACGGCAGACCGGATACCGCGAAGATGTCCTTGAGCGCGATCGGCAGCCCGCACAACGGGGAGATGTGCGTCTGCTCGCGTCGCGCGCGGGCGAGACGCTCCCCCGCCGCATCGGCCGCCTCGTACGCGAGTTCGGGATAGAGCCGCACCCAGGCACCGACGTCACCGTCGAAGGCGCGGGTGCGGCTGAGGCACGACTCGAGCAACTCGCGGGGATGCAACAGGCCGGCGCGCAGAAGTGCAGCGGCGTCCACGGCGCTCATCAGCGCCGGATCGCCGGCGGTGACCGTCTCCGGCTCCGGCAGTCTGTGCCGAGCTGCCCGAGAGGTAGCGGCCGAGACCGAACCCCAGGCGACCAGTCCGCCCGCCGCTCCCCCGATCAACTGCCGACGCGTTACTGGGACTGCCACGCCCCCAGAAGACCACGGATCGGCCGGATTCGCCGGTCGGGGGTGTCCCGTTGTGATCTTGTCTCGAAAACGGCGCGGCGGCTCGATTCCTCCCACCATCCGTTGCCAGAGGCCCGCCGATACACCATTGGACCCGCCTCGTTGCAGTGACGCCGGTAACATCGCCTCTCGACGGCAGCGCATCCGTCATGGTCGGCGGCACCGCCGCCGGCGGGAAGACGAAGTCCCGATGCAGGGCGGGACCGAGTTCGACGGTGGAGTGTGATGCTGAACAGTCATGATCAGGCAGTCCTCGTGGAGGACGTGCACAAGTCTTTCGGCGATGTCGAGGCCCTCGACGGGATCGGTTTCACTGCCGCTGCGGGGCGTGTCCTCGCCATTCTGGGACCCAACGGAGCCGGAAAGACCACGATGGTCAAGGTCCTGTCGACGTTGTTGCGCCCCACTTCCGGGCGAGCGGTCGTTGCGGGACACGACGTCGTCACCGACGCTGCGGCGGTGCGCCGATCCATCATGATGACCGGCCAGTTCGCAGCGCTCGACGACACGCTCACGGGCCGGGAGAACCTCGTGCTCTTCGGCCGGCTGATGGGTCTCGACAACGCATCGGCGAAGCGGCGCGCCGACGACCTCCTCCGCCAGTTCGATCTGGTCGAAGCCGCTCGCCGCCCGGTGAAAGGCTACTCCGGCGGCATGCGACGCCGCGTCGACATCGCCTGCGGACTGGTGGTCCGCCCGGAGGTGGTCTTTCTCGACGAGCCGACCACGGGACTCGATCCGCGGAGCCGGCAGGGCGTGTGGGCGCTGGTGTCGGCGCTCAAGGACCAGGGGATCACGGTGCTCCTGACGACCCAGTACCTCGAAGAGGCGGATGTACTGAGCGACAACATCATCGTGATCGACAAGGGCACCGTCATCGCCGAGGGCACAGCCAACCAGCTCAAGGCATCGGCAGGAGGCAGCTTCTGCGAGATCGTGCCGGTCGAGCCCCGCGCCCTCCCGGCCATCGCGCAGGCGCTCGGTGACATGGTGCCGCCGGACGCTCGCGCGGCGTTCCCCCTCGGGACCGAAGGAGACGAGGACAGGATCTCGATCCCGGCACCCGACGGCGCCGCGACCCTCACCGAGGCTCTTCGGCGCCTCGAACCGCTCGACGTGGACCTCGCAGATATCGGGCTTCGGAGGCCGTCGCTCGACGACGTGTTCCTGCGTCTCACCGGACACACCGCGACGCCCGTACCGGGTGAGTCGCCGGCGGACCCGTCCGCCGGAGAACGACCGGAGGCGGCGGTGGCGGGGGAACTACCGTGACGACACGCACCGATCGGGCGCCGCTCCCCGACCCTCCGTCGACCGGCTCGTCCACTCCGGGTTCGGGCGACAGCCCCGGCGGAGACCATCGCCGGATCGCGCCCGCCGCCTCGAAGCAATGGTGGGTGCTGACCACGCGCGCGCTGCGGACGATGGCGCGCAACGGCGAACTCGTGGTCGCGGTGATAGCGCCGGTCGTCTTCGGACTCGGGTTCTACCTACCTCTCAAGTTCGTGATGCAGCTCCAGGGCATCGACTACGCGCAGTTCCTGATGCCGATCATCGTGTTGCAGTCCATGGCGTTCACCGCGATCTCCGCGGCTCAGCTTGCTGCGTCGGAGGCATCGACCGGACTGACGACACGAATGCAGACGATGCCGGTGGTGGCTGGGATACCGATGCTGGCCAGATTGGCGGCCGGGACGGTCCGGTCGATCGTGTCGCTGATTGCGGCCATCGGATTCGGCTATGCGATCGGTTTCCGGTTCTCGGCGGGATTCGGCCAGGCGGCCTTGTTCTGCGCGACCGCACTCGCCATCAGTGTTCTGCTGTGCCTGGGCGCCGACGCGATCGGAAGCCTGTCCAAGAGCCCGGAGGCGACGTCTCAGGCGCTGACACTCCCGCAACTGATCCTCGGGATGCTCTCGTGCGGATTCGTGCCCGAGAGTGGCTTTCCCGAATGGATCAGGCCGTTCGTCCGCAACCAGCCCATCTCGCAGTTCTCCTTCGCGATGCGCGACATGGCGCAGGACGGCGTGACATGGGAAGTCTTCAGGCCGAGTGCGTTCTGGATGATCGGGCTCGCTGTGGTCTGTCTTCCGGCAGCTCTCTGGGCCACGACGAGGAGGGGGTGAGCGAATGAGCGACACCGTCGAATCACGCCCGAACGGCACGGTTGTGTACCCGGCAGCCGACCATGCGCGGGACGAGAACTCTCTCCCCGCGTTGTGGGAGCACAGCCGGTTGCAGTGCGGGCGCCTCCTGCTGCGGTGGGCGCGCGATCCGGTAACTCTGATCCAGGCGTTGATCTACCCGGCGCTGACGCTGGTGATGTTCCGGATCGTGCTCGGGGACAGCATCACCGCCGCGACCGGGCAATCGTCGATCTTCGGTACCGTTCCCATGATCGTGCTGGTGGGCGCGATGTTCGGGTCGGTGGTGAGCGCGGTCGGGCTGCGCGCCGAGCGCGACTCCGGACTGCTGGGACGCTTCTACACCCTGCCGATCCATCGTTCGGCCGGCCTCGTGGGCCGCCTCATGGCAGAGACGATACGAGTCTTCGTGACCTCGCTCGTGATCGTCGCCGCGGGGATGGTGATGGGTTTCCGGTTCACCCAGGGCCTCGGCGCTTCCGTCCTGCTTTTCGTGGTGCCGCTGATCTTCGGTATCGGCTTCGCGATGATGGTGACGGTGCTGGCAACCGTTCCCGGACGAATTCCCCTGGTGGAACTGGTGTCGATCGTCTGCACGATGCTCATGTTCTTCAACTCGGGATTCGTGCCGGTGATGGCATACCCGACCTGGCTCCAGCCGATCGTGGCCAACCAGCCGATGTCGTGCGCAATCGACACGATGCGCGCGCTGGCGATCGGCGGGCCGGTGGCCGAACCGTTCGTGAAAACGCTTGCGTGGTCGCTCGGAACCGTGGCGGTGTTCCTCGTTCCGGCGATCAGAGGGTACCGGCGCGCGGCGCAGAACGGCTGACGAACCGGGCAGTCCAGGCGGCAGAAAGCAGTGAAGCCTCTCCCACAGGTGGGAGAGGCTTCACGCGTTCACGGTCGTTGTCAGAGGCCGAGGGCCTTCTGCAGTACGGGCCACGAATCCTTCAGGTCGTCCTGCCAGTACTTCCACGAATGAGTGCCGGAGTCACGGAAGTTGTAGGTCGCGGGGATGTCCAGCTCGTCGAGCCGGTCGCGAAGATTGTGAGTGCAGTAATTCGTCGCGGCTTCGATGACACCGCCCACGACCACCTGATTGGCGAGAATCTCCACCTTGCCGTCGATCTCCGGGCCGTAGAGGGTGTCGTACTGTCCGGGCAGTCCGTTGCCGTTGGAGATATAGAGCTCGAGACCCCGAAGTTTCTCGGCGTTGACGTACGGGTCCTTCTCCACCCAGGTCGGATCGTCGGTTTCACCCCACATATTGCGAGTGTCGCCCCCGCCCCACACCTCGGTGGTGATCTTGACGAACTCCTGCCCGATCGGATCGGAGGTCTGCGCACATCCGCTGTAGGCGGCCACACCCTTGTAGAGACCCCCGCCCGCGATCGCGAGCTGGAGCACCGAGGTACCCGATGAGGACAAACCGGCGATCGCGTTCACACCGTTGGTTCCCAGCGCCGCATCGATCAGCGGAGGAACCTCCTTGGTCAGGAAGGTCTCCCATTTGTTCACGCCGAGGGCCGGGTCCTCCTGATTCCAGTCGGTGTAGTAGCTCCACTTACCACCGACCGGCGAGACGACGTTGAGATTCTTGTCCTTGAAGAAGTCGATGGCGTCGGTACGGTAACGCCACGTCGCGCTGTCTTCTCCGCCACCGGCACCGTTGAGCAGGTACAGCGTGGGGCGCGGTTCACTGATGTCTGCCGGACGCCATACGTCGAGCAGGATTTCCTTGTCCATCGAGGCCGAGTAAACGTAGACCAGCAACTGCTGCTCGTCGTACTTTTCGATGCGGCTGATGTGCGATCCGTTCTCGCTCGTCACCGACTCGAGCGGCTGCAGGGTGTCCGCGACCGGATCAGCCGCTGCCGGGGAGACCAGCAGAGCGGAAGAGAACAACGCGCATGCTGCGCCTGCAGTCAGGACGCGAAGTCGTCCGGATCCTCGTCTCGGATGCTTCATACGGTTCTTTCACCTTTTTCGGGTTGGACAGCGTGGTCGACATCAACGGCGCCTCGTCCGAGGCGAGTACGAACGGAACGTACCCGATCGCAGCCTACGTACAGTTACATGCGTCGCATTCCAGCGGCAACTTGTTACACCACATTCCGTTTGAGGTAGTGGTCGAGCACGGGGCCGATCTCCGCGAGCGCCTCCGTCGAGGTCATGTCGTCGTGGCTGAAGTCGATCGGTACATCGGTGACATGTCCGGTCACGAGGTGAGCCCACCGCTTCGCCGCTGCGTGCCGGGCGGGCGGATGGTTGGCTGCACTGAAATACAGGATGTCACCGTCGAACGTTCCCGGGAGATGCGATGCGATCAGTTGTCCCGATCGGACGGCGCTTCGGTACAAGTTGCGGAAACGCTCGAGGGTGAGCGCGCTGAGCGCAGTCACGTCCTGTGCCATCGTGTCCCAGAGTCTTCGGATGTGTTCGTCGGACAGGGCAGCCACATCGTCCGAGTCCTCGAGCATCACGCCGATCTGTGCGAGGTTGGCGCGAATGGCACGGCGGAACTCCGCTGCCTCGAGATCCCAGTGGCTGTCCAGCATCACGAGGCTTTCCACGAACTCGCCCTGCTTCTGCAACTTCACGGCGACTTCGTGTGCCACCACTCCTCCGAGCGACCATCCCATCAGGTTGTACGGTCCCTCGGGCTGCGCCGTCCTGATCTCCCGGAGATAGTCGTCCGCCATCTCCGCGATGGTTCCGGGAAGGTAGTCGTTGTCCGACAGTGCGCGCGTCTGTATCCCGTACAGGGGCCGATCGTCCACGAATCCGGTCAGGCCCGAGTAGGTCCACGCGAGTCCGTACATCGAATGGATGCAGAACAACGGGTTTCCGGAACCGTGCGTACGGAACGGCAGCAGAACCTGTACGGCGCCGTCCGTGAGCGGATCGAAGTCCTCCTCGCTCCCGGCATCGGTTTCGATGCGGTGCGCGAGTGCAGCTACCGAGGAGTCGGTGAACAACCACTGGACCCGAACTTCGACCCCCGTCTCCTTCTGCAGCCGGCTGGCGACCTGCGTCGCGACCAGGGAGTTGCCTCCGAGGGCGAAGAAGTTGTCGTCGAGACCGACACGCTCGAGGCTCAACACGTCCGCAAACGTCGACGCCACACTCTGTTCGACGGTTGTCTGCGGCGCCCGGAATTCGCGAGCCTCGAAGGTGGGGGAAGGCAACAACTTGCGGTCCAGCTTGCCCGACGAACCCAACGGCAACTCGTCCAACAGCACGAACGCCGACGGCACCATATACCCAGGCAACAACCCCGAGACACACCGCGCCAACTCGTCCCGATCCACCGCTGCCCCGGCACCGGGCACCACATA
>Ga0233386_1000119_pt1 | contig 26268 bp, 13 predicted proteins | sample ElkDunMinimDraft_17_FD_191544 | JGI IMG/M metagenome (GOLD analysis project Ga0233386, IMG submission 191544) | Fecal eukaryotic communites from dung pellets of Tule Elk in California, USA - Elk Dung G4 | ecosystem: Host-associated > Mammals > Digestive system > Large intestine > Fecal | place...
CTTGTATCTTGTATCTTGTATCTTGTATCTTGTATCTTGTATCTTGTATCTTGTATCTTGTATCTTGTATCTTGTATCTTGTATCTTGTATCTTGTATCTTGTAGGAGGGATAATTAGACTATAAATTTATATATGTATGGACAAGAAGATGGACATAGATTATGGACATTCTTCCTGGCTATCAAGGACAATAAGAAAAAAAAAATGTAAATATAGATATCTAAACTTAATTTAGGGGGGGGGTATTAATAGTGAGATATTATTAAAAGGATAAAAAAAATCTTATTGTAATAATAGAATAATAGCAGCTATCAGCTATATATATATGTATGAATTATAAAGCTATCTGTGTATATATACATAGCTTTAATTAAAAATATGCTGATGGTTTTAAATATATATATGGATAATATAATATATATTAAAAAAATAAATTGTTATTCGAAAAAAAGATGACTAACATTATTAGGAGTAATTTTCAAGATCATCCTTTTCACTTAGTGTCTCCATCACCATGACCCTTATATACAAGTGTTTGTTTATTTAATTTAACAACAACTGCAGCATTATCTTTACATAATTTTAATAATGCCTATTATTTATTTTATATATCTTTAATCTTGGTAGTTTCTTCTATGTGTTTTTGATTTAGAGATATTATATCTGAAGGAACATATCTAGGAGATCATACTTCAGCGGTGCAAAGAGGATTAAATTTAGGTATTTTCTTATTTATAGTAAGTGAAGCTCTACTTTTTTTAGCGATATTTTGAGCTTTCTATCATAGTGCATTGGGACCTAATATAGAATTAGGAGCTCAATGACCTCCTATGGGTATAGAATCTGTAAATCCTTTTGAATTACCTTTACTTAATACAATAATACTTCTATCAAGTGGTGCAACAATAACTTATGGTCATCATTCATTAATACATGGGGGAAGAAAAGGAGCTTTATATGGATCAATATTTACTCTATTATTAGCAATAATTTTCACATGTTTCCAAGGGGTAGAGTATAGTGTAACATCTTTTACTATTAGTGATAGTATTTTTGGATCATCTTTCTATTTTTCTACAGGTTTCCATGGGTTACATGTAATAGTAGGTACTATTTTTTTAGCTGTAGGATTCTGAAGAATTTATTCATATCATTTAACAGATCATCATCATTTAGGATTTGAAGGAGGTATATTGTATTGACATTTTGTGGATGTAGTTTGATTATTTTTATATATCTCAGTGTACTATTGAGGAGCTTAAATATTCATCGCATACTTCTACTGACTGCTTTATATATCATAAGGTATGTATGTCTGTCTGTTTATCTGTTGTTTACCTGTCTTTATTAAAAGGAATTTAATATAAGGGATTTTAGTATAATTGGTAATACAAATGACTTTTAATCATTTCTATAGGGGTTCGAGCCCCCTAAATCCTAACAAGAAAGTAAGCTTTTGTAATTAAGTAAGTAAGTAGGTAAGTAAGTGGGTGAGGTGAGTAAGATAACTTATTAGTTAATTACTGTGGGTATTTGTATTTGTATTTGTATTTGTATATGTATTTGTATTTGTATTTGTATTTGTATTTGTATTTGTATTTGTATTTGTATTTGTATTTGTATTTCTTCATATGAAGGAGGAGCCAGCAATATCTCTGCTTGGTTCGCAGGAGTCTCCTCCTCTCCTCCTCGGAGAAGTAAGCATTCATATTTGATATTAGATATAGTTAGTTTTAGTTTTATTTTTCTTTTTGCTCATTATATTTAAAAACGAGTATCGTTTAATGGTAGGACTACTGCCTTCCAAGCAGTGTGTGTCGGTTCGAATCCGACTATTCGTATTATTATAGCTTTGGTTAGCTAAAGTCATCATTGATATTATGCAGTACTTCATAGATATGGTGTGGTATACTAGGTATAGTAGTAGCAGGCACTACTGACATTACAGCAACCTCCAGCCAGCCTGTTTATAATTTACTATATTGTATTATATATATTATATAACTGTAATATAATAGGTATTTGTAGGTAGTTCTAGCTTTGACTTGTGAGGGTTTACTTGCAAGGATATCTTGCTTTGGAACAAAGGTTGGTTGGGAGCTATAAAGTAGTGTGCAGCAAGATGCGTACCAGGAGTATGAGTGCTCCTGGTTCACATATCATAAGACAGACATGTTAAATAAATCAGTAGGATGATGATGATGATGATGATGATGATGATGATGATGATGCACTTATAATGTAAGGATAAGTCGTCACCTTAGTAGTTTAAGATCTAGTAACTTAATTGGTAAAGAGCTTTCTTGTCACGGAAGTTGCTGCCGGTTCGAATCCGGTCTAGTTCGGTTCGTATTGTATAGTTTGGATAATAGTGGTTATATTAAAGTAATATAGCTATTACTCTGTCTAGCTAGTGTAGCTAGCGAGGGTTTGTTAGCAAGAAAAAAAATAAATCCTTCCTTTACGACAGACTTATTTTTTTTTGCTTAAATTAAGGAAAAGTTTCCATGGGTAGGGTAAGATGTTTGCTAAACATTGTGTATTTGCATCTGTGGGTTCGAATCCCTCCTTTTCCGATTTGTTTAAAATATATATTTAAGTGGTTATTATGAAGGGTAAGGTCAAGTAAGCAGTATACAGTTTTGTTTTGTGTTTGTTTAGGAGAAGAGTATATAGGAGTGAGTGAGTCTTTATGGAAGGTGCTACTTCGTACTTCGTACTTAGTAGTTTGTACTTCGTAGTGGAGTGAATCCTCCTTCAGCCTCCTTCAGAGGAGGGGAGTATGCAGTATGATTGGAGGCATGTATAATTTATATGTAATATATATTCTATTATTATTTACAATATAATTTATTAACATGTCGAGATGTAGAATGGAGGGAGGACACCAGGCTGGGAGTACACCACTAAATAGAGGGAGTAGTAGGATATACTAGTCGCAGGGGCTCTATTTACACCATTTTATGTCTAGTTAGAAAGCCAGGGTCCATTCCATTCCATTATAATTCTTTAGGGCTAATACTATACATAAGTAATTAGGTGAGCGGACGCGTAGGAGGTGTAGTAAAAGAATATAGTTTAATGGTAAAACAAAAAGCTTCAACCTTTAAGTTCTTAGTTCGAATCTAAGTATTCTTGATGATTCAACCAAAGATCTTATATTAGATCTTTGGTGGTTGAAACCATTGTATTAAGTGAGGGACATTTACAAGTCTTTAAATGTATAAGGTTCAAGTAGTAGAATACTACTCAATAAGTAGAGTTTTCCTCTTCCAGCTACAAGAGGAAGTAGTCTTCAGCAGGTGTGCAAGGATTTTTCCTCAAGTAGTAGTAGTAGTAGTAGTAGTAGTAGTAGTAGTAGTAGTAGTAGTAGTAGTAGTAGTAATACTACTGGAAGTCCTCAAACAAAGATAAGATCGGAAAAATTTATAAAGCTAAATTTGTCGCGGTGCGGTAGATTAAAAGGTATTTTAATTATTATATATCGATCCTATGAGTAAAAGGGTGAGGGACTGAGCTAGTAAGTTACTGAAGACTAGGTTTCTAGTTATACTTGTAGTAATTGGAAGATAAGGTCCTAGGTACTAGTAGTAAGCAGTAACCCCGTAAATACAAAATAAATAGGTAAAAAAAAGCATAAAATATGAATAATTTATTTTTGATATATGAAACATTTACAAATGGTTACATAGCAAATATATTAGATATAATATCTATATTAGCAGTATTTTGTGGAATATCTGTGATTATTAATAAAAATCCGATAATTTCAGTCTTATTTTTAATAGGTCTATTTGCTAATATTTCCTGTTATTTAATAATATTAGGTTTGAGTTTTATAGGACTATCATATTTGATTGTATATATAGGAGCTGTATCTATTTTATTTTTATTTATTTTAATGTTGATAAATATTAGAATAAGTGAATTACAAAGTAATACTAGTAATAGTATACCTTTAACAATTATAATTGGAATTTCAATTAGCTATTCATTATTTAAATTATTACCTTACGATATAGCTGTTTTAAGTAATTTCAATAATAATAATATAAATAATAATCTATATAATTATTATACAAGTAAAGATAATAACTTTAGTCTTAGTGGTATACTAGGTAGTGTTAAAAGAGGGGCGGAAGGAGATTATGTAAATAATCCTATATCAGTAAGTCCAAATAATGACTTATTATTTGTGACAAGTAAAATATGAGATGGAAATTTGGCAGAAAGTAATCATATGACCACAATAGGTAATATAATGTATACAAATTATAACATATGATTAATTATAGCTAGTTTTATATTATTATTAGCAATGGTAGGAGCCATAGTAATAACAATAAAACAAAGAGATTAATAAAGTAAATATAGTATAAAAGAAATTAGCTCAATGGTAGAGCAACCGTTTTACACACGGAAGGTTGGGTGTTCAAATCACCTATTTCTTAAGCTAAGTAAATGAGATTCTTTAACTTAAGTGGTAAAGTACGTTTTTGATAAGAATGGTATCCAAGTTCAAGTCTTGGAAGAATTAAAGGGAATTGACCGAGTGGTTTAAGGTGGCTAATTTGAGCTTAGTTGTGGTTAATCACCATCATGGGTTCGAATCCCATATTCTCTGAAAGTAGTGAAATGTAAATTAATAAAGTACAATATAATATTAGCTATGTATAAAATAGAGTATAGTATATAATATACTTATATTATATATATAATATTGTTGTATTATATTATATTGTATTGTATTGTAAAAAGTTAACTTTTAGGAGGAAAGTGGTATGGATAGAGGTAAGTCTTATCTCTATCTAGATCACATAATATCAACCTCATTAGGTCAAGTAGAGCAGAAGGCTTGCTGCTTCTAGTATTAAAGGTTTTAGTTCGGGCGTAGCTACTAAAAAGGGGGTCATTTTTATTAATTAATTGTAATTTGTTGCTGCTTATTTCATAGAAGCAGCGCTAGGGAGCAAGTATTTATACGGCCAACCTAGACAGGGTGGTGGAAAAAATAATTTATTTAATTTGTATCTGTATAATGGTAAACTAACTTGCTGCATTTTAGTCTTTTTATTAAGTATTTTCTTATGCCTAGATAGAGATAGGCATGGTTAGGTGGGAGGTAGTACCACCTAGTAGTGGTGAAACTAAGGGTCGTACTACTACCTAGTAGTAGTATTAGTATTAGTAGTAGTAGTAGTAGTAGTAGTAGTAGTAGTAGTAGTAGTAGTAGTAGTAGTAGTAATAGTTAAAAGAAGTCAATACAGCTTTCTGGAAGCTTAAGCGAACTTCGCGTAAGTTAGAAGTTAGCTATAGATAGGAAAGAAGATCCCAGTCAGTCCCTTTCGGAGGATTATGGTGATATGAAATTATCATAAATAATTGTTAATTTAGTAGTTAGGGAGCCTCCCTAACTATCCGGAGGGGGTTTAAATAGATACCCTAACTACTTACTAAATTAACACGGGTTATGGTCTAATTGGTTATGATTTTCCATTTGGGATGGAGAGATTCTGTGTTCAAGTCACAGTAACCCGAATATTCAATAAAAATTATTAAATTCTAAAGTAGACAAAAAAATTTGTTTTTCTCTTTGTTTTTCTACAAAGACCGGCGGAAATATATCCGCCTACAAAGACAAAGACAAAGACAAAGACAAAGACAAAGACAAAGACAAAGACGGATATATTTGGAGCCGACAAAAACAAATAAAAGTATCTTTGTGTCTTTGTGTCTTTGTGTCTTTGTGGAAAAAAGACGGCTCTTTTTTGTCTTTTTTGTCTTTTTAGGAGCCGACAAAATTAAAGGCAATAGAAAGCTTGCAGAGATGTTAATGTTAATCATTACAATAAAAAAAATATAAATGATATAAATGTGTGTTTATATATATAATATATATATATAAGTATATAAAGAGACTTTTATGGAATTCTAGCTATGTATTAAAGAGTGAAAGATATGTCTTACCTAATAATGTATATATTTACTAATGAATGTAAATATATATAGTATAAATTTATATATTCAATATTAATAATATTGAATTTATTAGGTTTTTTTTGGTGTGGAAGCCAGTATGGTGTAACAACTGTATACAACAAATATATGAACTCTTAGAGAAATTATTTAATAAACGAAGTGAAGTGAAATATCTTATTAACTTCAGGAAAAGAAATCAAACGAGATTCTATGATTAGTGTGAATGAAAATAGAGTAGCCTATTTAAATAAGTAGAATGGCTTTGAAGCTGTTTGAATATTATGGGGAACCTTCCTCAAAGGCTAAATATAATACATAAGCGACAGTGAAAAGTACCGTGAGGGAAAGAGTAGAAATGGGAGTTTTATAAGCAGCTCAAGGTGTGAAAACCGAGAGCGTACCTTTTGCATAATGGGTCACCAAGTTAACATTAGATGCGAGTATATTTAATTTAATTTATTAAGTGGGGAAGGATGTATGTGTAAAAGTAGAGTTTAACATGACCCTTACCTGCTGCGCGCTGCTAATATATAATCCTCTATATAAGTAGAAGGAAGTAGTTAGTAAGCAATAAAGAGAATATGCAAAGTTAAACCGATCATTAAAATAATGAAAAGTGTCTAAAGTTAGACCCGAAGGCTAGTGATCTTACTATAGTCAGGACTATAAAGGTCCGAACGGGTTATCGTTGCAAAGATATCCGAAGAACTATGGTAAGTAAGTGAAAGACAATTCTGACTAGCATAGCTGGTTTTCTGCGAAACCTATAAAAGTAGGCAATTAAAGTAAAATCTTAGTAGGTACAGAACTTAATCTTAGGCAAGATGTAAAATTTCAATTGAATTTGTCGCTTGCGGTAAATTCAATTGAAATGCATTTTATTTTGTATACATCGGGGGGTCGTGAAGATTCTACCGGTGAGTATGTAGACTCGGAATGACAAAGATGGATCTAGAATTATCGGACATAGAATGATAAGGTTGTATGTCAAAAGGGAAACAGCCCAGAACAAGAGTTAAGGTTCCAAAATTATTATTGAGTGAAATAAAGAAAGTTTTTATCTAAGACGACAAGAAGATGGGCTTGGAAGCAGCCATAATTTAAAGATCTCGTAAAAGAGCACTTGTTTAATTTTAAAAGCATCTAAAATTTAACGGATCTAAATAATATACCGAAACCTTGTCCATTTAGGACAATAATAAATAAATTAATGTTATCTAATGGGGTAGCAGAACGTTGAGTGAACATTAGACGTTTCTTTTTCAAAGAAAAATATAGGAGAACTCAAGTGATAATGGTGACATGAGTAACAAAAAAGATAATCTCGCCTAAAGCTTATGGTTAAAATGAAGTAACGGCCTCTAAGTTAAGTATCTGAAGATAGTGACGATGAGAGAATCTTATTACTTAAATAGTTAATACATAGTAAATAAAAACTTTTATTACTATACGACGAAGTATAACATTTTGTATAAGTGTAAAATGTGCAGGAAAAATAAGTAATTATTTCTTTTTATACCAATAAACTAAAAAGATGAGGTATTTAAATAAATATAAACCGTACCTAAAATCTGAATCAAGTAAGCTAGTAGAGAATACGAAGGCGCAATTGAGATAACAATCATAAAGGAACTCGGCAAACTAACTACCGTAACTTCGGGATAAGGAGGGCTCAGTATTCTTGAAAAAACGAGAAATAACGAAGAAGCATGAAATAATGTTGTACGACTGTTTAATTAAAACAAAGCACTTTGCAAAAAGATGATAAGTCTAAGTATTGAGTGTGAGTTCTGCCCGGTGCCGGCTGGTTAACGAATTTTCTAAATTGTATAAAATTTGGTTTTAGAGGAACCCCCGGTAAAAGGCGGCCTTAGCGTGAGGGTCCTAAGGTAGCGAAATGCCTTGGCCGTTAAATGCGGTCTTGCATGAATGATGTAACGATACAACAGCTGTCTCTATGATTGACTCAGTGAAATTGGAATAACTGTGCAGATACAGTTTACCTCTAGGTAGACGAGAAGACCCTATGCAGCTTTACTGTTACTAATTATTGAGTATGATATGAAACTTTTAAGTGTAAAAGGTAATCGATTAGATAAAAATGAAACACCTTTATTTTTCGATCATATTATAAACCTTGAATAAAGGAACAATTGTTAAGAGACAGTTTATGCGGGGCACAGGCCCCATAAAGAGTAAATGGGTGTGTCTAAAAATTATAATATATGTTTGCAATTTTTATTTTTCCTTTTCTGGTAAGCCTTATTATTTAAACAATATAATAAGGGGGATTAGCAGGGAAGGGAATTCTTAGATATTCTAAGTTAAATCAAATTTCAATGATTCATATAGTATTTATATGTATATATATATATGTATATTATACTTGTTGGGTACAGTATAAAAATATATGATTAAATAATAATCATATACCTTTTATGAAAGTAGGTAAGATTTTGTTTATGGTGAAAATAGATGTAAAAAAAAAAATAAAAAAATATTATGATTTTCTTCAGGGATTTCAGCTGCGCATATTTTTTTTATATGCGCAGAAGTCCATAGCCATATTGGTTGTAGAGTTCAATCTAATATTTTTTTCTAGTTATTATTAATAGTAAGATGTTAAGAATAATCATGTTTATTACTTAAAAAGCTTAATGGCTAAATCTTGCCTTACTGTTTGATTAACAACAAATCTTACAGTCGCGTAAGCGGGGCATAGGATCACAAGATGCAAAAAGGAAAGATCTTGGATTATAGGAAAAGCTACGCTAGGGATGTTTGTCCTTCAATATTTTTAATTAGGGTCGTATGTATGTATGTATGTATGTATGTAGGTATGTATGTATGTATGTATGTATGTATGTATGTATGTAAGGCCTTTAAGTAAAAACTATTGAGTATAAATTGGGTTAATTTCAAAGATTACTTTTATAACTAAAGTAAATTTGAAGCGAAATTTATCTTAGCATGAGTGGTTCTGAAGGATGGATAATAGTTATGACTAGTAAATCCAGATAGAGAATCTAAAAAGATAAGATCGTTCAACGACTATAAGGTGAGTAATGCTAACAATAATCCTTTATTAATACCCAACTTTCTTTTTTATTATGTATTTATGAAAATATAAATATTAGTAAATAAAGTGTTAAAATGTATGCTACGCAGACTAATTATAAAGATGCTAATAGTAGTAATAAAAATATTAATACTACTCTTACTAGTACTAAGAGTACTCTTAGTGATACTACATTTATTAACCTGAAAACGAAAACGAAAACGAAGGCTATTACAATTGCTAGAAAAAGAAAAACAAAAACTACTCTTAATAAGACTAAGACTAAGACTACTTTTATCAGTGAATGTATAAAGGGGGTACTTATACGAAGAAGAAGTACTGCTATATTTAGTAAATATATAAATAATGAGGATTATTATTCAGGTAAATTAAGACCTTTTAAGGTAAGAAATAATTATTGAGGAGAAACAAAATATTTCCCTGCAGTATCTAGAGAATGAAAAAATACTATTTATGTTTTTAATAAAAATAATATGAAAAATTTCCCTGTATATGATATAAATATTAATTCTTTAATTAAAGATTATTTTAATTTACAATTTAAAAATAAATTTCTTTTTAATAAATTTAGAGGTCGTAGACATAGACGTTTGTCTATGAATAAAATATTTGTGAGCAAAGCAGAAATAAAGCATACTAATACTAAAGCTATCTTAACTGTATATACATATAATCGAGAAAAGGTATCTTTACTTAGAAATATAAAAAGATTAAAAAAATCTTTTTATAAAAAACTAATATCCTTATTAAATAAAAGTAAAGAGTATAAACTTGCTTTTATTAAGAATAAGGCAGATAAAATTACTATATCTGACTTAGGTGAAGGAGCTGCTCCAGCTGTAGGAGGATCAGCAGGTGAGGTGGCATTAGATCAAACTACTAAGGCAGGAGTTTTAGCTATACTATATAAAGAATTATTACTTCTTAGAAAATATAAATTAAGATTAAGTCTTAATAAATCTAAATTTGAAGAAAAACTTTTGTATAAATTAAATAATTTAATAATGAAATATTATAATAAAAAAGTAGAATTTAATATTGTAAATCTAAAAGCTTTAATCCTTCATAGTGATTTTTTTACTAGGATCTTATCAGTAAAATTTAAAAACAGGAATGCTAAATTAATGAGATTAATAAGGATTATATTAAATAAGGCAGTTTTACCTAGAGTAAATAGTATTAAGGAAAGAAGTAGAGTAATTAAAAGTGTAAATTTAAATTTGTTAGCAAATAAATTTGATATATTCAATGTTAGTTATATTTTAGCAGGAGCTGCAGCTACTGCTGAAAAAAAAGATAATAATTTATCTGAATTATTAAATAGATTATATTATAATGTTTTATTAAAAGACAAAAATAATAAGGACAAGGCGCAAGCTCTTCAGAATAATAATAAGAATAGTAAGGCGCAAGCTCTTGAATTTGAAACTTATGACAAAATATATGAAATCATATTTAATTCTATAAATTATAAAAATATGGGAGGTGTAAGATTAGAAACTAAAGGTAGATTAACTAGACGTTATAGAGCAGACAGAGCTCAATTTAAAGTAAGATGAAAAGGAGGATTGAAAAATATTGATGCATCTTTTAAAGGATTATCAACTGTAAATATGAGAGGTTATGCTAATGCTAATGTAGAGTATTCAATATTTACATCTAAACGTCGTATAGGAGCTTTTGCAGTAAAAGGTTGAATAAGTGGTAAGTAGTCCCTTCTTAAAGGTCGGTAAAATAAGTTAGTAATAGTAGTAGTAATTCGGAGCAAGATGTTGTATTTTGTACTTTATACTTTGTGTTTTTTGTGCTGACTTCGTAGCAGAAGAAGTACGAAGTATTTCATAGCAGTACGCAGTAATTTCATAGCAGTACGCAGTAATTTCATAGCAGTACGCAGTAATTTCATAGCAGTACCACTATAAAAGAATATATATAAAAAAGAAATGAAGAAATAGTCTGAACCATTATGTGAATAGTGGAAGTAAATTATTATGATAACAATTTGAACAGGCTAATTTGCGCAAGAGTGTACAAAATGAGTGCGCGGTTTGGCACCTCGATGTCGGCTTAACTTATCCTCATGGATGCAGCAACTATGTAGGGTACGACTGTTCGTCGATTAAAAAGTTACATGAGCTGGGTTAAATACGTCGTGAGACAGTATGGTTTCTATCTTCTAGGGGGAATTAGAATATAATAAGAATTAACCTTTGTACGAAAGGAACACGGGGTACCGCTGTTAAATCTTAATTGGTCTAGCAGTTTTATTAACCTCTGGTTTGCCTGTTGTTTATGTGCCCGATATATATCCTAGTAGGATATTTAATGTCGAGGGTGTTATAGTCACTTAAGTAATTCTTAGCATAGGCATGGCAGGAAAGCTAAGTTAGTCAAAGATAAGTGCTGAAAGCATATAGGCACGAAGCTTATCTTAAGATATTTCTTAAATATACGTAATATAATATTACATTAATAGGCTTAGTTTTGTAATAGTTGAGAGATTTTTAGATACTAAGTACTAATTTTATAAAAAACTAAATTTTCACTTATATCTTATATTTTAATGTAAATGATGACAAGCAAGACATATATTGCCTAATTAGCATAGAAGTAATGCGTTTGTTTTGTAATCAAAGGAGGCAAGTGCGATTCTTGCATTGGGCTGTGCTAACTAGTAGCGGACATCTTGCCTAATAAAAAGAGTCGTTTGATATTTATATTTATATTTATATTTATATTTATATTTATATTTATATTTATATTTATATTTATATTTATATTTATATTTATATTTATATTTATATTTATATTTATTTTTTTAGTAATAAAAAGAGGCAAGTGCGATTCTTGCATAGGGGCTGGCCGGCTTGCTTGCTGGCTTGCTTCCTTGCTATAACAACTTAATATCAGAGCAGCAGTACTGCTTCGTCGTAGCTTCGCAGCAATACTTCGTAGGAAAGACGACTGCGAAGTATAGAAAGCAGCAATAATAATGAATGTAGGGAGATTAAGGATTAGTAGTCAAGTGGTATGACATAGCTTTTTCGATGCTAGGATCGCGGGTTCGAATCCCGCCTAGTCTAAAACTGTTTATTATAATATGTTTGTTATGTCATGTTATATAATATGATATTCTTATATATATATGTAATATAATATTAATATGAGAGGCTATAGCTCAATCGGTAGAGCATACCACTCATAATGGTACTTGTAAGTGTTCAAGTCACTTTAGCCTTAAAACTAACTAAGTATACCAGATATACACTGTTCTGTTCTGTGGTTATGCTACTTTGGCTGTTGCATGCTTTGCATGTGCAGCCCTGCCTCTAGCCAGGCTGTACTAGGTAGTAGTACTATGTATGGAATAGGCTGTTGGTGATTTAAGTTGTAAAGATAAAGTAAATTAAAGATATAATTTAATATACAATGAATAACGCACAGCATCCTTAATGAAATGATGCGGGTTAATGTAATAGAAACATATTTGGCTCATGACCAAAAGATATAGGTGCAACTCCTGTACCCGCGTATTATAGCTGTAGTTAGTAAAAAAAAAAGATGCTTCGGACATCTGCTTCGTTGTAGTGGCTTAGTTCAAGCTTACAGTATGTAATAGATACAAACAGGCAGGAGTAAAACGCTGCATATTTCATAGAAGCAGCAGTTGATGGAGCTAGTAGTATCCAGGCAGGCAGGACAATGTTTGACTGGACTGGACTAAAAATTTTAAATCCGAGTGATGGAATGGTAGACATAACATGCTTAAGTTATGTGGGCTAAATAATGCTGTGAAGGTTCAAGTCCTTCTTCGGATAAATTTAAATGAAATACTGGCTGTTGTTGGACTTTACGAATAAAGATTATCTAAATCTATAATAGTACTCTTAACTTTTTTTTTTATTAGGAGTGACTTCTGACTTCTTATTTCGTCGAACTGTAGTTATTTTTTTTAATGAAATAAAGTTAGTTGTATTTTAGTAATTGCCCATAGTTATATTAAATATATATATATAAGATAAGGTATATTAGTATAGGTACTATATATTGCTTTAGAGGTTTTGTTTTATGTTTTATGTTTCATGTTTCACAGGGGGGTACTTTATATGAGGTGATCGGTTGTTAGTTGGTAGTGTAGTAGTACATAGGGCGGACTGACATTGTAGCAAGCAAATAATGTACGCAAGCTGTGAGGGCATAGGTAGGAATAAGAGTGTAAAGTTTATAATAATTTATATGAAGGGGGTATAGTATAACGGTAGTACATCAATCTTGCTCATTGAGTGTCAAGGTTCGAATCCTTGTATCTCCATAAATGTTTTGTTTTTAATAAATGTCGCGGACATGTTTTGTGAAAGTTTTGCGGTTAAGCGCAGCAAAGCGCTGCTGTAAAAAAAAAATACAGCGTTGCATGCATGTGCGAAGCAAGGATTGTTTTGTTTAACATGTTGTTATTAACTTGTCAGTGTGTTTGTTGTCGTTTTCTAGGCTAATAAGTAGGATGTCGATGGTAAATATGAGTGCTTTTTATTTGTTTGCTTAAAAAAACGTATTGAATATTGTTTGCTTACATTGCACCAGCAAAATTATTACTGGTTTCTACTACGAAGTCAGCAAGCAGCAAAAGTACTGCTTTGCTGCTTGCTTCGCAGAAGGAGTATGTATGTATGTATAGCTGTTAGTTAGTTAGTTAGTTAGTGGGTAAATATTCTTCATTCTAATTCTTAAGCTTTATAAGTAAAGAAATAGTGGGCCTGAGAAGCTCAATTGGTAGAGCGGAACATTGAAGCTGTTTTGGTTGTAAGTTCAAGTCTTACCTTAGGCATTAAAATATGAATGGGTGTGTTGGAATTGGGTAGACAAGCTTCGTTTAGGCCGAGGTGACTTAATTGTCGTGCAAGTTCAAGTCTTGTTGCCCATAATATAGAGAGTATGAAATGAAATACTATCTTGTAGACTAACGGGTAAGTCATAAATTTTTGATATTTACAATTGAGTGTTCGAATCACTCCAGGATAATTATAATTTCACGAGTGAGCTGTTTGTACAATTAGCAGCTGCTGTTTGTTCTATGAAGTAAGAAGCCAGCCTATTTTATTAGAGCAAGCAGAACAATTTATTACTAGGTATAATTTAAATTTGTCGCGGTGCGGTAGCGCGGTGCGGTAGATTTTATCTTTTGTTTATTATGATATACTGATTGTATGAAGGAAGGGGTCCTTGTCCTTTTTTAAGCTGGCAAATGTATATTTGTGTAATAATGATATTATGATGCTGCGCCTGTAACCAGTTAGCTATCTTGCTTTGTATTAACTAGGACGACAAGCTAACTTGTATTGTTAATGATATTAATATAATAAATATACTGTGCTGGGGTTGGTTTCGTAGGAGAACTATGCTGTACAATGAATAATGATTTCTTACTTTATATAGGTGGAATGCGGTTACTTCGTAATTCGTCCAGAGGACTCCCTCCTCTGGAGGAATTGAAAACTAAGCTTGGGTGTAATTAAGGAGGGCGGGTTAGGTGTGCTATTTCGTAGTAAGAGTTATGTTGGTTTGCATCCATCCGTCCATCCATCCATCCATCCATCCATCCAGCATTTTATGTGGGGTGGCGGCAGGCTGTTAAATGCTAAGGTTGGTCAATATAGAGGTTAACTAGTTTGTATATTATATGAAATTAATTCCTAATTAAGATGATGCTAGGATAGGTTGACATATGAGGATAATATAGCTCAATGGTAGAGCGACTGTATGTGGCACAGTAGGTTCTCTGTTCAAATCAGAGTATTGTCCCATTATATTATAAATATTAATATTTATATATATATATATAAATATATATATATTATATATTATCTGTGAGTGATGTATTTATCTATAAATCATAAAAGACGGATGTTTGTTTGTTTGTTTGTTTGTTTGTTTGTTTGTTTGTTTGTTTGTTTGTTTGTTTGTTTGTTTGTTTGTTTGTTTGTTTGTTTGTTTGTTTGTTTTAGAAGGCTTTGCTACTGCAAATGGTAGCAGCTTTGTTTTTTATGAGCTGTATAATGTGCAGCAGGCAGAATGAAGCTTGCTGGAGTGAGCTTCAAGATTATAATAATATGAAGGTAGGTTACTCTAAAATAAGTATAATATTAAAACTTGTAATGAATAATAGTATCCAAATATATTATGTAATGTAAGCCCGGGTAGTTTAAAGGTAAAACTTTAATTTCATACATTAAAAATGAGAATTCGATTTTCTCCCCAGGCTGGCTGTGTATTGTATTAGTTTGACGGAGTAAAATAAGAGGGGAGGGTATATGGTCCGGAAAGATAGAGAGAGGTAGGTTCTGTATATGGTACCTTTTTGTCTAAATGAGGCGGAATATAGAGAGATGTTTAGCAAAGATGAGGGGGTAATTAATATTATAATCTATAAATGAGATAAATCTCTCATTTCTTTATTATTAAATTAATAAAATAATCTTATTGTAATAATAGAATAATAGCAGCTATCAGCTATATATATATGTATGAATTATAAAGCTATCTGTGTATATATACATAGCTTTAATTAAAAATATGCAGATGGTTTTAAATATATATATGGATATGGATAATATAATATATATTAAAAAAATAAATTGTTATTCGAAAAAAAGATGACTAACATTATTAGGAGTAATTTTCAAGATTCCCTTTTTCACTTTGTGTCTCCATCACCATGACCCTTATATATGGGAGTTTGTTTCTTTAATTTAACAACAGCTGCAACATTATCTTTAGATAATATTAATAATGCCTATTATTTATTTTATATATCTTTAAGCTTAGTAGTTTCCTCTATGTGTTTTTGATATATAGATCAGAAGTTTCAAGGTAAATTTTTCACAAATAATATGTCAGCAGTGCATAAAAAAGTAATTAATTTTCCCCGTATTTCGTTAGAATTAAGAAAAAATTTATTTGATTTCTTTACTCTTAAAGTTTTGCCTAACTGTGCATTTATTGTTATCTTATTCTTCATTAGAAGAACTTATTTAAAAACACCTTTAGAAGATATATTAAAGGTTACTTTGTCGGCAGAGCCGGTCCATAATATTTTTATTTGTTTGTTTATATTTTTATGTGTTTATATGCTTAAGAAGTATATAATTAAGTTTTAAAAAAAAATCTGAATGGAATGCTTTCGGACTTTTATTGCAATATGTAAATATTATTCTAAATTAACGTACTATAATCACAATTCTAACTCTAAATCGGCAGAACCTAAATTAGCTTCAGCTGCTTCATCTCTAGCAATACCTATAGTAGTAGCAGTTTCTCCGACAAGAGAAGCCTTAGCTGAAGCTAGGAGCCATGATAGTACTATACACAGTATACTTATGAATAATATTTTTGAGTATAATTGTATGCAGAAAATGTCTCATCATTTAGATCATCTTGTAAATGAATTCCAAGATATTAGAATAAGAGCAGGGGTTCAATTTAGACGGGATTCTAAAAACCAAAGCTGAATTAGTTGAAACAGATCGTTGTGTATTAAATATAAAGGAAATTTTATATCTATTGGATAGAACATATCAATATAATGTTGTGAATAGACATTATGTTTGTGGTGACATACCTACTGTGATTTTGACAATGCAACATCTTGTATTTAAATATGATCAGTTCAGAAATAAGTTCAGTCTTAGACATGATAGGCTCTTATGGTCGAATACAAATAGGGATCATTATCTTCAAGTTGCTTATTGAGGTCAAACTATGGCTGATGCTAATAAATTAGTAACACAATTAGAGGGGGGAATTAGAGGAATTCTTAGCTTTCTTTTAAAAGATAAGTTAATAATATTAAGACAAAAGAGTAAAATTTAAATAAGAGTGAGTTAAACGACAAATGGTATAATAGGATTTATTTTTTTTTAATAAAAAACGTTCTAATTATTTTAAGGCGTGTTAGTTCAATGGTAGAACAAGGTGCTACGAACACCCATATGTATGTTCGAATCATACATACGCCTACTAATATTCTGAGAAAGAATAAGTAATTATGGACCGGCTCTGCCGACAAAATAAATTATAAAATTCATTCTTTTTATATTAGTATATATGTTTATATATAAATTGGGTAGGATATTTTACGCAAGATGTAAGGTTAGGAGTAATTTTCCCGAGAGGTAGGATTGGGCTTTTTTAATATTAGCGAGTATGTATAAGGAGTGTGGTTGTTGTAACTTCGAGTTTTTTTAGCTGGCTGTGTATTGTATAAACTTAGGAACTAGTGCTAAGGCTAGTGTACCTATATACTCTTAATTCTTTAATAATTTAAATTAAAAAAAAAATACTATGAATATTACTGTGATACTTTTTTTAATAGGTATATTAGGTTTTGTACTAAATAGAAAAAATATTATATTAATGCTTATTTCTATCGAAATAATGTTATTGGCTATAACATTCTTAATATTGGTAAGTTCATTTAATCTTGATGATATAATAGGTCAAACTTATGCTATTTATATAATAGTTGTAGCAGGTGCAGAATCTGCTATAGGCTTGGGAATTTTAGTTGCTTTCTATAGATTAAGAGGAAGTATTGCTATAGAATATAAATAATGTTTTTAAGTATAATAATCTTACCTTTATTAGGGTCTATAGTTTCTGGCTTTTTTGGTAGAAAAGTTGGGGTTAGCGGTGCACAATTGATTACATGTCTAAGTGTAATAACAACTACAATATTAGCTATCTTAGCTTTTTTTGAGGTTGGTTTTAATAATATACCTGTAACTATAAATTTATTTAGATGAATAGATAGTGAATGATATAATATTATTTGAGGATTTCAATTTGATAGTTTAACAGTATCGATGTTAATTCCTGTATTAATAATAAGTTCATTAGTTCATCTATATTCAATAAGTTATATGAGTAGCGATCCTCATAACCAACGGTTTTTTAGTTATTTAAGTTTATTTACTTTCATGATGATAATACTTGTGACAGCTAATAATTATTTATTAATGTTTGTAGGTTGAGAAGGAGTAGGAGTCTGTTCATATCTTTTAGTAAGTTTTTGATTTACTAGAATAGCGGCAAATCAAAGCTCTATATCAGCTTTCTTAACAAATAGAGTAGGGGATTGTTTTTTAACAATAGGAATGTTTGCTATATTATGATCTCTAGGTAATTTAGATTATAGTACAGTATTTTCATTAGCTCCTTATATTAATAGTAAGGTAATTCTTATTATAGGAATATGCTTGTTGATAGGTGCAATGGCTAAAAGTTCTCAAGTAGGATTACATGTTTGATTACCTATGGCGATGGAGGGTCCTACACCGGTTTCAGCCTTAATACATGCAGCTACAATGGTTACAGCAGGTGTATATTTATTAATGCGTTCTTCACCTTTAATAGAATATAATTCAACTATATTATTAATATGTTTATGATTAGGTGCAATAACAACTGTTTTTAGTTCACTTGTAGGTTTATTCCAACAAGATATTAAAAAGGTTATAGCTTATTCCACAATGTCGCAATTGGGAATGATGGTTATAGCTGTAGGTTTATCTTCATATAATGTTGCGTTATTCCATTTAATAAATCATGCTTTTTATAAAGGATTATTATTCTTAGGTGCTGGAGCAGTGATACATGCAGTCGGTGATAATCAGGATTTTAGAAAATATGGTGGATTAATTAAATTTTTACCTTTAACTTATTCTGTTATATTAATAGCTAGTTTAAGTTTAGTGGCATTCCCTTTTATGACTGGTTTTTATAGTAAAGATTTCATATTAGAATCTGCTTATGGACAATTTAGTTTTTCAGGTGTAGCTGTATATATTATTGCTACTATAGGTGCAATATTTACAACTTTATATTCTGTAAAAGTTTTATATTTAACTTTTATAGCTAATCCTAACGGTTCTATAAATTCATATAAACATGCTCATGAGGGTGACTTGTTTTTAAGTTTACCTCTAGTTATTTTAGCTTTATTTTCTATATTTTTTGGTTATATAACAAAAGATATATTTATAGGTTTAGGTTCTGGGTTTTTTATAGATAATAGTTTATTTATCCATCCTATGAATGAAATAATGATAAATACTGAATTTGCTGTACCTAGATTATTCAAATTATTACCTTTTATATTTACTATCTTATTTAGTATTATTGCTTTAGTACTATCTGAATTCTTACCTAAACTAGTTCTTAATTTTAAATTATCTAGATTAGGTTATAATATTTTTGGTTTTTTTAATCAGAGATTTTTAGTTGAACTATTTTATAATAAATATATTACAAGTTTAGTTTTAGATTTAGGTGGACAACTTACTAAGATTTTAGATAAGGGGAGTATAGAATTATTAGGACCTTTTGGTTTAGAAAGAGGTTTAGTAAAATTAAGTAAGAATGTAGGTTATTTAAGTACAAGTCTTGTAACAACTTATGCTTTATATATATTAACAGGATTCATTACATATTTACTTAATAATTATGTAGGATTTAATGATTCTTTATTATTATTATTAACTTTATTATCTTTAGTATCTTTTTTTCTCTTATGAGCAAAGGAGGGAGGAAGTGAAAGTAAAGGGGTAACTCTTATGAAAGAGAGAAAATCCACTCCTGTTGTGGGTATAATTAATAGTATGGGGGGTCATCACCAACAATCAAGTCTTATTATATCGGGTTTAAGACCTTCTTGTTTTGTAAAAGATTTATTCTTAACTAGCTTATACAGAAAAAGTTTTTCGACTACTTCATCATTGTTAGTTGACAATAAAGATAATGATGATAATGTTTCGACAAGTGGTGATTCTTCTGATGATTATAGTTCGGATGATGGAAGTAGTTCTAGTTCGGATAATAAAGGTAGTGGCGTAATTAAGCCTCATGTTCTGGAAAAATTAACAGAGGATCTAAACAATGCTGATATTATGTCTTTTATAAAAGAAGAATATTCAACAATTGACAAACTTAAGGAAGGTATTAAAGAAACGAACCAAGAGTTAAAGAATCAAGATTTAAGCGCTGAAGACCGTGAACTCCTTGCAAGGATGAATAATGTACTTAAGTATGAATTACTAGAGAAGCATCCAGACGATTCTTCATCTTCATCTTGTGACGAAAGTGCCAGTGAAACAAGCGGCGAGGAAGAAGAACTTGAGGAGCCTCAAGGTGATAATAAAGGAAAGAATGTTGATGATGATGATGATGATCAAAACGATAATAACTCCTCATCATCATCAGATGTAGGTTCTTCTTCTGCAGCAGGGGGTTTCGGAGGTGGAGGAGATCTTGGAGGTAACCAGCCTGGCGGTAACGGCGGGGGTCCGGATACCGGAACTTCTTTAAAACAATCTATTACTTTGTTGTTAATACATCTAGGAGCTATAATCGAGCAATTGGTTGAAGTAATTCTCTACCTTTAATTATTAGTAGTTTTCAGTTAAATTAATAATATCTACCGCACCGCGACAAATTAAATATAATAATGGTTGTTGGTAGCTTGCTTATCTTTTTGGGTAAGCAAGCTACGGGTGGACATATTCTGTTATCTCTATTGCGTTCATAGTACCGTACTAGAGATATCTTATAGTAATAAGTACTTATATTGTAGTATTATATTTACTTATTATCTATAATCCTCATTAGCTCAACGGTAGAGCAGAAAAATGATAAGATGCCTATCTAGCATTTTGCTTTTTCAGATTTTAGTTCGAATCTAAAATGAGGAGATAAATAAATAATAGATACTTAATATACGAATCAACCACTATTAAGAAAATTTAAGATGATGGTGGTAGCGGTCAATAAACAACTGATGGAACTAGTTATAAAGTTATAATTAAGGTAATAGGAGGTATAATTGGAGATATTCCTGATTTTATATTTTTAATTAGTTAAATTTAATTAGATCCTTATTTAAAGAATTTATTAAAGATATATTAATGGATTCTTATTTTGTTATCTAATGAGTTTTTAGTTATTGTTTAGTAAAAAACATGATGGGTATTCCTATTAATTTGTTAGTTATAGTAGTTTACGTCTATCTATGCTTTAGGATTAGTGATAGGTCGTAGTGTTATTGTTAGTGCTGTTTATGTTATTATGGTTATATATTTTTATAAGTATTAGCTTAGTCGTAACACAAGTAATGATCATATTATATGCTTCATACCATTTTACCATCCTTGTTTTCAAAAAAAACACGGTGCACATCTTTTATTGTCATTTGTGCGTGCGTGCGTGTGTGTGTGAAACTATGCTACTTCTGTGGATTTCATACATTTCTGGTAAACTTTTAACTTTTAGGCTGTGAAGATAAGATCTCTTTCAGAGAATTACGTTATTAAACTAATAGGTTTAATGAAGAATAACGTAATTCAGATTCAATACCACAAAAGGTAAATTTCCATATAAGTATAAATATCATAAATTTTGTAAATTTCTAAATCAAAAACTAGCAGGTCTGGAGGTTTAAATTATTTATTATATTGTGTCTTAGTAAACAAAAATAATAATAATCATAATAATAATATATTTCAACCATGAGAACGTTAAAAAGTCATCCTTTATTAAAATTAGTTAATTCCTATCTTATAGATGCATCACAACCAACTAATATAAGTTATTTGTGAAATTTCGGTTCATTGTTAGCGCTGTGTCTAATCATTCAGATAATAACAGGTGTAACCCTGGCTATGCACTATAGTCCAAATGTATTGGAAGCATTTAATTCTATAGAGCATATTATGAGAGATGTAAATAATGGATGATTAGTCCGTTATTTACACGCAAACACAGCGTCAGCTTTCTTCTTCTTAGTATATTTACATATAGGAAGAGGTATGTATTATGGATCATATAGAGCACCAAGAACATTGGTTTGAGCAATAGGTACAGTAATACTTATACTTATGATGGCAACAGCTTTCCTGGGTTACGAACATAGCCCAAAATGATTTAATATAGAAAATAAAATAAATATAAAAAGGGATTTATGCCTTAAAATAAATAATAGTAAACAGCTTAATAAAAGGGTCCTATATAGAGGATATTGTACTAATAATCTTTCAGACAATATTAAAATATCTGAAAGACTAAATATTATTATTCAAGAGTTAGGTTTAAATCCGGTATTTATATATGAAAATTTAGATTCAGAAGAAACTAAAACTCAAATATTAAAAGATACCCGAGGTTTAAGTGGTATATATATGATAGTTAATAATACAACTAAAGACTATTATATAGGTTCTGCGTCTACTAATAGATTTTTTGCTAGATTTAGTAATCATCTTATTTATTTTAGAGGTAGTAAAATAGTTAAATTAGCTGTTAAAAAATATAATTTGAAAAATTTTTCTTTTATTATATTAGATTTATATCCTAATATTGTTACTCAAGAAAATAACAAAGAACTATTAGATTTAGAAGATAAATATTTAAAATTATTAGTACCTAATTATAATATTTTAACAGAAGCAGGTTCTAGTTTTGGTTACAAACATACTGAAATAGATCGTCAAAAGATGAGTGATCTTTATAGTGACGCTAGACGTGAAAGGATAGGTAATCTAAATAAAGGTAAAAAGTTTTCTATTGAAACAATAGAAAAAATGAGAGAAAAGGCTTTAAACAGGCCCTCTATGTCAGATATAACTAAAAAAAAATGTATAACTAATACAAGACCTGTAGTCTTGTATAACTTGAATGATACTATTTATGGTCAATATCCTACTATTCTAAATGCAGCTAATTCTATAAATTGTGGTGAGAAAACCATTAGAAGAGCACTAAAGACAGAGAAAGGATTAGTAAAAAGACAATGAATAGTGAAAGATCTTTCAAAGAAATAGTTCTATTTACTTATATTTTTAATTTATATTTTATTATATTTTATATTAAATCATAGTCCCATGAGTAATAATTTTTTTTATATAATCTTTATAGAGAAAAAAAAAATTAAAGTGGTATATCCCGACGGGGATATAGAATAGTATTATATTTGATATTATTTGGCGATATTAGTGAAAACGATCAAAGAAGTTTAAACTTTAAGATCGTCGGTTATATAAATGATCGCGACAGACTGGGTCACTAATGGGTGGCTGAAATGCTGCTTAATGCACAGTCGAAACTCTTAGATTATATCTAATAACATGTGCGAATTCAAAGTCATGTTAAATATACAAAAATATTATTTGTCGGCTCTAAAAAAAAAGCCGAGGCGGAGCCGTTTTTTTTGTCCAAACAAACAATCAATTAATCCTTCAATAACAAAATGAAATCAAGCACCGCTTATTTTTTTAAGCGACCGCACTAAAAAAAAAAATCCTCTATATATCCTTAATCCATCTTCATATCTTCATCTTCATCTTCATTATCTTCATCTTCTTCATCTTCTTCATCTTCTTCATCTTCATCTTCATCATCTTCATCTTCTTCATATGAAGATTCAGCAAAAGGCCCCTTAAAGATTAAAGATCCCTGGGTTCATGTGTTAATATGTAATGGAAAAGCCTATTTATCTCCCTTTGATGTTCCTGTATGTCAAAGACACATTCCTCTGTGTAGTTCTTTGCTTCATCTCTCTTTTTTGTCCTTTTTCTGAGTCGTGTGCCATGATGAAAAATAGGAAGTACCCCTTTTGGTATATGCTGAAGGGCCTTCTTATGCCTATCCCTGTCCCAAAGTGGTTGTGTAAGGGAAACACATTTCCAAATATGAGGAACCTTGTGATAATCGAGATCGTCGGAATTGTTGTGATATTCGAAAAAGGCGATTTTGCAACCTCGTTGGATGATGATATAGATAGATCCCCCTGTATGGGTATCTACCCATTCCTGAATAATTCCGACAGTTTGAAAAAGAGCATCTTCAAATCTATCCTTTGAATTATGAGCTTTCACTTCATAAAAAAGATAGGGGGTTTTCTCCTTTTGAACAGTAAGGTCGGGTCTTTGTCGAGTATACTCATTTTTTCTCTCAGGGATTATAATCCATTCATCGCCGGAAAAAACCTTCTTCAGCATTGTTGTTGCCCAAGCACCAACATGCCATTCAGAATGGGATCGAATCGTTTTATCGTTCTTCTCATCATAGTAAGAAGAAGTCTGAAGGATCTTGTCCACCAAGTACTTCAAGGCAGGAGTAGGGTAATAAGAGGGAATGTTGTTTGCCATATTGAAAGAGGGGTCTTTTGTCTTTTGTCTTTTGTCTTTTGTCTTTTGTCTTTTGTCTTTTGTCTTTTGTCTTTTGTCTTTTGTCTTTTGTCTTTTGTCTTTTGTCTTTTGTCTTTTTTCTTTTTTCAGAGGAAAGAAAGCTCTGGTCTTATAAAATTGGATTAGATGTTGATGATTGTGATCTTGATGATGGTGATGGTGATGGTGATGGTGATGATTTTGGTGAAAAAAAAAATTAGAAAAAAGTGAAAGGATCCTCTGCGAGGAGTTATATATAAATTCTGGAACCAAATGATTTGTAATAGGGTGACTGATTACAAATAGGAATGGAATGGAATGGAATGGAATGGATTTGATTTGATTTGATTTGTAATAGGCTGATTACAAATATGATGTAATGAAGACGTACCTAGATTACGTGGCAATGAGTCGTAGATTGCGTGGCAATGAAATGAGTCATAGATTGTGTGGCAATGAAATGAGTCATAGATTGTCTGGCAATGAGTCATAGGTCTTGTGTCTTGATCAAATGATGTAGTCTTATGACGTGTACAGTTTATGTGGTAATAAAGATATGTCTTGTGATATGGCATTGGATATTATTACATAGTCATATGACATAGTATTATGACGTAGTTAGATTTATTATATAATGAGATGACCTAGTCAGTGCATGCAGACGTGGTCTTGTAAGATGGTCAGATTGATGACGTGGTCTTATGGCGTGGTCTTATTTTGTTTACAGATAAAAAAATTTTTTTGTATATTGAGTTAGTATGTTTTACCTTATGGTCAAATGAGTCTATGAGGTGCTACAGTTATTACTAATCTTATAAGTGCTATACCATGAATAGGGCAAGATATAGTTGAATTCATTTGAGGTGGGTTTTCGGTAAATAATGCAACTTTAAATAGATTTTTTGCTTTACATTATCTATTACCATTTATATTAGCAGCCTTAGTTTTAATGCATTTAATTGCACTTCATGATACAGCAGGTTCAAGTAATCCTTTAGGTGTTTCAGGAAATTATGATAGAATAACATTTGCTCCTTATTTCTTATTTAAGGATTTAATTACTATTTTTATCTTTATTTTTGTTTTAAGTTCATTTGTTTTCTTTATGCCTAATGTATTAGGTGATAGTGAAAATTATATAATGGCAAATCCTATGCAAACACCTCCTGCTATTGTTCCAGAATGATACCTTTTACCTTTTTATGCAATATTAAGATCTATACCTAATAAATTATTAGGAGTTATTGCTATGTTTAGTGCTATATTGGCTATAATGTTATTACCTATAACTGACTTAGGAAGATCAAAAGGTCTACAAAATAGACCTTTAAGTCAAATAGCTTTCTGAGGTTTTGTAGCAAATTTTATCATCTTAATGAAATTAGGAGCTTGTCATGTAGAATCACCATACATCGAATTAGGTCAAATAAGTACAGTTGTTTATTTCTCATATTTTATTTATTTAATGCCTATGGTTAGTTGAGTAGAAAATACTTTAAGTAGTATAAGTCTTGCTATGAATAGTAGTAAGTAGTAAAAGTAATGGTTGGTGGGTGATATTCAAGTAGAGCGAGTAATGTAAAAATTAAGATAAGTATATCCACACCTCATATGGTGGGTGTATTAGTTTAATGGTAAAACAAGACGTTTCGGCCGTCTTTATAAGGGTTCGAATCCATTATGCATCATGCATCTTTAGTAAGAATGCTATATTTTATTCTTTTTTAGGATCTTTCTATCTTAAGTTTAGGATAACAGGCAGGATAGAACATAAATATATGTAACTGTTTTGACATCTTTGCTACCTTTGGTAAGTTCTAGATTAAGACTAGGCTAATATAATTATAAATACAATAATATGAAGTATTAAAAATTAAATAATTTAAATTATTTAAAAAGGAAACAAGGTTGTACGCCTTTTTTCTTTTTTCTTTTTTCTTTTTTCTTTTTTCTTTTTTCTTTTTTCTTTTTTTTTTTTTTTTTTTTTTTTTTTTTTTTTT